>OAWS01000429.1_pt1 | contig 34343 bp, 25 predicted proteins | sample 1517141 | NCBI WGS metagenome assembly OAWS01 (sample SAMEA2580173, study PRJEB22360) | human gut metagenome | biome: human gut; feature: human-associated habitat; material: faeces | place: Denmark | collected 2008/2010
TTAATGTAATGCAACATAGCAGATGAAACTTCAGACAAGTCATCAGGCTGAATATTAATGATACAGCACATTACGATTTTAAGCATATTTCCATTCGTGCGAATATCAAAAATTCACACCCGCACCCCCAATTCTGAGATGAACCGCCCGCCCAAATGGTGTTCATAACCTGAAGGCTGGCATCTTGCGCAAAGCCAGAGCTAATTTTGTGACTTTGGAAGAAAATTAGAAAATCTTGGTGTGCCTGTCTACACATAGTGATGTTCTGCCACGGATGGCAGAACAAGGCAGCATCGAGTCATGGATGACTCGTTGTTGCCGGTCACGTCACTCCGAGAAAATCTAACCCAGACACACTTAGACTTTTCTTATTTTCGTACAACGGAACCAAAATTAACTCCGGCTTTGCGCAAAATGCCATTCACAGACCTACGACACACCATTTGGACGGGCGAAGCATGTCAACCACAAACCAAAATTTGGTGTGAAATCCATGAAACGAAAAAAAGAGAAAGCGGCAAGCCTTTCACAACTTACCGCTTTCTCTTATTTTACAACCTGCTGCACGCTGGCTTTTTCCACCAGCCTTCCCTCAACAATGGTAATTCCCTGTTTATAACGTTCCCCGCTAACTTTCTTTAACAGCACATGTATTGCTTTATTTGCCATTTCACGGATATCCACCTCATAAGTTGTGATCTCGACATCACACAGTCCCGGAAAAAGATAGTTATCAAATCCAACCACTGAAAAATCTTCCGGAACGCGATACCCCTGCTCTTCTAACTGATTGATGACCATGCTTGCCGTGAGATCGGAGTTGCACACAAATGCCGTCGGCATATCTTTCATCTGATCCGGATGAATATCAACCTTTACCACACCACATTCCATATCACGATCCGATATGATCCACTCCTGTGGCACTTCAATACCATGTTCTAACATGGATTTCCGGTAACCGAAATAACGGTCTGTAATACTTGCCGTAAACAACAGTGTTCCGACATACGCAATTTTTTCATGACCATGCTCGATCAGATAATTCGTCAGCATGTAAGTACCATAGTAACTGTTAGAGATCACCGCATCACTCATCTGATGCTCATCATAAAAGTCAAGATACACGATCGGAATCTGTGTATTCTGTCTCAACGCACCCAGATATGCTGTCTTTAACCGCCCGATCACTATCAGACCATCTACTTTACGTTCCAGCACGATTTTAGGCAGATTCGCCTCGGCTTCATCTTCTAATGAAACAACCTCAAGCATCGTGAAACATTCTTTCTGAACGGCCCTTGTTGCAACACTCTGGTACATTCTCCAGTAAAAGGATGCATACTCTCCAAGATATTTTTCTGATACTAAAACTCCGATATTATAACTTTTTGCCGACTTTTCTTTTTTTGCGGCAGATGGCTGTTTGTATCCCAGTTCATCTGCCAGTTGTTTAATTTTTTCCCGCATAGCCTCGCTGACACCTTTTTGACCGGAAAGTGCTTTTGAGACCGTGACCGTACTGACACCAAGCTGCTCTGCAATATCTGCCAGCTTTACTGCTTTTGCCATAACCGTCCCCTTCTTATTTAATTTCTATTATTTATTTCTTTTCCACAAAATGTAACAGTTTTGACTGGAAGTCTCCCCACGGATTCTGGATCAAAATACCTGCATACATTAACGTATCTCCCGCATATACAGTATCTTCGCCTTCCAGACAGTAATTCTTCTGCGGATCGAGTCCTTTTAATGTGATTCTTCTGCTCTTATAATTCGGACGGTTGATCACCTGCACAAATGTAACCAGTGCTTCTGATTTATCTTTTGAAACCACCTCGTAACAGTCAAAATAATGATTTTCCTGATAGGAGGCGATCCTGTAATAATCGCCGCTTCTTACCAGATCATTGTATTTATGATACATGGCAACCTGTTTCGGGATCATCTGTCTGTCTTCTTCCGGAATCTTTGTGATATCCAGCTCATAACCGAAAGTTCCTGCAAGCGCTACATGACCTCTTGTCTCAAACGGTGTAACACGTCCCACCGTATGATTCGGACAGTCTGAAACGTGCGCTCCCATCGTCGATAACGGATAGATCATCGCCGTACTTTCCTGAATCTTTAAGCGTTCTACTGCATCCGTATCATCCGAGCACCAGATCTGTGGACTGTAATAAAGCATACCCGGATCAAAACGTGCCCCACCGCCGGAACAGTTTTCCAGTAAAAGATGTGGGAACTCTGTTACCAGACGCTCCTGCATCTCATACACTGCCAGTACATAACGGTGATAAAGTTCACCCTGTCGGTCTGCAGGAAGTCCATAGCTTCCGATGTCAGAAAGCTGACGGTTCATATCCCATTTGACATACTCAATATTTGCACTGCGTAAGATCGACGCCACGCTCTCATATGCATAATCGCGCACTTCTTTTCTGGTAAGATCAAGTACATACTGATTTCTGCAGAGAGATCCCTCTCTTCCCGGAATCTGAATTGCCCAGTCCGGATGTGCCTCGTAAAGTTTTGAATCCGGTGAGATCATTTCCGGCTCAAACCAGATACCGAATTTTAATCCAAGCTTATTTACCTCATCTACCAGATGTTTTAAGCCGCCGTTTAACTTTTCTTCGTTGACATACCAGTCACCTAAGCTCGTAGAGTCATCGTTGCGGTGTCCAAACCAGCCGTCATCCATGACTAACATCTCGATGCCAAGCTCCGCTGCTTTTTTTGCAATGGAAAGTAATTTTTCTGTATTGAAATCAAAATAAGTTGCTTCCCAGTTGTTGATCAAAATCGGACGTTTCTTGTCCTTATATTCACTGCGGATCAGGTGATTCCGGTAAAGTTCATGGAACTGGTGCGTCATACCGTCATATCCGATATCACTGTAAACCAGCACAACTTCCGGTGTCTGGAAGCTCTCACCTTTTTCTAACTTCCAGCAGAAGTTCTCCGGATGGATTCCCATGCCGACACGGACGGTATCAAACTGTCCCAACTCGACCTGTCCAATAAAGTTGCCGGAGTATACAAAATGCATACCATATACTTCGCCATGTGACTGGTCGGCATTTCCTGCCGCAAGTGCCATGAATGGGTGTTCCTGATGGGAAGACTCACCTCTTACAGATTCCACACCCATAAATCCTTTTTTTACTTTGCGGTGTTCTAACATACGCTCTCTCGCCCAGGAACCATGCATCGTAAGAAGTGTAAAATCACGGTTATCCATATCCATGGAGAAAGACAGTGCTTTCGTCAGATACAACATCTCGCCGTTATTTTCGATCCGCACGCTTCTTGTGATGACATCCACATCCGAAAATGCCGTATAGAGCAATGTTACTTTCAATCCAAGTACCGGATCCTCACAGAGAAGCTCTAATGTCTCGCAGGAATTCTCGTCCCCAAATGTTGCAGGGAGACCGGCAAGTCCCGGTTTTCCTGCATAAATTTTATGTGAAACATAAAACAGTGACACTGCGGTGTGTCCGCCTGCCGTTCTTACCGAGATACTGCTTCTTCTGTAATCTCCGAGTCCGTTTCCGGCATATTCCATCGGAAATGTATCGTAAAAAGAAACACGCTCCCTGTTATTTTCCGAAGGCACAAACGGTCCTTCTCCTGTACGGAGCAGGTACGCGATGTTTGCATCTCTTAATTTCTTACCATAATAAACATGACCGACAAAGTTTTCTTTATCCACGATACCGATCACATAACTGGAGGCTGGTGTATCCAGCTTGAAAATGCGTTCTTTTTCAAAGTATGTGATTGCCATGCTGTATTTCCTCCTGTTATTTCAGCAAGTCTTCTTTTAACACGGCAAGTTTCTTTTCTGCATCCTCTAATGAACTGCCTTTTACGCCAAAGTAATATTTGATCTTCGGCTCTGTTCCGGACGGACGCATACAGCACCATGCGTTATCAGAAAGTTCATAGTAAAGTACGTTGGATTCCGGCAGACCTGTCTTTGTCACTTCTCCGGTCACAGTATCTTTTCTGGTATCTTCTTTATAGTCGCGCACTGCAAGCACGTCAAATCCGCCAAGTTTTTTCGGAGGATTTTTTCTGGAATTGCTCATCAACTCCTGGATCTGTGCTGCTCCGTCGATTCCCTTTAGGGTCTTTGTCTCAAGTCCCTCTCTGTAATAGCCGTATTTCTCATACATGGCAAGCATCTCATCCCATAAGGTCATGTTGTTCTTCTTGCACCAGGAAGCAACCTCACATAACATCATGACTGCAACACAGGCATCCTTATCCCTTGCGTAAGTACCTGCAAGGCATCCGTAGCTTTCCTCTAAACCAAACACATAATCGTAAGTATTCTGCTGCTCGAAAAATTTGATCTGCTCTCCGATATATTTAAATCCGGTTAAAACTTCGATCAGTTTTACACCGTAAGCTTTTGCGATCGCTTTTGCCATATCGGTTGTAACGATTGTCTCAACCAGTGCAGGATTCTTCGGCATAGTTCCCATTGCTGTTTTTTCTCTTAAAATGTATTCCGCGATCAGCATACCTGACATATTTCCGGTAAATGTCACATACTCGCCACTCTTCGTATCTTTGCAGTATACGCCAAGACGGTCTGCATCCGGGTCAGTTGCAAGAACGATGTCCGCATCCACTTCTTTTGCAAGTTTTAATGCAAGTTCAAATGCTTTTGGTGACTCCGGGTTCGGGTATGCAACGGTCGGGAAATTACCATCCGGTTTTTCCTGCTCCGGCACTACATATACATGTTCAAAACCAAGCTCTTTTAACACGCGGCGCACCGGAAGATTTCCAGTTCCGTGAAGCGGTGTGTAGACGATCCTGATATCTTTTGCCATCTCTTTGATGATCTCCGGATGAATGGACTGTTTTTTCAGTTCTTCCATATAACGGTCATCGATCTCTTTACCGATCACATTGTAAAGGCCTGCTGCAACTGCCTCTTCTTTTGCCATGGTCTTTACCTGATCGAAGGAAGTTACTTTTGCAACTTCCGCTAAAATATTTTTGTCGTGAGGCGGTGTGATCTGTGCACCATCTTCCCAGTATACTTTGTATCCGTTGTATTCTCTCGGGTTATGGCTTGCTGTAATTACAATACCGGAAATACATCCTAGCTCGCGGACTGCAAAAGATAACTCCGGTGTCGGACGAAGGCTGTCAAATACATATGCCTTAATGCCGTTTGCATTTAAGCAGAGTGCTGCCTCCTCGGTAAATTCCGGGGACATAATTCTGGAGTCATGTGCGATCGCAACACCCTTTTCCTGTCCATTCTGGGAAATAATGTAATTTGCAAGTCCCTGTGTTGCCTGACGTACGGTATAAATATTCATACGGTTGGTTCCGGCTCCGATCACGCCTCTTAAACCACCGGTACCAAATTCTAACTGTCTGTAAAAACGATCCTCGATCTCTGCCTGATCCCCCTCGATCTTCTTTAACTCAGCCTTTGTATCTGCATCAAAATATGGATCTGTGCACCACTGTTTGTATGTTTCCATGTAATTGCTCATTCTTCTTCTCCTTTACTTTTCTGCGATTCATTTTTTATTATATTTTGGATTATAACCTTTTTTTAAGTTATTGTAAACTAATTTTAACCTTTTGACTATTTTTATTTAAAAATCAGCTTTTGACCTCAACATCATTTATTAAAAATATCATAATATTTTTTTACGACTTTTTCTGCGGGCTTTGCATAAATTTCATAGTCCATACGGGTCTTTGCGCTCCGCTCCTGATAAAGCTTTGCATCCCAGGACCAGAGCGCCATACCTCCTACCCAGTCTCTTTTACTGCACGCCGTAAACATATCTTCGTACCATTCTGCCTGACCCTTTGGATCCGCATCACCTCTTACACACCAGTCATTTGGCACCTCTTTGGAACCTTTTACCGACATACATCCTGTTTCCGCAAAGAAAAACGGTTTTTGAAATCTGTTTACCACGGTTTCAATACGATCCAGCTGATTTTCCCAGTCCCCATATGGATAGTAACCACTCGAAGAAATCACATCCACAGCATCCCACCAGTTTACCCGGTGTTCCTGATACTTATCTGTATTATAGGAAAGCAGTCCATGATAGACCTGTCTGATATCCGAGAGCAGTTTGCGCCATTCTGCTTCACGGTGCTCACTCATCACCATCTCGCAGCCGGCAATAAACATTTCACAGTCATGCTGTTCTGCAATTTTCGCATAGTGAAGCTGAAATGCCGTATAGGATGCAAACCAGTTTCCCCATTTCGGTTCACACGGAACATCCTCATCAAAAAAATTAATATGCGCCCGCCAGGTCCCGTTTTTACAGTTTACGGTCGGTTTTAATGCCACACGAAGCCCTATTTCCTTTGCATATTCAATCATAGCGATCAGCTCGTCATCTTCCATCGTCGCCTTTGATGTGAAGCAGATCTCCTCCGACTGCGGTGTCTCCTGTAACCCTCCAGGCACAAATATCACGAAATTTGCGCCGGTTCTCTCCTTCATCATAGCAAGGCTCTCATTTGCCCCCGGTTTAAAAAAAGCCCCGGCACACGCAAACGGTGCAAAAGTCACCCCACAGATATATTCCATATTTTTTTCCTCCCTTTTCTCAATGCACTCTTAAAAATATAACATTTATTTTACTGATTCTGCCATTAATATAGCATTCGTCATATATATCTGCTATAATTTTTCAAGTTAAAAATTGCATAAATCTATTTTTATGGAGCCGCATATGAAATCTTTATTTGAATATACCGACAAACTGAACAAACCTTACGAATGTTTCTTTTTAGATATGAAGAAAGAATGGCTGCCCGTGCAGCCACACTGGCATTATTTTATGGAAATCCTGTATGTAACAAGGGGCACCGCCCTGATGTATCAGAATGAACAAAGTTATATTGTAAACGAAGGTGACCTGATCGTCTTTCTCCCCTCCGTCGTTCATTCTGTCCATGCAGTGTCCGATGCCCCTCTGCAGTATTATGTTTTAAAATTTGACCTAAGCCAGCTGGATTCTTCCGCTTCACTTACCGGTGGAAGCTGGAATTACAGTGCACTGTTTAACAATGCCATAAATAACGAGCAGGCTGATATTTATTTCCCGGAGGAGATACTCCACTCTCTTCCGGTACAGTCTTTATTTGACGACTGTGTCCGTGAAATGCAAAATATGCAGTATGGGTATCAGATGATCCTGCAGTCAAAGGTCAAAGAACTTCTGACCTGGCTGCTTCGCATCTGGCGCGATGACGGGTTCGATACTGACTGTTATTTTTCTTCACTCACAAAAGAAAATACAATCTATACCATCACAGAATACATTGACCGTCACGCCTGCGAAAATATCCGCGTAGAAGATATTGCCGCACTCTGTCATATGAGTTATTCACATTTTGCCAAAAATTTCCGTGAAATCTATGGGCAGTCCTGTAAAAAATACATTGAATTTATCCGGCTGTGCAAAGTAGAAGATATGCTTCTTTTTACAAACTTTGATCTAAATTATATCAGTCAGGAGACGGGATACGCCGACTGCAGTCACCTGATCCGGTCATTTAAAGAAAAATATGGTGTTTCCCCGCATCAGTACCGCAGGCAGCACTCTGCTTCCGGTCAGGATCACTGATTCATAATGGATTCGAGTGTACTGACATCACCCAGAACCGGCATGAGAAACAGCATCGCAACGATCACCAATGCTGCGATCACCAATCCGATGATTGAAGTGACCAATGCAGCGGTTGCCGTACCGTTCTGCTGTGGTTTTATTTTTTTCGAACAGATAGAACCCAGCAGACCGACCAGACCAAATCCTGCTCCATATCCCACAAACCCTGTCACAATGCCAAGGATTCCAAGAACTAATGATACCGTCGCAATATTTTCTCCCTCACGCTCTGACGGGATGATAATCTCACCTTCTCTCATTTCCACAATCTCGTCTAACTTACTTCTCCGCAGTAATACGATACATGGAATCAGAAACAGCGGAACAGTCACCGCAAGATTTAACACGGAAAGGCTGCCGATCATGTCCGTCATATCACCATTTCCAAAGATACCGCTCGCCATCAGGCCTCCAAAATCAACAAGTGCATGAATTATGATACAGATCCATAAATTTCCGCTGCGCAGATAGATCGCTGCAAACAGCACACCGAGCAATGTTGCCTGCAGTGCCTGGATCAATGCGCTGGATAATGGCACACCGGAAAGCACATTCGGGATATGTGCAGCGCCAAAGATCACACTGGATAAAATAATGGCTGCAAGCACTCCCCGTCTTGTGTTTGAAAAACGGTCCGCAAAAAGGTTTAACACGATCCCTCGCATGATCACTTCCTCATTCATGCCGACTAAAAACATGGTCAGTATGTAAATAATGATCCCACCGGCAGAGCGTACTCCGTCCGAACCGGAAACACTCTGCAAAAATAACTGTGCAACTGACACATACACACAGTAGCCAACCATAAAACCACCGATATAAAATCCTCTTAAAAATCCCACACCGGTTTTCTTAAGCGACTGCTGATATCCCATAAGAAACAGCATACCGATTGCATAGATTGCTACACCGATCTCGGCGATCAGCTGTAACGTGTAACTGTCTGCAATGGATGTCAGATGTGCCACTACTCCTCCAACCAGATTCATCAGCACCAGAAACAGTGCCGTAATCACAATGCCAATGACAATCACAGCCGCCTTTGGCAATCCCAAAATTTTGTTTTTCATACTATTCCTCCTATACTACTTTTCACTGATATTTCCCGCTTCATCTACTGATGCATTGTCCGAGATACCCTCCATATAAGAAAACAGCCCCGGTGCGGTATTCGCATCCATCTGTTTTGTCTGCCCGTCCGATGCATAGACCGGAATCAGCGCATAAGAAACTGTTCCATCTTCTGTCACAGTAACTTTCACGGCTGCGGATCTGTCAATATTCTGTCCGAAAATAAAATTACCCAGACTGTAAAAAACAGGTTTTCCGTCAATATATTCGATTCCTTCCAGACAGTGGGTATGTGCTCCGACAACCAGATCTGCCCCTGCATCCATGCACTTTTTCGCAAGTTCACGCTGCACGGCATTCGGCTGCTCGCTGTACTCTGTCCCCCAGTGTGGAAATACCGTCACAAAATCACAGGTCTGTTTTGCTTCTTTGATCACTTCGATCAGTGCTGTGGCATCATAACAGGTAAACATTCCCGGCGCAGCACTCTCGATCTTCCAATCAGCAGACGGTACCACGCGCGATACAGCGATAAATCCATATTTTTTCCCATTTACTTCCATAATCTGCACTTCTTTTGCACGCTGCACCGAATCTCCGGCACCACCGTACAGGATTCCTGCTCCGTCTAATGCACTGAAAGTGTCTGACAGCGCCGCTCTTCCATAGTCTAACGTGTGGTTGTTTGCAAGTGATACAATATCCACACCCATTTCATTTAATGCCTTTACATAGGAAGGACTGCACCGGAATGTGAACTGCTTATCTGCCATCGGTTCCCCGCGGTCACTGAATGGAAACTCATTGTTTACCATCAGGATATCGGCTGCCTTTAACTGTTCTAACAGTTCCGGTGAGACGACACGCTCGATCCCGCCGGCATCGTAGGCTGCCTTGAAAGCATTTGCAAAAAGAACATCACCGGTCAGGATGATGGTTGTATCGCCGGAGTCTTTTTGATTATCCTTGTTTGCTGTTTCATCTGATGCACTCCCAGTTCCAGCTGCTGTGGCTGCATCATCTGATATGCTTCCATTTTCACCTGCTGTGGCTGCATTCTCTGATATGCTTCCGTCTTCACCTGCCGTTTCTGCACCATCCGTCGATATTCCACTTCCATCCGCTGTGGCTTCCCCATCTAGAGTGGCTTCTGCGTCAGACATCTCCGCCTGCTCCTCTTCTGCCGTCGCCCCCGGCGCAGACGCCGGTTTTGCCTGGCCGCCGGTTAAAATTGCCGCTGCGATCACGCCCGCCACAGTCAGTATGGAAAGTACATAAAGTACGATTCTGATTGTTTTATTCATAGATCCCCCATTTTTGCATTGTTTTGTTTTTCTTTGGTCTGAGAAACACTACAAAAATGACGCCGATGTACAACGATTGTACGCCGACGTCATTTTTATCATAATGATTTGCACCTTAATTGTCAACTGACACAGGATCTTAGTCTACTCAAAATCCACTTCAATACTTCCCATGCCACAGTCAAGTTCCATATTTTTCTCTGCCCCTTCATTTTTGACTTCTTTATCTCCGCTGATGTTTGAGTAAGTTTCACCATCCACATCAATCGAACCAAGTCCGCAGGAAAGTTTGTAGTTATACTCTTTTTCCTCGCCGTTTAAATCGAGTGTCATGCTTCCCATGCCGCAGTCTGCTTTCAGGTTCCCCTCAACACTTCCCTCCATGGAAAAATTGCCAACCCCACAGTCTAACGCAACATCACCATAAACTACACCGTCTGTAATCTCCACATTTCCAACGCCTACGGATACATCCATCTTTCCGTATACCTGAAACTGCTCTGCTTCAAAATTACCGGCCCCGACTTTTAGAATCAGATTGTTGCAGCTGACATCAAAATCTTTCCAGCTCATGTCTGCAGCACCGATATCAAAATTCAGCTCATCAAAAGAACTTCCCTTGGGCAGATACAAGATGATCTGCGGTGATTTTTTATAATAATGTTTTTTTGCATCATATTTAATTTTTAGTGTATCACCATCCAACCTGCAGGAATAATATTTCTCCTTACCGTGTTTTAATACGGCGCGGATCTTCGTACTGTCATCCGGTTCTTTGACTGTAATTTCCGCTGCATCAATATCCAGCTTGATATTTCGAATGGAAGAGACATCAAAGCTGCTGTCTGCTCCACCTGCAGGTACCTCAGTAGAAAACTCCATATCACTGATATCTGTTATCATATCATCGTCATCACTATCATCGTCATCGCTATCATCGTCATCGCTATCATCGTCATCTTCATCAAAATCATCTATATCATCATCTTCTTCGTCATCTCCATCAGCACTGCTATAATAAAGTCCCACCGGACCAATATGCCAGTTTCCATACCGGAGTTCTCCATTCTTTGCCATACGCCATACAGAAGCCCCCATCGCAGTACTGACACCGCAGAAGATCAGTCCTGCACCAAGCAATGACACTGCAATGATTAACATAATTTTTGTAAATTTTTTCATGCTGCCACCCCACTTTCTTTCTTCTTTTCAAACGGTTTTTTACACAAACCGATGATTCCCCTGACTGCCCATGGAAGGAATACGCCAGACACCCACACGACCAGAAGTACTGCAAGGATTCCAAGTCCCAATACCAAAAGTCCTGCTCCGGTCAGTCCAAGTCCGACAGCCACTCCACCGGTAAATAAAGTGCTGAATCCAAAACCAATCAAAAGGAAACCTGCAAACACAAGTGATGCCATCACTGCAACCACTGCAACCGCAATGCCAAACAATATCGCAACAACCGCAAGAAGAAGTGATGCCACGACTAAAAGCAATGTCAGCCAGAGTGGTGATGTAAGAACTACCACTATGATTGCTGCTGCACTCCATCCACCTTTCTTTTCTTTTGGCACCTCTTCGCTTTTCACAAACATATCATCGTTCTTATTCCACTCCGGATTTTGATCCGCCGGCATGCCATAAAATCCATTCTCTTTTTCCATGCCAAGATTCTTTTTGATGCTCTGGGCAACCTTCTCCGGTGATTCAAGCTCCGCTATGACGGATTCCTCATTTTCCTCGCCCGCATCTTCAAAATAACTGCGGTAAAACGCAAGCGCATCCGCTTTTTCTTCTTCTGATATTCCATCCAGAAGCTGTTCTAACTGTTTTAAAAATTCTTCTCTTTTCATAACCTCTAAAGCTCCTCTCCTGAAAATAATGCTGATATTTTCATGGAATAATCTTCCCATTCTCTCCGGTATTCAACTAACTTATCCTGCCCCGGTTCCGTGATCTTATAATAACGCCTGTTCCTGCCTCCGCACTCTCTGTCATATACCTCAAGGCATCCGTCTTTCTGCAGTCTCCTGAGCACCGGATACAAAGTGGACTCTGATACATCAATGGCTTTTCGTACATCCTGTGTGATTTTATAGCCATAGGTGCCTTCCTCCTCTTTCGACACAACAGCTAACACGATCGCGTCTAAGAGAGCGGCTCCTGTATTAAATACCATACGCTCATCTCCTTTTCTTTATAATATTCTATCTGTTTTAATATTATTTTATTATCAATACTATACTTTGTATAATATAATTTGTCAACATTTATTTTATGGAAAATATTATTAAGGAATTCTAAAGATTACAAGATATTGAGATTTCATTGAATTTATATGAAACAAATAAAGCAATAAAAATACCGGCCTCCAATCGTTAGATTTTTAGGTCTAACTTTTGGGGTCGGTACACTTTTCGATATCATATCTCTTTTTTCATATACAAAAAATTATAACTGCCTTACTATTTCGCACCAAACAGATACACGCCGCGCTCTGTCACACGGATCTCCGGTATTACCGTAAGTGCCATAAAGGAAAGCGTGATAAATGGATCGATGTCCTCGGAAATGCCAAGTTTCTTTGCTTCCTCCAACATGTCCGCCACTTTTTCCGTGATCTCATCACAGGATTTTTCGCTCATCAGACCGCAGATTGGAAGCGGAAGCACATCCACGACTTTTCCACCGGAAGCGATAACATATCCGCCCTGATTTTCTTCCACACCTTTGATTGCTGCAAGGATATCCTCATCATTATCGCCCGCAACGATCAGGTTATGGGAATCATGTGCAACGGAAGTCGCCACTGCGCCGCCTTTGACGCCAAACCCTTTCAGCGGCGCAACACCGATCTCCCCTGTCTTTCCATGACGCTCTACCACGCAGATCTTGTTGTATACACCATCCGATTTGAAATATCCGTTTTCTGTCGGCACTTCCTCCACCAGATGCGTGGTCACGATCTGGTGCGGGTTCATCTGTATCACATCCGTTTTTCCATCACAGGAAAGCCTGATTTTCTCTTTGGTGACCTCTCCCACATGAACGGTATGAAGCAGCTCATCCGGAACCGGAACGGAATAATCTTTCGCATAATCTTCCTCTGTCAGAATACGTCCGTCCTTCATGACATCAAGCGGTCTGACCTGCTCTAAATCATCTAAAAATACGATGTCTGCACGGTAACCCGCACCGATCGCACCATAATTTTTCAATCCATAAAACTCTGCCGCCTGATAACTTCCCATCTTATAGGCTTTTGCAACCGGCACGCCAAGTGCAATCGCCTTGCGGATGCAGGTACTGATATGTCCCTCTTTGCGGATCTCCTCCACATGCTTGTCATCCGTACAGAAAGCACAGCGGTCTAAGCATACACCTGCATCTAACATTGTTTTGATCAGTGTCTCTAAATTCTTTGCACCACTTCCCTCGCGCACATAGATATGCAGTCCGGCACGGAGTTTATCGAGCACTTCCTCAGCGGTAGAACACTCATGATCGTTTTCCACACCGGCAAGACGGTATGCCTGCACTTCTTTTCCTCGGATTCCAGGCGCATGCCCATCAATATGTTTCTTGGCAAACAGCTCTAACTTGTCTGCCATTCTCTTTTCACCCTCACAGCACTCCATAAAACGCATGGTCTCACCGAGTCCAAGTACTCTTGCATTATCCACATATTTCATCATGTCAGAGGCAAGAAATTCACCACAGCCGTTTGTCTCCACATCCGTTGCAGGAACTGCGGAAGGCACCATAAAAAATACGTTTACCAGAAGTTTTGCAGCACATTTTAAGAAATAGTCCATTCCTTTTGTTCCGCTGACATTCACGATCTCGTGCGGATCGGCAATGATCGTCGTTGTTCCCGCCTTCGCAAGGACTTTGGCAAGTTCTCCCGGTGCTGCCATACAGGATTCAATATGCATATGCGCATCGATAAAGCCCGGCACCAGATATTTCCCGGTACAGTCGATTTCTTCTTTTCCCTCGTATTCACCTACGCCTACGATCGTGTCCCCGCAGATCGCAACATCCGCTTTTAACACTTCCTCCGTAAAGACATTCAGCACATTTCCGTTTTTCAATACGAGATCTGCTTTTTCACGTCCATTTGCACAATCTAACTTTCTTTTTCTCTCTAACATACGCTTCCTCTTTTCGTTATATATTTATTATGAAAATAACTTTTTAAAGAAATCTCCCACAGAAGAAATGATCGATTTAAAAAATCCACCGACAGCCGCTGCTATACCGCTATTTGAACTTCCATCTCCGTTTTTAAACGAATTGTACAAAGACTCAGCATAATCCACAAGTCCGTTTAAATCAATTCCGAGTGAATTGATCTTCTTGATCAGATCTATGATCTGCTGACGCTCATCATCCGATAACGTCACACCATATTTTTCACACGCCTCATCGATTGCGCCGTTGATTCCCGCATCATCTGTCAGATCATCTTTAGCGATCAGTGCCTTGATATACGCAATAAACTCTTCCACTTCTGCGTCGGAGACACCTTTTAAGGAATCTTCTAACTGACCGGTCAGCACAAGTTCATTGAGTGCCGTATCAACTACCGAATCACTGATCTCTTTTCCTGTCATCTCCTGATATGCTTTTAATACGCCTACTAAAGCCGCCGTTCCGGAAATTGGAGTTGGTCCTGCTACAATAATATCTGCATCTGTTACCCCTGCAGTAGTCAGCGCATTTTTATACATACCAACGGTACAATAATTAATATTTGTTGTGGAAATGTTTAATCCGCTTCCCTTATCCCTCTGTACGATCACAACAGAAGAAAGCGATCTTGTTCCAATCTGCGAGGATGAAATATAGGAATCTAAATACTGGTGTTCCTCTGCATTTGTCACATAGACCACATCATAATTTGACAGATTTGCCGCATCAATGCCCATAATAGAAAGAATCGTCGCTCTTTGAGAATCATTAAGATCTGCTCCAAGCGCAAGGTACGGTTTATCACTTGCCTTGATTGTGACATTATCGCTGTCCTCGTTTTGCACAATCGTTCCGTTGATATCCTGTGACGCCTGGTCTGATGTCACATTTCCATCCTGCTGTGGCGTCTGATCCGACGATATATTTCCATCCTGCTGTGCATCAGAATTGTTTGTCTGAGCTGAATCATCCAAATACTGAATGGAACCTTCCAGATCGTCACTATCTGCATTCTGCGCAGAATCCTCTGCCGAAGTTTCTGCTGCATTCTGCACATCATCTGTCTGATCTGCCGTCGCTGCAACTGCCCCTGCCTGTGCTGCCTGCACACCCACACCGGAGGAAACAGGCATCGCTGCTGCAAGTATCACACATAATATTTTAACTACTTTTTTGTTTCTCATAATAATCCTCACTAACACTGTCCATCCCTGCTTTATATTTTATGCAGGTAAATCTATCTTATATTTTATATCTGCGCAATTCTGACACTCATCCATGCACAGATATCCGCATAAACCTGATCGCGGTCTGTCTCATTTAATATCTCATGACGGTCTGTCTCATACAAACGGTAGGTCAGATCATCCACACCCGCATCTTTGTACATATGATAAACTTTTTTTACCCCTTCACCGAGGTCACCAACCGGGTCATCTGCCCCGGAAACCATGAAAACCGGCAGATCTTTCGGCACTTTTTTTATATTATCCATCTGATTGTCAAAATATACCGCTTCCATCAGCCCATAGTACCCGTTTAATGTAAACAGAAACGTGCAGCGTGGATCACTGTAATATTTTTTGACATGCTCCACATCCTTTGTCAGCCAGCTGTTGGTATAATCTTTTCCATAAAGGTCAAATTTGTGGTATGGCTTGCTGTAGGAAAGTTTCTGCACCAGTTTACTTCTGTAATTCCAGCCACGGAAAAAGGCTAAAAATTTACACAGCGTCATACCAAATTTCATGGTGCCATCCGGCACACACCCAGTTCCCATAATGACCGCTCCACTTAAATTTTCACCATGCAGACACAGATATTTTCGCAGCATATAAGAACCCATGCTGTGTCCCATCATAAAATACGGTATCCCCGGATTCTCTCCCTGAACTGTTGTTCGCAGGCTGTGCATATCCGCAACAAGCGTATCACTCGGATTTTCTGCAAAATATCCCCACTCTGTTTCATCTTTTACCGAAGCGCCATGCCCTAAATGATCGTGGCCAACAACCATAAATCCGCGCTCTGTCAGGTACTCTGCGAACTCATGATATCTTTCAATATATTCGATCATGCCGTGCGTGATCTGTAAAATTGCCTTATACTTTCCATCCTCCGGCATCCATTTTACCGCATGGATCTTTGTCGTTCCATTCGCAGATAAATACGTCATCTGTTCTTCTTTTGCCATATAAGTTCTTCCCTCATTTCTATACTGCTCTTTACTATACCGCTGACTGTTTTGCATGCAGATATTTCATTACAGATTTCTTACTCCATATTCAAAAGTGCTTTACATCCATTATAGATCTTTTCCAATTCATCCTCAGCAGATTTTTTTGCATTGATTTCTTCACGCAGTGCTGTAACCTGCACTTTTGCCTCATCCCCGAGTTTTAAGAAATCCTCCCCGGCCTGTTTTATAAAATCCGCAGCCGATACTGCGTTGCCGGACATGTGCTCCCTTAAGGAAGTCTGTCCATTTTCATATATGGAAAGTTTCTGTGCACTGTCACTGTACAGTTTCATTACCATCGATGTAATACCCGCCTGCATTTCATTGATCTGTGCAGTCTGTTCTTTGATTTCTTTTTGCGCCTCTTCCATCGCGTCGATCTGTTCTGATAATGCCTTTAGTCTTTCTTCATACCGCTGTGCCACATTTTTGATCTCCTCCGCAGCATGAAGGAATTTTTCTCCATTCTCTCCCATTCTTGCTGCTTCGATTGCCGCATTCAATGCAAGCACTCCCATATTTTTTGCATCATCTTCCAGTTCAGCTGTCACATTTCCAAGACCATCCTGCTCTTTCGAAGCACGGTAAAGACTTTCTTCTAACTGTGCACACGGTTCTTTTAACGCCTTGTGCTGTTCAAAAACTTCTTTGATCTTTTCATTCTGCTCTGCCACCTGTCCAATAAAAATGGAATGATTTGCCTCAAAAGATTCCACAGCATTATGTACTTCAACGAATGTACTGTACAGTTCTTTTCCTGTTCTGCAGCTCTCTTCTGCCAGTTCACCCACACATTCTAACTTTTCCTCAAGAATTTCTATATTTTCTTCCATCTGGACACGGGATGCTGTCATCTGCACAGAATCTTCTTTTAATTCATCACTGTATTCTGCAATCTGTTTCTTGATCGTATAGAGTTCGTCCTGCAGTGCCTTCTCTTTCTTTCCACCAAACATATATGTCCTCCATTTACTGATAATTCTTTATCACAATCTGTATGCTTTCATTTCCCTGATACCTGTTTATCTCGGGATAATATATCACAGACATCCGGATTGCATTTGTCCTGCCAAGGAATGCCTGCTGCACTTCATTTTCCCCATATTTTCTTCCATAATATTCCCGGAATTCCTCCACATCTCCAAAATAAACAGCAGATATGGATTTTCCACGTTCAGTCTTAAGTGTCAGTTTTAATACATTCTGATTTTTCCCGACTACAACCGCACGATCGATTCCAAGATTCTTATCCGCAAACTGAGGTTTTACATTTGCTTTCCCGAATGGTTCTAACAACAACAGTTCATTTACCAGCGGAATGTCCGGATAATCGACGGGCATGGGAATATCTATTTTTATCTTAGGAATAAAATCTTCTTCTGTCAAGCCACAGCAGGCATTTATTTTCTCCCTGAAAATCTCTACATTTGCTTCCGGCAGGGAAAGTCCTGCTGCCATCGGATGACCGCCAAATTTTGTAAATAATTCCTGACATTTGCACAGTTCCTCATACATCGAATATGCCTCGATTGAGCGCCCGGAGCCTTTAACCCCATCCTCACTCTTTGTCAGCACAAAAGTCGGTTTATGACACGCCTCCCGGATTCTTCCTGCAATGATTCCTGCAAGACTTTCATGCACATCCGGCAGATAGACAACCAGGACTTTTTCACCCGTATTTCCCTCTTCCACCTGCTGCATGGCAAGTTCTACGCCCTCTGCAGTCATGTCTTTTCGCTGCGCATTCAGATCGACCAGTTCCGCTGCGATCTCCGATGCTTTTTTTACGTCCTCCTGCAGGAAAAGATTTAAGGCAATTTTCGCTGTCTCTAATCGTCCGCTTGCATTGATGCATGGTCCTAACACAAATCCGAAATGATAGGAACTGATCTGTTCCGGCTCTAATTTATTCTGTAAAATCAATGCGCGCATCCCCGGATTCATGGTCGTATGGATCCGCTTTAATCCTTCCCTTACCAGGATTCTGTTCTCATCCGTCAGATCCATCACATCCCCGACCGTCGCAAATGCCACATTTTCCAAAAAATCGTAGGACTCCTCCACCGCAATGTCACATTTTTCATAGAGGATCTGTATCACTTTCCAGGCAACTGCAGCACCGCAGAGATTTTTATACGGATATGTACACTCCATCTGCTTTGGATTTACAATGGCATCCGCCTCACTTCTTTTATAATGGCGTTCTCCCCTCTCCTCCGTATATGGTATTTCATGATGGTCTGTGACAAGAACTGTCATTCCAAGACTTTTAGCGTGCGCGATCTCGCCTATCGCTGCAATTCCATTATCACAGGTAATGATCGTATCAATTCCCGCCTCATCTGCCTGCTCAATCAGATGATCGTTGATTCCGTAACCATCTTTCATCCGGTCCGGTATCTGAAAATCCACACTGCCACCGCAGCGTGTGATTCCTTTGTAAAGAATATAAGTCGACATTACCCCATCAATATCGTAGTCGCCTATGACCCTGATCTTCTTCTGTTCACTGATCTTCTGCACTAATATATCCGTCAACCGGTCCGAATCCAAAAGTAAATGAGGATCGTAAAGTTCCCCAATTCCGCCTTTTAAGTATCTTGCGATTGCCTCATCCCCCATAACCTCACGATTCCGGATCAGCCTTGCCGTAACCGGACTTATCCCAAAACGTTTTGCAATTCCTGCAAAATCAGCGCCTTTATTTATTACAAACCATTTTTCCATATATTACCTCAAGCAATGTCAGCCCGCATGCCGGTGCCGTGTATCCTGCTCTTTCCCTGTTTTTTGCCTCTAAGATCTCTGACACATCCTCCGGAGTTCTTCTTCCATCTCCGATCTCGATCAATGTACCGGTTAAAATGCGCACCATATTCTGTAAAAATCCATTTCCGGTATAATAGATCTGTATCTCTCCCGGCAGTTCTTTGATCTGTATCCGGGAAATCGTCCGAACCGTGGATTTCTTCATTTTTTTATTGCCGCAGAATGATTTAAAATCATGTGTTCCACACAGGTACTCTGCCGCTTTTCTCATGCGGTTTACATCAAGCGGTTCCGTATAATCATAAACATATCTGCGCTCGAATACCTCCGGTATTTTTCCTGTATGGATCCGGTAAAGATAGGTCTTTTCCACTGCCTGATATCTGCTGTGGAAACGCTCATCCACTCTCTTTACTTCACAGACTGCAATATCTTCCGGAAGGTACTGATTCAGATAAAATAAAATTTTATCCTCATCCCATTCCTCTCTCAGATGAAAATTAGCCGTCTGTCCTTTTGCATGCACGCCTGCATCTGTTCTGCCGGAACCGGTAACCTCCACCTGGTATCCTGCCATTTTGCTCAAAACATCCTGTAACTTTCCCTGTATCGTAAGTTCCGCCGGAAGCACCTGCCACCCGCGGTAACGTGTTCCGTCATATTGTAAGATCATTTTATAATTTGCCATATATCTCTGTTACCTTATATCTGATTTTCGGAAAAAATACTGCCACAGATAGTTTTCCTGCGGCAGTACATCAATTATAATTATTATACCTCTGTTTTCGTTAATTGACAAATCATAAACCACATTTTTCCTTCCATTATTTTATAATTCACACAAACAATTTAAACACACCTTTTGACAGACTGCATCATATAATAGAATGAATGAATCTACGAGGTTTTTCATGTCAGATATTGCCTATACACAAAATAATACCGATCAAGGTGAGTTAAAGATCCAGGTAACGGCAAGAGGAAGTAACCGTCCGATCACAAACGCCCGTATAGCGATCTCCTATTCCGGTGATCCGGACAGTATCGTTGAGGAGGTGAATACAGATGCATCCGGTATGTCCGAACAAATTACGCTTCCTGCGCCTCCGCTTGAATTCTCAATGGAGCCAGGCGAAGAGCAGCCGTTCTCGCAATATAGTATTCAGGTCGATGCTGAAGGATTCCGCCCGTTTACTGTGTCGGGAATTGAACTGTTTTCGAAGCAGCTGTCGCTTCAGGAAGTACGAATGGATGAGGTGGATGCACCGGGGAACCCGGTAGACACGATCGTGATCCCGGTCAATACCCTCTGGGGCGATTTTCCACCGAAAATCGCAGAGTCTGAGATCAAGCCGATCTCCGAGACCGGGGAGATCGTCCTAAGCAGAGTCGTGGTGCCGGAATATGTCGTGGTACATGACGGTCCGCCAAACGATACGACTGCGCGCGATTATTATGTGCGATACAAGGATTACATCAAAAATGTAGCGTCCAGCGAAATCTATTCCACCTGGCCGGATGCGACGCTGCGCGCAAATATCCTTGCAATCATGTCATTTACATTAAACCGGGTGTACACGGAGTGGTACCGGAACAAAGGCTACAGTTTCACGATCACCTCCTCCACCGCCTACGACCAGAAATTTACCTACGGCAGGAACATTTTCCAGAGCATCTCCGACATCGTGGATGAAATGTTCCAGAACTTTTTATCCCGGCCAAACGTCAGCCAGCCAATCTTAACGCAGTACTGCGATGGGGAACGTGTGACCTGCAGCAACTGGCTGAGTCAGTGGGGCAGCAAATACCTGGGTGACCAGAACTATGAGGCAATCGAAATTCTGCGCTACTATTATGGAAACAACATGTACATCAACACGGCAGAAGAAGTATCCGGCATCCCGGCTTCCTGGCCGAGAGTCGACCTTACGATCGGTTCGACCGGCGAAAAAGTGCGTCAGATCCAGGAGGAACTTGCACGGATTTCAAGATCCTATCCGGCGATTCCGACAGTTACACCGGACGGAATCTACGGACCTGCCACAAGAGAGGCTGTCGAGGTCTTCCAGCGTGTCTTCGGTCTGCCGGTCACCGGCGTCATTGACTACCGTACCTGGTATAAAATTTCTGAAATTTATGTGGCAGTGTCGCGCATCGCGGAACTGGTCTAAATGCAAATGGGGGCAGTCACACCTAATACTTTGTGCGGCTTCCCCCAATCTTTTTTTATGCTCAGATACGCGGTCTTTTTCCCCTTTCCGGACACTTTTCCACATATCTTTTTATTTTGCTTCTCTTATTCCACCGTCACTACTTTCGCCAAGTTTCTTGGCTTATCCACGTCAAATCCCTTGTCGGAAGAAACATAATAAGCAAGTAACTGCAGTGCCACGGATGCCGGCATTACCATAAATTCATCCTGCATATCCGGCAGATGGAAGGTATCATATGCACGGTCGATATCTTTTGCAAGACTTTCCTTGATAAAGAGCACGATGTCCGCACCTCTTGACCGTACCTCCTTGATATTTGACAGCTCTTTTGACATTAATTTTTCCTGTGTCACTGCTGCAACGACCGGCGTATCCTGCGTGATGAGTGCGATCGGTCCGTGTTTTAATTCGCCGGACGCATACGCCTCAGAATGAATGTAGGATACCTCCTTTAACTTCAGAGAACCCTCTAACAAAATAGAGTAATCAAGTCCACGGCCGATCATAAACAGATCTTTCGCCTCTAACACCTTGTTGGCAAGTTTATGGATCTCCTGCCGTCCCTCTAACACTTTTTTCATGACATCCGGCGTGCGCTGCAGCTCACGGATAAAACTCTGTGTCTCTTCCTGTGAAAAGACACCGCGAAGCTGTGCCATTTTTGCCACGATCAGATAAAATACAGCAAGCTGTGTCGTGTATGCCTTGGTACTTGCAACGGCGATCTCCGGTCCTGCGTTGGTATAGAGCACATAATCACTCTCACGCGCAATGGAAGATCCTTTTACGTTGATGATGGATAAACATTTCGCTCCACGTTTTTTTGCATACTTGACTGCCTCTAAGGTATCGATCGTCTCACCGGACTGTGAAACTGCGATGACTAATGATTTCTCATCGATGACCGGATCCGAATACATAAACTCGGATGCCATATCGACATCGATGTGCATATGAAGAATCGACTTTATCAGTGCCTGTGCCACAAGACCGGCATGCATTGCAGTTCCACATGCGATAATGTTGACACGCTCACACTGTGTAAAGATCTCATCCGGCACACCGTCTGCCGTAAAGTCCGGCATTCCACTTGTGATGCGGTTTGTGATTGTACGCTCGATCGCATCCGGCTGTTCCATGATCTCTTTTTCCATATAAAACGGATAACCGTTCTTTCCGGCATTATTAAGTTCCCAGTCTACTTCAAGATAGTCCGGCTCCACCTGATTGCCATTGAAATCTTTTAAGACAATGGCATCTTTTGCCAGTTTTAAAATATGATACTCCGGAACAACAAAATAGCGGTTGGTAAAACGGCAGAGTGCTGTCAGGTCAGATGCAAGCATAGCCCCCTCTTTGCAAAGTGTTGCGACGATCGGGCTGACATTTCTGACAGAGTATATCTCGCCCTGATGATCTTCGAATAAGATCACTAATGCAAATGTTCCTTTTAATTTGGAAACTGTCTTTTTGATGGCTTCATCCGGATCACCGGTATAAAACTTATTTAAAAGTGCAGCCACAACCTCACTGTCTGTCTCTGATTTTAAAACACTTTCCAGTTCATAGTCGGCGATCAGCTCTCTGTAATTTTCAATGATGCCATTGTGTACCAGAGTCACTTTTCCAACCTGATGCGGATGTGCGTTTGTATCATTGACACCGCCGTGTGTTGCCCATCTGGTATGACCAATTCCACACTCTGTGATCAGTTTTTCTGACTCACAGATGGCTCTTAAATCTTTTACTCTTCCCGCACATTTATAAACCTTCGTCTGTTTCAGGCCGGTATCTGCCACAGCAATTCCCGCACTGTCATATCCGCGGTACTCAAGAAGCTCTAACGCATCAAGTAACACTCCTTTTACATCTTCACTACCTGTATAACCAATAATTCCACACATAAATTTTCCTCTTTTCTATCTATCAACTGTTTCCGGCACAATCCCGCCGGTACACTCATTTTTCCTGACCAGTTCCACTGTCAGAAGATCCTCTTCTGACAGCAAAAATATTTTTCAGGTTATCTTCTCCCTTATACCGTATTTGTTTTGCAGTCACCTGCATATTTGCCGGTATATCTCGCACCGGGAGTGTACGGGAGAGCATCCGCCGAATCTTCGATCACTCTCCTCCTCGTTAACCTGCTGATTGAAACACAGGTAATTCCTGAACATATCACAATGTCTGTTCACAGAACCTTCCTATGCATTTTCCACAGGTGCATGGCGCTAATAAGGAGACAACAGACTGCATATCCTTCCGGCAGATCTGCTGTCACATTTATGTATCCGGTATACGGGCGCAAAGACCGCGTATCTGAACATAAAAATAATATACTTTTTATTCAATTTTCAAGGTTCAACATGCTTTACTATACTATGATATGAAAAAAAAGTCCAGTGTTTCCCATCAAAGATGGCCGTTCAGACATTTTTTATTCATGCATCGATTTCCAGACTGATTCCCCATTTGGAATATACTGGCAGAATGCATCCACCATAATACTGCGGAACGGGCGGACCGCCTCTTCGAGTCCGAATGCTGCCGGGTAATCTTTCGTCACAAGATCAATGTCCTGTGCGATCTTTTCTGCAACTGCTGCATCTTTGATCGGCACGATACCAAACAATGTGGAGCAGTACGCCCTGCTTCCGGTACAGGATGCCAGATAGGTATATGCAAAATTTTTCCACTCTTCCTCAAGTATATATCCACAAACATCTTCCACATCAGCATCCTTTTCCACATTTTGTTTCTCATCTGTCCGGATACCGAGCTGCATAAGATATCCACAAAGTTCTTTTTTCTGTCTTTTTTTCTGAAAAAAGGATACACCACCTGCACTGGCTGCCTGTATCATCATCCATGCGCGCAGAAAATGATCCGCACGTTTTTCTGCCGGATGATCTCCAAAGCGCTTTCTTAAAATCAAAAGGCGTTTTTCATCCAATGCCGGATCTAACTTCTGCTCGATTGCAAGCTGCAGAATACGTTCACGTTCATTAATATCCTCAATCTCATAATAATGGGCGGGCCATTCCGAAAGATAGTCCACGTTTTCATTATTCAAAAGCATTTACTCTGTATCTCCTTCCATGTACGAATCCACATCATCACAGGTCACTCTCGCATAAGGCAGACGGATATATTTTCCATCGATCAGATTCAGATCCGACAGATCACCTCCGGTGGAAAGCTCATATGCAAGATTTAACATTGCATCTGCCTGGCCTTCCTTATCATTATAGACCGTTCCGATCATCTCTTTATTTTTGACCGCCTCTAGCCCTACATCAGTCCCATCAATTCCAATGACCGCCGGCCATTCATCCTTTGTAAGATCGGACGCTTTGAGCGCATCGATCGCACCTAGCGCCATATCATCATTATTGGCAATGACCAGTTCAATGCTGTCACCAAACTGTGACATAAGCTGTGCCATTTTCGTCTGCGCCTGTGCACGATTCCAGTTTGCGATCGCATATCCCAGCTTTTCTACTTCCACTCCACTGTCGATCATTGTGCTGACCGAATATTCCGTGCGGACGATAGCATCCTGATGACCGGCTTCGCCCTCCAACACCACATACTGAAAAATCCCGTCTCCGTTTTTATCCAGTGACTGATCGGTCAGAAATGCTTCCGCTGCAAGCTCTCCCTGCATGATACCGGACTCAAATGCCTGCGCTCCGACATAATAAAGCCTCGTCCAGCGCTCTAAATCTTCCTCCACCAGTTCGCGATTGAAAAAAATAACCGGAATATTGTTTTTTTCCGCAAGATCAATGATTGCGGTAGGATCCGTCCTGTCCACCAGATTGACACAGATCACATCGCATCCCTCCGTGATCATGTTTTCAACCTGACTGTTCTGCGTCGACTGGCTTGCCGATGCATTGTAAGTGTCGATATTGATCGCAACACCCGTCTCTTCTTCTTTTTTTGTCGCATAATCATTAAAATCTTTCATCATTTCTGATACAAATGTATCATACTGATCATAAACAGATATGCCGATCTTAATGCTCTTTTTGGCATCTTCCCTGCCGCCGCAGCCGCCAATTACCACACTCATGACTAAAATTCCACCAAAAGCCACGGTCATTTTTTTACTTTTTTTCCATTTCTTCAAGACTTGTTCCCCCATCAACATGTGCCGGACTTTTTCTGCTCCACACATTTACATCTACCCCCCATTTGTATATCACTGCACGATAGGAAATAAAATTTTCTGATTTTCCTCGTCATACAGATTATCTTTTGTGATCGTAAGAAACCCGACTTTTTCTGTTTTTGCCGAAGATAACGGCTCGCGCAGCTGACCCGCGATCGCTGCCGCACTTAAATATCCGATATTGAACTCATTCGGTACGACCAACGCTCCTATCACACCCTTATCCAGATAATACACATTTTTTTCTGAGCAGCCAATTCCATACAGTCCAAATTCTGTCTGTTCCTGCGCCTGCAGATAATCAACAGCCTGTTCCGTTCTGTCATTATCTAATGATACCACGATGTCTACCCTCTTTTTCTCAAGGCACCATTCAAATGTATTATTTACATTGTCTTCATCAGACAGATTCCATAAAATGGATGCCCCGGCAGACTCTATTTTGTCCATAAAACCTTTCAGGCACTGCTGTCCGGCAGTCTGTTTTAAGTTACCGGCAAGAATCCCAATGTCCGTATCTTCAAGCTTTTCCCCATAATCCGCAATAACAGCTTCGGCAACTGCCTCCCCCATCTCATAAGACTGCGGCAGAATTGCTGCATACATTCCCTCAGCTTCCACATCCGTTTCCACCAGAATCATCTTATCAGAACCGATTTCCACAGCAGAATCATCCGTATAATTGCTGCTGTCACACATTTCAACGATCACGCCCTTTGCTCCATTATCGATCTCCCTGTGAATGATCTGGTACTCTTCCCCAATACCGGAAAATGCGCCTGTCGAAACCACATTTAAACGGATATGATAATCTTCCGCTCCTCGTTCAAGTCCTTCCCGAAAAGATGTAAATCTGTCACTGCTGCTGTTTTCTACGATCACGGATACCGGATACCATTCCTCATCCTTGCTGCCATCAAGCATCCCATATGTCGCAAACGCAATAAATGCAATGATCACTAAAATCAATGCCATTAAATAGATCAAATTATTTTTTCCGGTCCGCTTCATAGTTGTTTTCTCCCTGACTCTAACCGTTCCTGCTCCTCCGGCGTATAGACGATATACGGCAAATGGATTCTGACTGTGGTTCCCTCATCCGGCTCGCTTTCTATCTCCAGACCATATTCCTCACCGAAACGCAGCCTGATCCGGTTATGTACATTCAAAAGTCCCACACCAGATCCACGTTTGTGTACACGGTTATTTTCCTTCAAAAGCTGTTCCACTTCATCTTCCGGTATTCCAAGTCCGTTATCTCTGACCTCAATATAGATATCATCTTCCCTGCGATATCCATTGACATCAATTTCTCCGTCTCCATCCATACATTCCACGCCATAATAAATCGCATTTTCAAGCAGCGGCTGCACCACCAGTTTTACCGTACAGCACTGCAGGATCTCCGGATCTATATCAAACCGTACCTCAAAAATATTTTTATAGCGTACTTTCTGGATATTCATATAGTTTCTGGCATGTTTCAGCTCATCTTCCACACTGATGACTGTTTTTCCCCTGCTTAAACTGATACGGAAAAGACTCGCTAACTGTGTGATCATAAATACCGCATCCTCATACCGTTCTCCCTCGATCATCCAGACGATCGAGTCAAGTGTATTATACAAAAAATGAGGGTTGATCTGCGACTGAAGCGCATCGAGTTCACTTTTTCTTTTTTCTTCCTGCTCGACCACAATATCCTGCATCAGCTGCCTGATCTGTTCCACCGTGGAACGGAGTGTACACCCTAAATGTTCCACTTCCATAGATCCGCCGATATAGATAGACGGGTTCATATTTCCGGTCTCCCACTCCTTGACCGAATTATTTAATTTTTTCAGCGGCATGGCAATACTTGCAGACACAAGCTGATTTAAAAGGATCACCGCAAGCATAGATACTGTCACTAGCATGATCACAAAATATTTTGTGCCTGTCATTCCCATATCAAAGGAACTCATTGGCACAACACTGACGATCTTCCATCCGGTATAACTGACCGTCTTTACCGTAACAAGGCGTTTTTCCCCCTGGAAAATCTCTTCCGTGCTTCCATCCTCGTACCCTGCTGCCTCGATATTATTCTCCTGATAAAGATCGGTATAGATCAGCTTCTGTCTCGGATGATAAATGATCTCACCCTTTCCGTCGATCAGGTAAACATACTCCGAAGAATTTCCAACATTCGCTTTTTTTAAGATCTGTTCAATACTGTTGTAGTTCATATCGACCAAAAGTACTCCCAGCGTCGATGTTCCATTACTTGTCAGCTCCACGGCACGGCTTAAGGATACGACCCAGTAATAACGGTAAGATGGATCGCCAAACAGATTCTGCACATGCGGTGTCGAAAAATGAAGGTTTTCCATCTGACCGACCGCATCGGTAAACCACTGCTGCTTCACAATATTTACCTGACTTTTTTCATTCGCAACAGGTACTGCTGCCACAAGCTGTCCCTCTCCCGTATAACAGGCAATACTGATCAGGTTATCTTTATTCGCCTCATATAAGAGATTCATTTCTTCATCCATGGTATCACTGGCAAGATCTTTATTCTTGATGACACTGTAATACATAGTATCAGAAATACGGCGCATGTTTCGGAGATAATCCTCAAGGTTGATGGCTGTCTGATTTAAAAGCTGCCCCGTACTCTCAATCGTCATCGCTTCTGCTCTGTTTGAAAACTGCCGGTAAAGTGTGACGCCAAGAAAGGCCATACTACATATGGACAGAATCGTAAACGAAATCGATATCGTCATCTGAATACTGTGCGGTTTTGTCATTTTCCTGATATATGCAGTTAATTCTCTTATTTTATCTTTGATATTTGACAAACTCATTTTCTTTTTTCTGCTTTGTACTTTGAAGGTGACATTCCAAACTGTTTTTTAAATGCGTAACTGAAATAATTCGGATCAGAATAGCCCACTTTTTCTGCAATCACATATGTTTTTTCATCCTGATTCAAAAGCAGATCAAGCGCCTGTTCCATCCGATACTCTGTCAGATAATTGATAAAAGTTTTTCCGGTCTCCTTTTTAAACACGGTAGAAAAGTACGCCGTGCTGACCGAAAGATTTTTACATACACTCTCCACATTGAGTCCTGAATCTGCATAGTGTTCCCTGACATACTCGATCGCTTTTGTGACAAATGATTTCGTCGTGTCCTGTCTGCCATTCTGGATCATCTCCTGCATCTGACGTCCGGTCTTTAGCAGCCAGTTTTCCAGTGCCTCCGGCGATTCCATCTGAAGAACTTCCCGGTAGATATCTCCCGTACCACTGAAAATTTCGTCCAGATTCAGCCCGTTTAATGTTCCAAAACGGAAGATTTCCGCAATAAGTTCCGTGATAAATATCTGATATTTCTGCAGTGATGCTCCACGTCCGGAAAGCTGTGTCACGCTTTCTTTGACTGCTTCTTTCAGCGCCTGCTCATCCCCGGTCTTAATCTTTTTTAAAATATTCCCGATCGACTGCTCTTCCCACGGTTCCTCTGCACTGCCCTGCGGATCGATCTCCGCAATATTAATGGCTCTTGTATTTCCATAGATCACACGGTAGGAAACCGCATTGCGCGCCCCCTGATAGGAAGCCGGCAGCTCTGCGATCTCATCACAGACCGGACCGATTCCTGCCGTCACCTTCGCACCGCAGACACGTTTCGCCAGCTTGCAAAACCGATCCATTGCATTGGTATATGCCGTGATTTCTTCCGTTTCTTTTAACTGTGTGATCACAAGGATGTCTCCGAGATAAAAGAATGTGTTCGATCTCCACTTGTCCACAAACTGTTCCTCAGCAAGCTGTTTGACGGACATTCCAAGCAAAAACGGATCGAGTTCAAGCTGTGGATCCGGCGTGCTGATATGTAATATAGTTGCCACATAATATGGTCCGCTCCACGGTATCTGGTATTGTTTCAAATATTTTTCAATCTCAGATGCCGGAATTCTTCCCTCAATCAATGATGTATAAAAGTTTTCCTGCAATACCGGAAGACTCTCCATATAATAAGCGCGCAGTTTTTCGATATTACGTTTTTCATCAAGCTCTCTGTCAAGGTTTGTCCTGATACGCTCAAACACTTCCCGCAGTTCATTGGAATTGATCGGCTTTAAAATGTACTCCTCCGCCTCGATCTTAATTGCCTCTTTTGCATATTCAAATTCATCAAATCCAGAAAAAATAATAATTTTTATTTTCTGATATAGTTCTTTTAATTTCTTGCTTAAGGTCAGTCCGTCCATGTATGGCATTTTGATGTCTGTCATCACAACATCCGGCTGGATTTCCTCTGCCATCTCTAATGCTTCGACGCCATTTCTGGCATACCCGGCAATACGAAACCCCATCGCTTCCCAGTCAAGCTTTTTCATAATGACAGAATATACTTCTTCCTCATCATCCACCAATAATACCGAATATAAATTCATCGTGTTCTATTCTCCATTCCAATATGAAAAAATCATATTTTCACATTTTCTTCCGCTAGTCTCCATATTTTGCATTCATATTATGCCATAAAATTCCGAGGATCACCGTACAGATAATGATCTCTGCCACTGCCACATAGGTGTTCCAGAATAATAAAAGCATCATGACAAGTGTTGCCACTGCAAAAAAGAACATCAGCTTTCCGGCGCATTTTGCATAGTTTTCTTCGTCTTTTACCGGTGGTTTATTCTTTCCTCGGATGGCGGAGATATCTTTCATAAACCATAACCGCATTCCATAATAGATCAAAATCACAAATAAAAGTAATGGTATCCCTGCTGTCTCTAAAATCTGATCTGTTGTCATATAATCCTTGTTTTCCTCCATTGTTTTACTAAGCAAAAATAACGGCTGGTCTGTAACACCCAGCCGTTATTTTACAGTCCGATATAAGAATTATACCGTATGTTTTATTTTCTTGCTATATATTTTCTGATATCCAGAGAAATTGCTACGAAGATTACAACACCGATTGCGATGTACTGTGCGTTTGCATTCATTCCTAAGTACTGGAGAGCAACCTTCAATAACTCGAATACTGCAACACCGATGATAGCGGATGAAACTTTACCACGACCACCTGTTACGGATACACCACCGATCGTACATGCTGCGATTGCTTCCATTTCGTAACCATACCCGGTCTGAACAGATGCACCACCTGCTTTTGCGCCGAGCATGAATCCTGCAAGACCATACATAGCTGCTGCTTTCATGTAGATTAAGATCAATGTCTTTTTCACCGGAACACCTGCAACCTCTGCTGCCTGTGGGTTACCACCGATTGCGTACATATATTTTCCATGACGTGTCATGTTGAAAATGAACCATGTGATCGCTGCCACAATAATTGCAATCCAGATCAGGTAGTTGATTCCGAGAAATTTTTTGTTTGCAACATTGGTATATGCCTCAACATATCCACCAAGAGGTGTTGCGTTTGTAACGATAAGTCCAATACCATAAACGATTTCCATCATTGCTAAGGTTGCAATGAAAGGCGGTACATTTAAGTATGCAATAAAGATACCGGTTACTGTACCAAATGCTGCACAGATGAGCATTGCGATGATCGCTACTAAAACTACGTTCAATGGTTTCATATCCGGGAAGAATTTACCGGAATAATCCAGACGCTGTAACAACATACCGGAAATACATGCACCGAAACCAATCATACGTCCTGCGGAAAGGTCACATCCTGCGGTGATAACACATCCTGCAATACCAAGTGCAATGACAAGTCGTGAACTCATATTCATAAGAATATTCATTAAGTTGTTGCCTGTGAAGAAGTTATTGGATGTCAAACCAGTATAGATTACCAGAATGAACATTACAATAATAACCCCGTTGTTAATCAAAAAATCTTTTACTTTCTGCTGTTTTGTCTTTCCCATTTTCGTCTCCTCCTATCGCATCAGAATCTTGTTGCGTATTCCATAATTTTTGCCTGTGTCATATCTTCCGGTTCCTTCACTTCACCGGTCAGTTTTCCGTTACACATAACACAAATTCTGTCTGACATTCCAAGAAGCTCTGACATCTCGGAAGAAATCATAATGATCGCTTTGCCCTGTTTTGCCAGGTCGCACATGATCTCATAAATCTCATGTTTTGCACCTACGTCGATACCACGGGTAGGTTCATCCATGATCAGAACATCCGGGTCATTGGCTAACCATCTTGCAACGATTACTTTCTGCTGGTTACCTCCGGACAGATTGGAAATATGTTCTTTCATGCTCGGAGTCTTGATACTTAATTTTTTAATGCTGCTTGTTACGATCTCATTGATCTTTTTGTGATTTAAAACAAATCCTGCATTCAGATATTTATTGTAGATAGATACACCTACATTATCTTTGATAGACAGGCATCCGAAAATACCGTTTCCTCTTCGATCCTCAGTGATCAGTCCGATTCCGGCATTCATCGCATCGATTGGATGTTTGATCTTTACTTTTTTGCCATGCATATAGATCTCACCGGATGCAATACCACGGATACCGAAGATTCCTTCCATCAATTCTGTTCTCTGTGCACCTACCAGTCCACCAAATCCAAGGATTTCTCCTTTGTGGAGCTGAAAACTTACATTCTGGAATGATTTTGCATGGATGGAGCAAAGATTTTTTACTTCCATAACCACTTCATCACCCGGTTTGTTTTCTCTCGGTGGATATACATTTGTCAGCTCACGGCCAACCATCTTTGTGATGATCTGATCTGTGGTCATCTCTGCTGCCGGCCAGGTTCCAACATATGTACCATCCCGCATGACTGTGATATCATCAGCGATTCGTTTGATCTCATCCATCTTATGTGAAATGTAGACCATTGCCACACCTTTGTCTCTTAAATCATTCATGATGCGGAACAATGCTTCTACTTCATTATCAGAAAGAGATGATGTCGGCTCATCAAAGATGATAACCTTTGCCTGTTGGGAAACTGCCTTTGCAATCTCAACGGACTGCATCTGACCTATGGATAAAGATCCAAGCTGTGCTTTCGGATCAAAGTCCATTTTTACTTCTTTTAACCATTTTGCAGTATCCTCATACATTTTCTTATGATCGATCACTTTTAATGGTCCACACTTTGTCGGGAATCTTCCCAGGTACATATTTTCTGCAACGCTTCTTGCCGGTACCGGCTGCAGTTCCTGATGTACCATGGCAATTCCTTTTTTCATTGCCTCATCCGGGTTATTAATCTCGACTTTTTCTCCGTCCAGAATAATCTCGCCGGCATCCATTTTATAAATACCAAACAGACATTTCATCAGGGTTGATTTTCCTGCACCATTTTCCCCCATCAGTGCATGGACGGTTCCCGGACGGAGTGATAACTGTACATTGTCAAGTGCTTTGACACCGGGGAAAGATTTGCATACACCCCTAAGCTCCAGTTTATACTCAGCCATGTTTCTCCTCCTTTATATCATTTGGCTTACTTCTCTGCCAATTATGTTCCTATTTCATATCTGTGCTATTTAGCACACTTCATTTTTCATAGAATATATATCTGCCTGTTTTTATTTCATACATTCATTTCTGCATTTCTGCAGTCTGATCATAATTCTTATGAATAGTGGCAGCGGGTGCCATATGCACCCGCACCACTTTTATACCCTGTTCTTTTTACAGATTATTTAACCATGTCAAGAACATCCTGTGCATTGTCTTTTGTTACTTTTACATAATCACATCCGATGTAGTGATCATTGCCAGCGCCTGTGATGTAGTTGATAGCTGCATCTGCTGCACTGTGGGACTGTGAGAAGTGATCGTTAAATACAGTACCTGTCATGGTTCCTGCAAGAACATCCTCTAATGCCTCTGATAATGCATCAACACCTACCAGATAAATATCAGTACCTACGGTACGTCCTGCACTCTGGATTGCCTGTAAAGCACCAAGTGCCATTGCATCGTTGTTACAGAATACAACTTCTACATCGTTACCGTACTGTCCAAGGGCATTTGCTACGATCTGCTGTGCCTGATCCTGCTGCCAGTTACCAACCTGATCGGATAAGCAGTTTACTTCAAGTCCTGCATCCTCAAGAGCTTTTACAGAATATTCTGTACGATACTGGGCATCCACGTTCTCCGGATCACCTTCTACCATAACGTAGTCGATCTTTCCATTTCCATTTAAATCTACGGTATCAAGACCAAGATCACTGATCATCTCACCCTGGAAAGTACCGGACTGACGTGCATCACATCCAACGTATGTAACATCCCAGTTGTTATCTGACCATCTCTTCTGCTCTTCTTCATCCGGCTCACGGTTGATGTATACCAGCGGGATTCCTGCTGCAACTACTTTATCTGTGATGGTTGCTGCGGAAGAGGAGTTAACCGGGTTGATAATAAGGACATCTACCCCCTCTGTGATAAAGTTATCAATCTGACCTGTCTGTGTAGCCTGATCGTTTGCACCATCAACAATTGTGATATTGTCTTTTGAAAATCCTTTTTCTACCAGATAATTTTCAAGCTCTGTACGGAACAGTGTCATGAAGTTATCGGAGAACTGGTAAATACATACACCAACTTTTTTGTCTGCTAAACTTGCATCTGCGTCTGTTGCTGCATCGGCTGCTGCGTCCCCTGCATCGGCTGCCTCTGTAGCTGCTGCATCATTCGATGTATCACTTGATGCATCGCTT
>OAWS01000464.1_pt1 | contig 32388 bp, 45 predicted proteins | sample 1517141 | NCBI WGS metagenome assembly OAWS01 (sample SAMEA2580173, study PRJEB22360) | human gut metagenome | biome: human gut; feature: human-associated habitat; material: faeces | place: Denmark | collected 2008/2010
GCTATACCGTTGTGTTGACCGTGAGCGGGGTGTTTGTGGCGCACAAGCCGCAGTGGCGGATGGACGTCGTGACCTGCAGTTCTTCCAGGGCCTTCGGGCTGACGATGGTCGACTTGGCGTGGTCCTGGTGATAGGCCGTGCGGCAGACGAGGCCCATGCCGAAGGCGCCCATGAGGCCGGAAATGGCCGGACGGATGACCTGGCGGCCCAGGAGCTTTTCGAAAGCCCGCAGGACGGCGTCGTTGTAGAAAGTGCCGCCCTGGACGACGATGTGCTTGCCGAGCTTGGCCGGGTCTTTGACCTTGATGACTTTATACAGGGCATTCTTGATGACCGAGTAAGAGAGGCCTGCCGAGATGTCGGCCAGTGTAGCCCCTTCTTTCTGGGCCTGCTTGACTTTGGAGTTCATGAAGACCGTGCAGCGCGAGCCCAGGTCGATGGGGCTCTTGGCCAGGAGGGCGGCCTGAGAGAAGTCCTGGATGGACATTTTCAGGGATTTGGCGAAGGTATCCAGGAAGGAACCGCAGCCCGACGAGCAGGCTTCATTGAGCAGGATGTCTTCGATATGGCCGTTTTTGATGCGGCTGCATTTCATGTCCTGGCCGCCGATATCAAGGAGGAAGTCGACGTCCGGGCAGAAGTGGGATGCTGCCTGATAGTGGGCAATGGTTTCGACTTCGCCCAGGTCGAGGTGCAGCGCTTCCTTGAGCAGGGCTTCGCCGTAGCCGGTGATGCCGGCTTTGGCGATGAAGGCCTTTTCCGGCAGGCGGCGGTAGACTTCGGCGACGATGTTCTTGGCCGCTGTCAAAGGGCTGCCTTCATTGTTCTGGTAGTGCGAATAAAGGATCTTCATGTCTTCGCTGAGGACGACGGCCTTGATGGTCGTCGAGCCGGCGTCGATGCCCAGGTAGCACGGGCCGCTGTAGGTGGTGATGTCCGCCTGCGGGACCGTGTGCTGGCTGTGGCGGGCCCGAAATTCGTCGAGTTCGGCCTGGTTGTTGAACAGCGGTTCGACGCGGTCCGATTTGGCCAGGGTCGATTCGTCGACGTTCTTCAGCTGGCCCATGAGGTTCATGAAGGAAACGGGCTTCGTATCTATGCTGCCCAGGGCGGCGCCGATGGCCACGTAGACCTGAGCGTTTTCCGGGGCAATAACCTGTTCCGGCGTCAGATGGAGGGTCTTGGCGAATTGTTCCCGAAGCTGGGACAGGTAGGTCAGCGGACCGCCGAGGAAGCAGACCGTGCCTTTGATGGGACGGCCGCAGGCCAGGCCGGTGATAGTCTGGAAGACGATGGACTGGAAGACGGAAGCGGCGACATTTTCCTTGCTGGCCCCTTCGTTGAGCAGGGCCTGGATGTCCGTCTTGGCGAAGACGCCGCAGCGGGCGGCGATGGGATAAATGGTGTCGGCTTTCTTGGCCAATTCATTGATGCCGCTGGCATCGGTGTCGAGGAGGGTCGCCATCTGGTCGATGAAGGCCCCGGTCCCGCCGGCACAGTTGCCGTTCATGCGGTGTTCGTTGCCGCCGGTCAGGTAGGTGATCTTCGCATCTTCACCGCCGAGTTCGATGATGACGTCCGACTGGGGATAATAAGTGCGGACGGCTTTGGTACCGGCAATGACTTCCTGCAAAAAGGGAATGTGCAGGTAGTCTGCCAGGGCGATGCCGCCAGAGCCGGTGATGGCCATGGTGATTTGACGGTCGCCAAAGATTTCATAGGCGTTTTGGAGTAAATCCCAAACTTTTTGGCGTATATCCGTATAGTGGCGGACATAGCATGCGTGAAGGCATTGTTTGGCATGGTTGAGGACGGCGATCTTTACCGTCGTCGAACCGATGTCGATGCCGATATGTAAGAGATTTTTCATGTTTTGTCACCCTATCGGTTTACCAACCGATTCTTTCTTATAAATTTCTATATTATAAAGACTGTATATAAAAAGTCTACTTTATATTGTACCATAATCCCCTTGTTCTGTAAGGGGGTGGGAGAGAGGATTTTTTGCTGCGCCATAAAATGAGTTACGACAAATCCTGGCAAATATGATAGAATAAAGGTGTCCCTGCCTTAATGAAAGCTATATTTTTATCATAAAGGAGCCTTGTCATGAGAAAATTCGTAAGCGAACACCAGTCCCCGTATTTGGATTTGACGACGGAAGTGTCGGATATCCTCTATCGCGGTCACTCGCAGTTCCAGGACATCATCGTTGCCGATTCCAAGGAATTTGGCCGCATGCTGGTCCTGGACGGTGTTTTCCAGACGTCTATCAAAGATGAATTTATGTATCACGAAAGCATCGTCCACATCCCCCTGTTCCTCCATCCCAACCCGAAGAAAGTCCTCATCATCGGCGGCGGCGACGGCGGCGCTGCCCGGGAAGCCGTCCGTCATCCGGAGGTCGAATCGGTCACCATGGTCGACATCGATGGCCAGGTCATCGAATTGTCCAAGAAATATTTCCCGGAAATCTCTAAAGCCATCCTTGAAAAGGATCCCAAACTGACCGTCAAAGTCGGCGACGGCATCGCCTTCATGCGGGAAGCCGAAAACTATTACGACGTCATCATCGTCGACTGCTCGGACCCCGTTGGCCCTGGCGAAGGACTGTTCTCGTATGATTTCTATAAGGACACCTTCAAGGCCCTCAAAGAAGACGGTCTCTTCGTCCAGCAGACCGAATCGCCTTTCATGCACCGCAAACTGGTCAAGGACATCTTCGACTGCGTATCGGACATCTTCCCCATCACCCGCCTGTACACGGCCTTCATCCCGCTCTACCCGTCGGGCATGCACTGCTTCACCATGGGCTCGAAGAAATACGATCCCTTGGCATGGGAACCGAACCGCAAACGGACCTTCCCGACCAAATACTACAACGAAGGAATCCAGAAGAGCGCCTTCGTCCTGCCGAACTTCGTCAAGGACTTATTATACGGAGAAAAAGAAAGATAAAAAAGTTTGAAAAAGTGCTTGACTTTGTGAAGGGTTCATGGTAAGATTATCTACGTTGACGGCGCTAATGCAGCGCGGCCGGCGCAGATAATCTCATATGGCGGGTATGGTGAAGTGGTTAACACGGCGGATTGTGGCTCCGTTACGCTAGGGTTCGAATCCCTATACTCGCCCCATAGGGGTATAGCCAAGTGGTAAGGCACCGGACTTTGACTCCGCTATGCGCTGGTTCGAATCCAGCTACCCCTGCCAGCCATGATTCATTAGCTCAGCTGGTAGAGCACCTGACTTTTAATCAGGGTGTCCCGAGTTCGAATCTCGGATGGATCACCATTTGATTGAGATACGAACTCTCCACTTTTACAGGATTCTGTAAGATGGGGAGTTCGTTTTTGTAGTTATACTGGATTTCGATATAGTCCTTATATACGATTACGCTGCGGACGATGGATGAGAGCAGGATGCTCTTGTACTTGTCCGCAGCTTTTATTTTTTGCGCAATGGACCAGAAAAAGAATTCAATGTGCTGCTGAGTCAGTTCGATATCGCCATCCAGCAGTTTTACCCGTGCGGCATCGTCTTTTAGCCGTGTAAGCTCTTTTTCGTATTCGTTGATATGATTTGTTATGGTATCAGAGATAAGGCCGTTCTCAACCGCCTTGACGCAGTTCTGGAGCTTCTTGTTGATGTCTGCTATCTGATTCTTGATCGCCTGGAGTTCCAGGGAGTCTTTTTTATTCTTTTGCATCTCTATGGCCTGCCGGGCGATGGCTTCCACTGCTTCTTTACTGGAGAGAATCCGCGTGGTCACTTCACATACAAGGTCTTCTATAGCATCTTTTCGGATGTTCCGGGTCTTGCATTTCTTTTTGAGATGAGCAGCGCAAGCGTAGTAATAATAGATAGCACCGGTCTTGGAGGTTCCAGACACGCCAACCATCTTGCTGTGGCAGCATCCACAAAACAATTTGCCTGTCAGCAGGAAGTCTTCATTGCAGGACCGGATGTGATGTTTTGTCCGGAAATTTAGATGTTCTTGTACGGCTTCAAATGTGGCTTTATCCAGAATAGCAGGGCAGGCATTCTCTCTGCGCACAGTTCCCCAGGTGAACACTCCTATATACTTTTCATTTCTCAGAATAGTGCGCAGCGTATTGTAAGAGAACTGGCCTCCAGCTGAATTGGTATAATGGCGCCGGTTCAGTTCGTCGATGATGTATTTCTGATTGTGCCCTTCCAGTGCCAGTTGGTAAATAAGCCGGACAACCTCTGCTTTTGGCCCATCAATAACAAGGTGATGCTGTTCATCCAACTTGTAGCCAAGGGGGACTACACCACCGGGCCACTTCCCTTCCAGCGCATTTTCGGTCATGCCACGCATAACGTTTTCAGCGAGTTCCGCGGAATAGTATTCTGCCATACCTTCAATGACGGATTCCAGCAGAATGCCGGACGGGTCATCCGCAATATTTTCCATGGCTGAAACAACTTTGATACCGTACTTTTTCAGCTTGTGTTTATATTTCGCGCTGTCGTAGCGGTTCCGGGCAAAGCGGTTCAGCTTATAGACCAGGACGACATCGAAGGTCATGGTGGCGGCGTCGCGGATCATCATCTGGAACTCCGGACGCTGATCAGAGCGGCCAGTCATGGCACGATCCGCATAAGTATGAAGGATGGTCATATTGTTCCGGCTGGCATAGTCTTCACAAACGCGGAGCTGCCCTTCAATGGACTCCTCACGCTGCCGATCGGACGAATATCTGGCATATATGACAGCCTTTATGGTTTGCTTTTCTTCTGTTTTGGGCATAAAAATAGCCTCCTTCTATGGTGAATGGAGGCTTTATGATATAATATACACATAATCTGCCTCCTTGGATGAGTGGATTATAACCGCAACCTGGTACTGGTAATGCCAGGCTGCATTCCCCTGTCATATTTCGCGATATGGCAGGGGCTTTTTATTTTGTTTTCACTTTGCCTTGATGTTCAGCAGCTTCCTTAGAATGCCGGGGCGCTTTTCATACATCAGCTCAAGGATTTCTGTAATGGTGGCCAATGTGGCTTTTGGATTTTTGGCACTTGGGAAGGTATCGAGGTCAAGCTTTTCGGCCACAGAGTCCAGACTGAGAGACTCCCAGCTATCGTGGCGCTCACAAAAATAATCATAAAGGTCAATGAAGCGCATCTCCGGCTCCGGAATGTGATTCTTTTTCAAGGTAGCTTGCAGCGACCTCAGATGAGCATCTGCATAGTAGGTGATGACGTTCTTTCCGGTAAAATATGGTTCAAGCTTTGGCCATACGTCTTTGAATGCCGGAGCATCGGCCACATCTTCTGGCTTGATATCGTGATAGTTGGAAAAGGAAAATGATTTCACTTTGGGATTTACCAGGCAAATAATGTCTTTGTATTGCCCGTTTTCGATATAGCGAACAGATATCTGGCATGTGCTGCCATATCCCTTATTGGCCCGCTGGATGTTGAAGATGGTGGCCTGATAAGGGAAGTTCACCGGATGCCATTCATCAGAAAGGACCTGCTTGCTGGCTATCCTTTGATCGTGCTTTCTTTGTGCCCGGAGGCGGTCCCGCTCTTCTTTTTCAGCCCGGCGTTTTTCTTTCTTCTCCGGGTCGGAAGAAAAGAGGTGGCTTATAAAGTTGAACAATTATATATCCCTCCCTGACTTTTTCAACTTAATGAAACGATGCGGCACTCCGCGGCAATTGGCCAGAGTGTAAATAGATGTCCCCGGATGCTCTGCCAAATATCCATCATTCAATAACAGCTCTACAGCAAACATGTTTGCCAGTCTCTCCACCCGGTCAGCATTGATATCCATGGTGTAGGTCTTGAGCCACTGGGTATTGTCATTGGGCGTACAAAGCGCATGACCAAGTTCGTGCGCACAGACGAACGGCAGCATGGCTTCTGGCGTTCGAGTGTCGTCAATAATAATAAATTTTGAACGTTTATATTTGAGATAGTTGCCGTATTTGCCGCCCAGGTCAGAATACATGATGATGATATTCTTACACGCGGCCAGCCGAAACGGGTCATCTGTTTTATAGCGACGGATAAGAGCGGCAACTTTTTGCTGCACATCCATAGTCTTAATCCCTCCGGTATTTTTTCGGCGTATATTTCTTCTTGGCTATCTTCTTTGCCTGGATCATGGCGGCCTTGATGGTTGCTTTGAAGGCTTCAATGTCTTCTATGTCGTCCTCCCCTTCAAAGGCGGCAGAAGATACGGAGTTCATCATATCTTCCAGGTCTGATGCTATCTCACGTTCATCACGGCTGTTCAGCTCTGGCTCTTCATTAGCGTCACTTTTCAGAATACTATTTGAAAAACGTGGGTCTAAATCAGATTTATCTATATGCAATGCATCGGCTATCTTCTGTATATTCCCAGCATTAGGGGTTGACCGCATGGCGAAATATCCGGAGAGAGTGGATACTGGGATGCCTGTCATCTCTGAAAGTTCATATTGAGTAATGCCGTCCGTATACTTCTTTAAATTTGCTGATATCTGGGCTCGAAGTTCTTTATCGAATTTCGATAGCTTGTTCCTTGGCATTTTTACACCTTCTTTCAATAGCTAGTTATATTATAACGAATATAACCGTTATTTTCAATATAACACATGCGAAAAAAACGGAAAAATTCGTTATAACTATTGACAAAACGAATAAACTCGTTTATCCTTATATCAAGAACGAGGGAGGTGATGAGATGTTAATCACACTGGAAGCAGCCAGAAGGAATATCGGATATTCACAGAAAGAAGCCGCTGACCTGTTTGGGATTCACTATCAGACGTTGGCAAAGCTGGAAGAAGATAGCTCGAATGCCCCCTTTGCTTTTATCCAGAAGATTCCCAAAATCTATAAGATACCGACAAACAATATTTTTTTTGGTTCGAAAAACGAGTTTATTCGTTTATTAAGAAACCAGAAGGAAGCTGTATGAAGGAGGCGGGCACATGTACGCTCTTGTGCAGTACATCAGGGACTACATCCGGAGCCATCCGGAAGAATACCAGGAATGGCTGAAAACAAAAGAGGGAAAGGGAAACGGGAGGGATGCCAATGACTAGGCCGAGAAAACATCGTTACAGATGGGGGCGGATTGGCCTGGCAGTTATCGTCCTGCCGGCTATTGCCCTTGGCATCGCGTCCGGTGTCAAAGCGTTGATGGCTGAGCCCGAATACGTTGATAAGGTTGTCGTGGTTGATGAGGATGAAACTCTTTGGGACATCTGCTCCAGAATCAATGACGACCGGGAAGATGTACGGATCATGATTGACCGGACCATGGACCGCAACCATATCACGGATGCTGGTGCGATTCAGCCAGGGCAGAAGTTGCTCATCCCTGTTTTGAAGGAGAAATAGAAATAGCCTGCTGTTGGAGGCAACCAACGGCAGGCCGGCGGAACTATATTTCCCAATAAAATTCCGCCTCCATTGTACCGCAAAAGGAGGAATCAGACAATGATAAACACGAACTGCGGCACCTGCCCATTCGCCGAAAAGTGCTACATGAAGGACAAACCCCAAAGGCTTCCAGTAACCAAAGGCGGCCTGGGATTCTGCCCTAAAGCTGAAATTGGTTGGGCATTGGAAACATGCAAGGCGTGCCATTTTACTGGCAAAGTAGGCAGCCGGGGCGGCGCCAAAACTCGCAACTACCGGACATGTACGCTGCTTCCCAATGAGCCAATTGTGCAGCACATCAAAGGACGCAAGAAAAACTGCCCATTCATGGAACAGGTAAGAAAAGAGCTTAGGAGGTAACAATGACGTATACAAACTGTGATTTGATTTTATCGGTCAAAGATGCCGAAGACCATGAAAAGTGGCTCAAGACAAGAGACCTTGGCATCGGCGGCAGTGATGCGGCTGTCATCATGGGAATGAATTCATATAAATCTCCATATCAGCTGTGGATGGAAAAGACGGGTCAGGTAGAGCCGCCGGACCTGTCTGGTAATCAGTACGTATACTGGGGGACCAAGAATGAAGCCAACATTGCTGACTGGTTCCAGGAAGAAACCGGCAAGAAGGTAAAGCGCCTGGGGACACTCCAGAGCAGGGAATACCCGTTCATGCTGGCCAATGTGGACCGTACCGTTATTGGTGAAAATGCCGGCCTTGAAATCAAGACCGCTGGCGTCAGCCAGTACCGGAAGTGGAAGGATGATGAAATTCCGGATGCTTACTACTGCCAGTGCCTTCACTACATGGCAGTTACTGGGGCAGACTACTGGTACATTGCCGTCCTGCTTGGAGGAAATGAAGCCAAGTGGAAGCGGATTGAGCGTAATGAAGAGGACATCAAGACACTCATTGAAGCGGAAAAGGAATTCTGGAATCTGGTGCAGACCAAAACCGCGCCGCCCGTGGATGGTTCCCTTTCCTGCTCCCAGGCATTGGCCGCCAGATATGCTGACAGCCGTGACGAAGAAATCACGCTGCCGGAAGAAGCAGATACGCTGATTGCCCGCATCAACGGGGATACGGAAATCATGGATAAGCTCAAAGAACAGATTTCCTTGAACCAGAACCGGCTGAAAGAAATGCTGGGGGATGCGGAAGCAGGCCGCGTCGGATCATTCAAAGTTACCTGGAAAGCTACCAATGGCAGGGAAACATGCCCACTGTCGAAACTCAAAAAGGCGGACCCGGACATGTACCAGGCATTAAAGGATAAAGGATTTATTTCAGCCGGCAAAGCAAGCCGCCGGTTTTCCATTAAAGAAGTCAAGGAGGATAAATAACCATGAACACCAAAGGCGGATTAACGAAAAGAAATAGCCAGGTGCAGGAAATGCAGCAGAAGGATACTTCACTGAAAGGACTCATCAAGGCCATGGAACCGGAAATCAAGAAGGCGCTGCCGTCTGTTATCACTCCGGAACGCTTTACTAGGATGGTCTTCACTGCCCTTTCCAGTACGCCTAAATTGCAGCAGTGTACGCCTCAGTCATTTCTTGGAGCGATGATGCAGGCCGCTCAGCTTGGGCTGGAACCCAATACCCCAGTTGGCCAGGCATACCTGATTCCATATGGCAATGTGTGCCAGTTCCAGCTTGGCTATAAAGGGCTGCTGGATTTGGCGTACAGATCCGGAGAAATCAAAGACATTCAGGCGCATGAAGTTCACGAAAACGATGAATTTGAATATGAGCTGGGCCTTGAACCGAAATTGAAGCACATCCCGGCCATGACCAACCGCGGCCCGGTCACCATGTACTATGCCGTTTGGCATACTAAAACCGGTGGCTATGGCTTTGAAGTCATGAGCAAGGACGATGTGCTGGAATTCGCCCAGAAGAAATCCAAGAGCTTCCACAATGGGCCGTGGCAGTCTGATTTCGATGCCATGGCCAAGAAGACGGTCTTGAAACGTGCCCTTAAATATGCTCCGATTGCTACCGATTTCGTAAAGGCTGTGGCGACCGATGAAACGGTCAAGAGCAATATCTCCGCCAGCATGGAAGATGAACCGGATGAAACGATGACCATTGATGCGGAACCCATCCCTCAGAATGTGGATCCGGAGACCGGCGAAATCATTCCTGACCAGGAAGCAGCGAAATAAAGGGAGGCAGCTATGGGAGAAACAACAAAGCAAATCATTATTTCCAAAGTGAAGCTCGTGAAGGGCGGCATCCGGATTAACTATGAAAAATATCGTGACAGCTACTGGGATAACTTGCAGCTCACATCAGAAGAAAAGGCAGCGCCGGAATTCTATGATGCTTTCCAGTATCTGGGCAGCCACATTGCAGCCATCATGTCATTCACTGGAGAAGTCATGGAACACCGCATCAGCCCCAATGAAGTTGTGCCGGCTTACAGCTCTTCTGGAGAACTGTCGGTAAAGTTTGGCTTCAAGCTCTACCTGCCGATTTCCGGTGAATCCGTTTCTGTCGTGACGCCAGCGCTTAAAGAGCCACCGGCTACCATGAATAATCCTACCGGTGCAGAGCATCCGAAGTTCATGGCCACACAGACATGGAAAGCCGTGCAGCATCTGCTGGATGAAACGGAAAAGTACATCAAAGGCAGACGTGTCCAGGGGAATTTGTTTGAACCCGATGCCAAATAATCCTTTCTGGATTAACGAGTTACTGGGAAACTGGCCGGCAGTGTTTGTGTGCTGCCGGCACATTCTCAGCCCTGTGAGAAAGGAGGGGATACCGTGGCGGATAAAAGAATGATGAGCAAGTCGGTCATTGATACGGATATGTTTCTTGATATGCCGGCCAGTACGCAATGCTTGTATTTCCACATGCTGCTGAGGGCAGACGATGACGGATTCTTGAAGAATGCCAAGACCATCATGCGAACCGTAGGGGCATCACCGGATGATGTGAAACTGCTTATTGCAAAGCAGTACCTAATCCCGTTCGATACTGGCATCATGGCCATCAAGCACTGGCGGATACACAACTACATCAAGAAGGACCGCTATAAACCAACAGATTGTGAGGAAATCAAGCTGCTGGAAGTGAATGAAAAAGGCGAATATGTCTTAGCTGAACCAAGTCGGAACCAAGCCGGAACCAAAATGGAACCATCCTGTATCCAGTCTGGAACCGTACTGGAACCAAGTCGGAACCAAGCCGGAACCAAAATGGAACCATCCTGTATCCAGTCTGGAACCGTACTGGAACCAAGTCGGAACCAAGCCGGAACCAAAATGGAACCATCCTGTATCCAGTCTGGAACCGTACTGGAACCAAGTCGGAACCAAGCCGGAACCAAAATGGAACCATCCTGTATCCAGTCTGGAACCGTACTGGAACCAAGTCGGAACCAAGCCGGAACCAAAATGGAACCTCAGGATAGAGATAGAGATAGGTTAGAGATAGGTAAGGATAGAGATAGTAGAGAGAGTAGTAGGAAGAAAAGCTCTGCCAACAACTCAACTGCTGCTCATAAATTCGTAAAACCTACTCTTGCAGAACTCAAGGCGTACATTGCCGAGAATGGATATACATTCCCGGCAGAGGCCTTCATGGACTATTACGAAAGCAACGGTTGGAAGGTGGGACGGAATCCCATGAAGTCATGGCAGGCTACCTGCCGGACATGGCAGCGGCATGAACTGCCACGTAAAGAGCAGAACAGCCAAGGAGACGTACCACCGGAGATTGACAACATACCCTTTTGAAAGAAAAAGAAGAGGTGAGCTGTATGGAATCAATGAAAGACTCAGTCATGGCCATGATTAACGACCTGGCTGCACAAGTGAAACAGAACGGTAAGGCGGCTCCAGAACCGGTGAAGCCGGCAAAAGACGGCATTGCCTGCCAGCGTTGCGGGAATACCGGATGGGTAGCTATCACAAGAGATGACGGCACAGTAGCTATGGCTCATTGCCCAGACTGTTTTGAACGTCGGCAGGTAGCGCATCGTCTCCGTACTTCTGGCATATCCCCGAAGGATTACGAGCGGTACACGCTTGCCAGCTTTGATGAAAGCCGTAGTGAGAGTGCCCGGAAGATGAAGGCCATGGCAGAAAACTGGCTGAAATGCCATACTCCGGGCGGTACTGGCTTTGGACTCTTTGGCCGCTCTGGCATGGGGAAGACTCACATCTGCATTGCTGTCTGCCAGGAGCTGACGCGGCGATTCGGAGAACCGCATTTTTATTTTTCCTACCGGGCGGAAATTCCGAGCCTAGTCAAGGCATCTCGGAGTTACAGTGATGATTACGATGCAGCCATGATGAAGTGGAAGACCTGCCAAAATCTCTACATTGATGACCTATTCAAGTTCTCCGGTCGCGTCGAAAGTGGGAAACTGGTGGCCATCGACAGGGATGAGCTGAAAGTGGTGTTTGACCTGATTAATGCAAGATACTTGAACCATCTGACGACGATTTTCAGCAGCGAGTATAGCGTGGGTAACCTTGCCAGGATTGATGAAGCGCTTGGCAGCCGAATCTATGAAATGGTAAATCCGTACGCGCTGCGAGTAGACGGGAAGAATCAGAGACTTGCGGGGTTGGGCTGATGATTAAAAACGAAGAGGGTTACGCTGATCCAACGTATGGCGGCGCCTATAAAACCATCCGTCAGGAAGAAAAACGGAAGCAGGATGAGGCGGATGCCGCCAGGATGGATAAAGCCATCCACAAGGCCAGGGAAATCTTCAAGGCCTATGGCTTTGAAGTCGTTGAACGGATTGCATTGAAAAACATCCGGACTGGGAAAATCTACCGATAAGGAGGAATGGATTATGACGAACTATGAAGCGATAAAAGCCATGGGCATGAATGAACTGGCTGGATTCTTGGCCAGCATCACGACATGTTGTGGTTGTCCGGCATATGGGAACTGTGGTGGCCCGGCATATGTGAACCGTGATGCCCATGAAGTATGTACGGCGTCTCTGTTGGAATGGCTGGCTGATGAATCTGATGACGATACCGTTGTGGAACACTCTGAAGGGCAAACGATTAATATCAGCCATGCGAATGTTGTGATTATTGATTAAGCTAAGGGAGGGAATGAAATGAGAAATCGTACTATCTTGTTTCAGGGGAAAGAAATTGATGTGGACGACGAGCCGGGTGAAACATCTGACATGATTCATCATCCGGATCACTACACCTGGAAGGGCACAGAGTGTAAAAAAGTAATTGAAATTATGCCCCGTGGCCTTTCTGGAGCGGAAGCCTACTACATGGGGAACATTATCAAGTACCTGTACCGCTATCCGAAGAAGGGCACGTTGCTCAGCGATCTGGCAAAGGCGGAAGAATACACGAAGTTCTTACGGGAATTGTTTATGGAAGATGGAGGGAAAGCATGAACGTAGCGATTATTTTAGGGAGACTGACCAGAGACCCGGCCATCAAGGTATCGCAGAGTGGAATGACTATAGCCCGCTTCACCTTGGCCGTCAACAGACTCAATAAAAAAGGTCAGAATCCGGAAGCGGATTTCATCAACTGCGTGGCATTCGGCAAGACTGCCGATGTCATTGGCAATTACGTCTACAAAGGCCAGCGGCTTTTGGTGGAAGGCAGAATCCAGACAGGGAGCTATACCAGCAAGAGCGGAGAGAAGAAGTATACTACAGAAATCTCGGTGAACCGGGTGGAGTTCATCGAGAAGCGTTCTGAAATCCCCACGCAGGTGAATAGCTGCGCCAGCAATCAAAACGTGCCTACGGGCGGATTTGAGCAGATGGGGACTGAGGTTCCTGACCAGCAGTGGATGGAGCAGGAAGAGATTCCCTTTTAAGGAGGCATCAGGATGGATGAAGTAAATACAATTGTATTTTTTCTGGGGATGATGTCTGGAGGTTTCTTGGCTTCCATCTTCCTGAGCCTGTTAATGGTTAACCGTGAGAGGTAATGCAGGATGGGGCGAAAGAACAGACGGCGGCAGAAGAATACGGAGCAGGCCATTCAGGCATTGCGGAAAGAGCTGCTGCAAAATCGTGGTGAGTATCACTGGTGCGCGTATTGCGGTCGGAAGCTGTATCCCGGCCAATGGCACTGGATGTATGACGAATTCGGGCAGCGGGTCCGCAAGTGCAACGATGAGCGAGCCTGCCAAGAGAATCGCCGCCCGGAATGTGAAGATTCTTTCAGAAAGGCGATGAGGATGTGAGAAGAATTTTATATGAAAACGGATACGAATTTCTTTTGGCCGTTGGATTGGTGCTTTTGCTGTCTGCCGTAGGGCTTGGAATCGAATGGTATGTGTACGATACTGGGCAGCTCAAAGAACATATGACGTTCCTGGAATGGCTGCTGATTCAGAAATAAGGGGAGGTTGGTATGGAATTCATTGTAGAAGGGGACCCGCAAGGAAAAGCAAGGCCGCGGTTCAGCCAGAAAAGCGGGACCGTTTATACGCCAGCGAAAACAGCAAAGTATGAAAAGCTGATTCGCAAAGCGTTCCTGGCCGCCGGAGGGAAAGCCATCCCGTCTGATTGCTATGTCGGGATTACGGTTGATGCCTACTTCCAGATCCCCAAGTCGTATACGAAGGGGAAGCGTCTGGCGTGTCAGCATAATATCAATCGCCCGGCAAAGAAACCGGACATTGATAATACATTGAAAGTCGTACTGGATGCGCTGAACAAGGCAGCTTATGAAGATGACAAGCAGGTGGTTGAGGTGTCCTGCCGGAAATGGTATTCTCAGAGCGCCGGCTACTTGCGGATCAGCGTGAGAGAAGTGAAACAGTAGTGTGAGCAAGGCAGGTATTGAATCTGCCTTGCTTTCTAAATTCAATGATGGGAGGAAGCGGGATGTATCATAATGATTATATCGACGCAGTGACTGAATACTTGCGCCGGTATCGAGAGTTCTCGCAGTATATTGCGAACGTCAAAACCGATATCGACGAATGCCAGCGCATGTTGGAACTGGAAGCCGCACCGGCAACGTCATCCATGTCGCCAACTGGTGGATGCGGTGGCGGCGAAAAGGTGAGCCAGGAAGAGCGCATGTACATGCAGCGCGAGGACTTGCAGCGGAAGATCCGTAAATATCGTGCTGACTTGCAGCAGATTGAACCGCTCATCCGGCGCCTGGATAGCTCGATGGCTTCATTGAAGGACATCAATGAGACGGATGCAAGAATCTTAGAGAGCCGGTATATTGATGATGCATCCTGGGAAAGTACAGCACGGTACGCCTGCTGTAGTGTTGGCTCATGCCGGAGACGGGCACGCACTGCACTCAAAACATTGACCGGCATGATGTTTGGACCGGATGCTGTGCCTATGCAGACATCGGTTGTGTTCTTTAAACGATGATAGACCTATCAACATCAATGTGAATAACTTTGTGGATAACCAGGGCATGGACACTTTCTGAACAGTTTTTAGCAGAAACATGACTGATTGTTGCATGATTTATGTACGGAATGTGCGGGCACTTTGTGCTATACTAATATCATCGAAAATTGAACAGGGAACAGACAACCACGCAGACCAGCGTGGTTTTTGTTTTCTTATTTTGAAATCGGAAACTGAAATAGAAAATGGAAATAGAATTTGATTTCTTATTTTGGTTTCCATTTTCTTTTTTGATTTATGAAAGGATGTGAGGCAGCGTGGCCAGGGCATTTGCCAAAGACATTTACAATAGCCAGCGATGGCGAAAGGTCGCTCATGCTTATGCAGAGTCTCAGCACTACGTGTGCGAACGATGCCATAACCGTTCCTTTGTTGGGACTGGAAAGCCGCCTAGATTTATCGTCCACCACAAGACGCACTTGTCTCCGGAGAATGTAGGGGATGACAGCGTGGTGTATGGCTGGGATAACTTAGAGCTGCTATGTATCTACTGCCACAACGCTGTGCATGGTACAGGCATGGGCAGGGAGTGCGTGTTCGACGATGATGGCAATCCCATTGGTATCCTGGAACATAACCGCTAATCCCCCCGGTCTCCCCTTTTGGGAGCCTGAAAAATGCCGCCGGGGGCGGGCCTTTCTGTGATACAAACGGCATCCGCCAAGGGGGTGTAGTATCAAAACCAAAGGAAAAATAGCAAAAGAAACGTCAATAAGTAAGGAGGTGATGGAGTGAGACAGATTAAACCGGAAACAGCGATTAGAAGAAGGGTGAAAGCCTTGCAGGAAGCGTTGAAAGCCGCCGATGAAGAGAAACAGACGGTCGTGAGCCCGCTGATCGGGCAGGTTGCACGCCTGGAATACCAGTTGCAGAAGCTCATGGAGCAGCTGGAAGAGGTCGGATTTGTTGAAGAATATAAGAACGGCGAGAATCAGTTTGGAACCAAAGAATCAACGGTTTCAAAGGCCTACTCCACCACGTTCAAGAATTATGTGAGCGCCATCCGTACCCTGGTGCAATGCCTTCCGGCCACAGCGGCCCCTGATGCAGAGGATACGCTGACGGAATTCATCAAAAACAGGCCTTGAATTACATTGAAAAATACTATGGCGGCATAAAATCCGGGCAGATAGTGGTATCTGATAAGGTACGGCGGGTATTCAAGCATCTGACGGAAAAAATAAATAACCAAAATTCGCAGTATATCTACGATGATGCCAAAGCTCAATATGCCATTGACTTCATTCAGACCTTCTGCAAGCATAGCAAAGGCAAGTGGGGCGGCAAGCCAGTCATCCTGGAGCTGTGGCAAAAGGCCATCACGGCAGCGCTCTTTGGATTCGTAGATAAAGATACTGGTCTCCGGGAATACCGGCAGCTGATTCTTATCGTCGCCCGTAAAAACGGCAAATCAACGTTCGCTTCCTGCTTAGGACTGTTTTTACTGGTGGCGGACGGGGAAGCCGGCCCGGAAATCTATTCCGCTGCCACTAAAAAGGACCAGGCAAAAATTATATGGCGTGAAGCCTGCTCCATGATTAAGAAGTCGCCAGCATTGAACAAGAAATTAGATCTGCGCGTATCCGTCATCCGGTCACGCTTCAATGAGGGCACGTTCGAGCCGTTGGGCTCTGACTCTGATAAGCTGGATGGCCTCAACGTGCATGGAGCCCTGATTGATGAATTGCACGCCTTGAAGGATAAGAACCTGTATGATGTCCTTATCGATGGCATGACGGCCCGTGAACAGCCGCTCTGTATCATTACCACGACGGCCGGCACGGTCCGTGATAACATTTATGACCTGAAATACGATGAATGTGAGCGTATCATCAACGGATATGAGGATCCGGCAGGCTATAAGGATGAAACCATCCTCCCTATCGTCTATGAACTGGATAAAAGGGAAGAGTGGACGGACCCAGCGTGCTGGGCAAAAGCCAATCCAGGCCTAGGGAGCATTAAGAATACCCAGACACTGGCACAGAAAGTCTACCAGGCGCAGCATGATGCACTCCGAGTCAAGAACTTACTGTGCAAGGACTTCAATATCCGCGAAACCAGCGGGGAAGCATTCTTTACATTCGACCAGCTAAACAATGAAACCACCTATGACATGAAGGCTCTCAAGCCTAAGTATGGAATAGGTGGTTTTGATTTGTCCGAAACAACGGACCTGACCTGTGCGACAATGCTTTTTTGCGTCCGTGATGATCCGAATATCTACATCAAGCAAATGTACTGGATTCCGGAAGATTTACTGGAAAAACGGGTGCATGAAGACCAGGTCCCCTACGACATCTGGAAGAAAAAAGGCTGGCTCCGGACATCGCCCGGCTTCCGCAATGACTACCGGCTCATCCTTCAATGGTTCGTCGATGAAATGGAACAAGATGACATCTATTTGTACAAGTGCGGCTACGACCGATGGAGTGCAGCCTACCTGGTGCAGAGCATGAAAGAGCGTTTTGGCGATGACGTGATGGTTCCGGTAGCGCAGGGCAAGCAGACATTGTCCGGACCAATGAAGAATCTGGCAGCCGATTTAGCCGCCAAGCGGATTGTTTATGGCAACAATCCAATCTTGAAATGGTGTATGACGAACGTGGCCGTCGATGTAGACCGCAACGACAACATCCAGCCGTGCAAAACGTCCAATCCACGAAAGCGCATTGATGGCTTTGCCTCTTTGCTGGATGCCTACACTGCGTTGGAACAGAACAAAGAAGACTACATGAACCTTATTTGAAAGGGGGTGAAGACTTGGAACTAAGAAGCATGATGCAGACCATTTTCGGACGGTTGTTCCGGCATGACGGTTTGACCAGGGCAAAGTTGCTGGATGGTTATTCCAACGACTACGTACCATTTGATGGGAACGTCTACGACACTGCCACCGGGCGGAACTGCATCGACACCATTGCCCGCCATGCGGGGAAGCTGCATCCGAAGCACATTATCCGGCGGGACGGAAATATCGTGAAAAATGCAGATGACAAGCTTCAATACATACTGTCCATCCGGCCTAATCCATTGATGACGACATCGGAGTTCATCGAGAAGATTGTTGCCCAGTATTACTGCTACAATAACCTGTTCGTCTATATCCAGCGGAACCAGAATGGAGACATTACCGCATTATGGCCATTGAACTTTAATAACCTGGAACTGTTCGAGGACCGCCAAGGGAATCTATACTGCCAGTTCACTTTCGGCTCTGGAGAGCAGGCAACAGTCCCGTATGAGGAACTGATTCACATCCGGAGACACTATAACCGCGATGAAGTTTTTGGTGATCCGGAGGGGCAGATTCTCGCGGAAGATATCAACCTACTGAAATCCGTCAAGACTGCCATTATCAATGTGGTCAAGAATTTCAGCAAGCTCCGTGGTGTCATTCAGTGGACTGGCACGGTCCGCCCGGAGGACCAGGAGGCCATGTGGCAGAAATTTGTTGATTCCTTCGCTGGTCCTTCCAATGGCAGCGGCATCGGATCATTGGATAATCGTGGCAAGTTTCAGCAGCTCACCACTGATACTCAGACGTTTGATGCCAGCCAGATGACGTTTGCCCGGGATAATCTCTACAAGTATTTTGGAGTCAACGAGAAAATCGTTTCCGGGAAATTCACGGAAGAGGAATACCAGGCCTTCTATGAAAGCGTCATTGCGCCGATTGCCATTAAATTGTCTCAGGAATTTACGGAAAAGCTCTTCACCCAGAAGGAACGCGGCTTTGGAAATGAGGTTTTGTTTGAAGCCAACCGCCTGGCGTATATGAGTACGGCATCAAAGGTAAAGATTGCAGAGGCTATGATTCCGGCTGGGGCCATCAAACGGAATGAAATCCGTGAGTTATTCGGATATGCCGGCCTGCCTGGCAAGGAAGGCGAGGAAATTGTAGTATCGCTGAACTACGTGAAAGCAAAGGACCAGTCTCTTTACCAGACTGGTAAGGATGACAACGATAATGGCGCATCGGAAGGAGGTGATGGGGATGGAGAAGAAGATTGAGTGCAGGCGGCTGGCGCTGAGAGCTGCCGACCAGGAAGGCGGAGGGGAAGGCCTCCATGTTGAAGGCTATGCAGCCGTATTCAATGAAAAAACGCTGCTGTGGGAATCGCCATACAGCGGAACAAAGTATTACGAAGTCATTGACAGGAACGCTGTCGATGCCAATACGGACATGAGTGACGTTATCCTTAGATATAACCACTCTGATGCGGCACTTATCCTGGCACGCACGTCCAATGGCTCTATGAAAATTGCAGCCGATGAACGAGGAATCAAGGTAGAGGCCGACATCGCGCCGACAACGGCCGGCAAGGATATCTATCAGCTGATTAAGCGCGGGGACATCAATAAAATGTCCTTTGCCTTCACGGTAGACAAGGACGACTGGGAAAATGATTCCGCGGCCAAAGAGCAGACCAGGACCATCAAGCACATTGACATGATTGTGGATGCCAGCCCGGTGGATTTCCCAGCCTACGATGGCACCAGCATTGCCGCCCGTGGCCATGATGGCATCATCGAAGAGTTGAAGCGCCATGAACAGGACGCGGCACTCCGTGAAAAGCTGATTGTTGAAACGTATCTATGAGAAAAGGAGACAACTATGAATAAGAGACTTTTTGAAATCAGAAGCCGTAAAGAAGAAATCAGAGCCGCGCTCCAGGGTGACGGCAAGGTTGACCTGAAAGCACTCCAGGAAGAACTGAGAAAGCTGGATGCTGAACAGAAAGAAATTGAAGAACGAGAAAAGATTGCCGAAGGTATCAATCTTGGAAACACCCCGGAAGGTGTACATGGCCGCCGGAAGCCGCAGGACAATGGAGCGGCTGCTGGTATTGACTCTGATGAATACCGCAAGGCATTCATGAACTACGTTGTACGTGGTATTACCATTCCGGCAGAATTCCGCGGAGCAACTACCACGACTGATGCGGGCGCACTGATTCCTCCGACTACTCTTAACCGAGTCATCGAAAAACTGCGTACATATGGCAACATCCTGCCGCTGGTAACCCGCACTGCGTACAAGTCTGGCCTGGCCATTCCGACTGCCGACGTTAAGCCAGTAGCTACCTGGGTAGCAGAAGGCGCTACGTCTGATAAGCAGGAAAAGACCCTTGGCACGGTTACTTTCAGCCACTTCAAACTGCGCTGCGCGGTCGCTGTAACTCTGGAGTCCGAATACATGACTCTGTCTGCATTCGAAGATACCATTGTTTCCAACATTGCAGAGGCTATGGCCGTTGCGCTGGAAGAAGCCATTATCAAGGGCACTGGCTCTGGCCAGCCGACAGGCATCATCAAAGACCTTACCAAGGGCTCTACTCTCAGCGTTACCAAGCTGGGCCTTGATACTATCACCGGCGCAGAAGGCAAGGTCCCGCAGGCCTATGAAGCTGGCGCTGTATGGGTCATGACCAAAGGCACCTTTATGCAGTTCATGGGGATGACCGACTCTGCCGGTCAGCCGATTGCCCGCGTCAATGCAGGCGTCAATGGCGTCCCGGAACGTGTCCTCCTGGGTCGCAATGTAGTTCTCTGTGATTATCTGCCGGACTTCTCCGCAGCACTCACTAAGAACGATGTTTTCGCTTTCATTTATCGCATGAAAGACTATGTCCTCAACACCAACTATAACGTTTCCATGAAGGTCTATGAAGACAACGACACCGACGACCTGGTAAGAAAGTCCATCATGATTGCGGACGGCCGCCCGGTTGACTTCAACTCCCTTGTCCTGCTGACTGGCAATAAGACAGCGTAAGGGGTGACGAACCATGGCCGTAACGCTTGCCCAGGCAAAGAATTATTTAAAACTAGATAATGACATTACCGACGATGATGAACTGGTAACGAGCCTGATCAGTGCGGCCGGCGACTATGTAAGACGGACGACGGGGAAGGTCAATACTGGCGATAATCAAAGCCAGCTATATGACCTCTGTATCAAAATGCTGGTGGCGCACTGGTATGAAAACCGTGCTGTTTACAGCCAGAAGCCGGGCGCCATCAACGTGATTCCCCATACTGTGACCGCTTTGCTGACTCATATTGCCCAGTGCAGTGACTACCCGGAGGGATAGCCTATGATTAATGTTGAAATCGGGTCACTCGATAAAAGAATCCATATCATGCAGTACCAGGAAAGTACCGATGAATATGGGCTTACCCATCAGACCCTGGCTGATGCTATCGGCAATGCCATTTGGGCCCGTATCGAACCGGCACGCGGCAAGACCTACTATGAGCAGTATAAAGACAAAGTTGAGTTCGTCACCAAGGTCACGATTCGTTACCGGAAAGGGATTACCCCGGATATGCTGGTGCAGTATGCGGGCACTACCTATCGGATCATGTCGGTTGTTGACCCGTATGAGGCCCACGTAAAACTGGAACTCATGTGCAACATAAAGGAGCGAGGTGATTCTGGTGTTGATTGAAGAATTTGTCAGGCGGCTGGATGAAATGAGAATCCAGTATCCGGGCGACGCGGAAGACGTGCTGGAAGCCGGAGCCAAGAAGATGACGAAGGCCATCCGGAAGGCATCCCCTGTCGGGGATACGAACCACCCGCACAAATTGAAGAAGTCGTGGCGCTGTAAGATTAAAGGATACAGGGCGGCAGATACCCGCGCGGAAATCCGTTCTACGGCACCTCATTTCCATTTGGTGAACCGTGGCGTGCAGAACCCAAAGGATACTCATGGCAATCCGAAACCGGAATGGCGCAGCGCTTTGAACCGTCATAAGGGATTCTTGCAGAAAGCGGTGCATGACAACTGGGACGGCATCAAGGATGGCATGGCCAAAGACTTCTACCAGAAAGTACGTGATCACCTTGGCTAAGATCGTAAGACAGATTGATGCACTGAGCGCTGTTATCCAAGCCGTTTCCAAAGCAACCGGATGCAAAGTCTATTCTGATGAGGTCCTTGAGAAGTTCAAGAAGCCGTGCTTTTTCGTTTCGGCATCGTCCCGCATGACTCCGTATACGGATAATGTAGTAGAGAAAGAGCTGACCATTGCCCTGACGTATTTCCCCAGGGATAACGAAAAGAATGAAATAACCTACTTAGGGATTGTTGACCTCATTCAGCGGCTCTTCCAGTCTGGCGTTCAGGTCGGGGACCGATATCTTCACGTTGAAAGCGTCGAGGATGATCGTACCGGGGAAGAGCAGGACATTTTGCAGGTAACCATAGTGATTCCGTTCTTGGAACAGGTTGAAAAGCCTGCTGGCGGGAATGTTGAAATCATGGGTGAAGTGGAACTGAATATCCATACCATCTCCAACAAACAGCGCAGCACTGCTGCGGATGAGAAATGGGATTCGAAGATTGATTCAGAAACTATATGAAGGAGTGAAGATATATGGCAAAACTCGGAATGCCTTCTGTAAACATTGCGTTTATTGAAGCCGGTATTGAAGCCATTGAGCGTAGCCAGCGTGGCATTGTGGCCCTTCTGCTCGAAGAGCCGCAGGATACCATCACAAAATTGCTGACTGACCATAAAATTACTAGTGGCACCACTTCAAAGGATGTGGCTGCCATCACCAATCCGTTTACCGTTTATACCACCGATGATATTCCGGAGGAACTGACTGACGATAATCGTGATTACATCACGAAATGTCTCATTGGGTATACTAAGACGCCATACCGCGTCAAAGTGTATTTGCAGGCAACCAATGAGACAAAAGACAGCTCTGAGGATAAGTTCGCAGATACGCTCAAGATCCTGGCAACAGACCGCTGGGATTATCTGGCTATCCCGTCCATCGCTACGGCCCAGTTGGAATCTGTAGCCACCTGGCTCAAGACGAACCGTGAAAACAAGTTCAAGAAATCCAAGGTTGTGCTGCCCGGATACAGCGCAGACTATGAAGGCGTCATCAATTTCTCGAACACTACCATCAAGACCAAAACTAAATCGTATACTGGCGCTCAGTACACGCCACGTATTGCCGGACTGATTGCAGGAACCCCGATGACAATTTCTGCAACGTATGCCCCGCTGGCGGAAGTCATTGACTGCGATAAGTACAGCCTTGATGAAAATGACGAAAAGGTCAACAAAGGTGAATTTTTCGTTTGGTATGACGGCGAGAAGTTCAAAATGTCCCGTGCTATGAACTCTTTGGTCACCACCACCCAGGGTAAACTGGAGGCCTATCAGACCATCAAGACCGTGGATGTCATGGACATGATGTATGACGACATCAAGAAAACCGCCCAGGACAGCTACATCGGCAAGTACACCAACGATTATGACAACAAGCAGCTGCTGATCACTGCGATTGGCGGCTATTTCAAAGAGCTGGAAGATGGCCGCCTGTTACAGAAGGGCTATTCCACGATTGATATCGACGTAGAAGCCGTAAAAACGTATCAGCTCGAACACGGCCTGTATACGAAGGACGAACTTGCCGACATGTCTGATTTGGAAATCAAGAAACTGGATACCAAGAAGAAAGTATTCCTGACCGCCAAGGTAAAAATTCTTGATGCAATGGAAGATATTGAACTTCCAATCAATATTTAAGGAGGTGTTGAACTATGGCAGATTCTATGGTAGCCCAGCAGGTAATGTCCGGCACCGAAGGTGAAGTATGGATTGACTCTGATTACATGGCTCAGGTAACAGCATTCCAGGCCGAAGTGAATCTGGTGAAAGAAGAAGTCAACCAGGTCAAAAAGCGCGGCAAGCAGTACAAGACAACCGGATGGGAAGGGAAAGGCAAAATCAAAATGAACCACATCTCTTCCTACATGATTGATAAAATGGCCGATAACATCAAAAATGGCCATCAGACGGTATGCACTATCATTGCCAAGCTGTCTGATCCGGACGCCATCGGCGATGAACGTGTCTGCATCCGAGATGCGACTTTCGATAAGCTGACTCTCATGGATTGGGAAGCGAAGAAGCTGACCGAAGACAGCTATGATTTCACGTTTACGGACTTTGATATTCTGGACCGCGCGTCTGAATAAGAAAGGCAAGGTATTCTATGAATTTAGCAGAGGCATTGCTTGCAGCTGATGCGGGCAAGGTAATGAAAAAAGCAACTAAAGATTTCGAAGTGAAGCGGCTCTCCGGCATTATCGGCGAGCCGTTTGTGCTTCATCTGTGCCAGATTCCATCCAGGCGCGTAAGAGAAATTCAGGACGGCGCGGTAAAGTTTGACCGCAATAATAAGCCTGTAGGCGCTGATACCTACAAGTTGCAGATTATGCTGCTGGTTGACGGCATCACCAATAAGGATTTTGACAGCAGAGAGGTTCTCAAGCACTACGGTGCCGGTACTAGAAAAGATTTGTTTGAAAAGCTGTTCAATGCTGGCGAAATTGCTGACATTGCGGAACAGATTACGGAACTCTGCGGATTTGGTGGTGAGCAGGGTGCCGCAAAGGTTGAAGAAGTAAAAAACTGATAGATTCCGACGGGGATGTTCAGACCATGTACTGGCACTATGTCAGGCATGGCGTGAAGCCGTCGGAGTGGTATGCAATGGGCCCGGGCGAGCGCGTAGTTCTCCGGGCTTTCATGTTGAAAGAAATCGAGGGCGAGGAACATGCCCGCGAAGAGATAGAGAATAAAGTGAAAGGAGGTTAACGTATGGCCGAAATTATTGATGTAATCATGAGACTCCAGGATAATGTCACAAGCGGGCTGGCAAGGATTCGGAACAGTATGGAAGAAACCAGTAGAGCCAACCAGCGTATGGGGCGTGATATTTCCAAAGCGGGGAAGAATGTCAGCGATTTAGGTGAAGCCATGCTCCCGGCGGCTGCGGGCATTACGGCTCTGGGTGCAGCAAGCGTTAAGACATTCATGAATTTCGACCAGACCATCACAGCGGCAGGCGTCAAGGCTGGAGCCACGACGGAAGAGCTGAACCAGATGCGGGAAGCGGCCTCCAAGATGGGAGCTGATTTCCCTATCAGTGCCCAGGAAGCAGCAGAAGGCATGGATAGACTGGCAGCGGGCGGCTTCAATGCGTCCCAGTCTATAGCAGCTATGCCGGGCATCATCGAGGCATCCATTGCGTCCGGTGAAGATCTGGCCACTACGTCTGATGTCGTAACCTCTGCTTTGTCCATCTGGAACCTGACTCAGGGCGATGTGGCGGCCAACACCACGCACGTCGCCGACGTTATCCAGGCTGCGGCGAACGCTTCCAAGCTGGGTATGCAGGACTTTGGCCTTGCAATGCAGTATGCAGGCGCTCCAGCGGCCGCACTAGGCGTCAGCATTGAAGAACTTGGCACTGCCATGGCGGTTATGTCAAACAACGGCATTGAAGCCAGCTCGATTGGTACCGGCCTCCGGTCCATGATGAGCCGTCTGGCATCGCCTCCGAAAGATGCTGCCAATGCCATCGAACAGATGGGGCTCAAGATTAAAGATGCAAGCGGTAACTTTGTCGGACTGGAAAACGTCATCGGGCAGATGCGGACGGCCATGGCCGGCATGTCGAATACGGAACAGGTAGCCATGGCCAAAGCGATTGCTGGCGAAGATGCTTACAGCGGTCTGTTATCTTTGATTAAGACTAGCCCCGAAGCATACAAGCAGGCTGCGGATGCCATCAATAACAGTTCCGGCAGCAGCCACCAGGCGTACATGACAATGCAGAAGACGCTCAAGGGCTCCATTGATTCCCTCATGGGGTCCGTTGAAGCTCTGGGCCTGTCCTTTGGCTCTGCCCTGGCACCAACAATTCAGTGGGCGGCCGGCGGCATCAAGGCGCTGGCGGATGCTCTTACAAACCTTTCTCCGGAAACCAAGAACATGATTGTTCAGATAGCTGGGGCATTTGTTGGCCTTACTGGGTTTACTATTGCCGCTGGCAAGGCCATTACCATCGGCGGAAACATGGCCAAGGTATACGGCCAGATTGGTACGGTGATGAAGGGCGGGACCATCAGCAACAAGGCCTTGCAGTTTGCCGTTCAGGGTGTGATGCGGGGATTCACCATGCTGCGCACGGCGTCCGTGGCCATGCTGGGACCATGGGGCATTGTGATTGCTGCTATTGCGGCAGCAGCTTTCCTCATCTATCGGAACTGGGACCGTATCGGCCCATTCTTCCAGCGGCTTTGGACGCAGATCAAGAGCGCATTCAATGACGCGGTGAGCATGATCCAGCCGGCTATTTTAAAACTACAGATGGTCTGGCATACACTCACCCAGGCATTCCAGAACGGGACCGGCGTTTTCAGAGTCTTGAACATGCTTTCTGATGTGCTGGCCGGAGTCATCGGCGGACAGCTCTATGCGGCGTTTGTCATCGTCTCTAGTGTTATCACTGGGGCAGTCACGGCAGCATTCAGTATCCTGGGCTCGATTGTTACGGCGGCTCTGGGCGTGTTCAGTGGGCTGATTGAATTCATTACGGGTGTTTTTACCGGCGATTGGTCCATGGCTTGGCAAGGCGTTGTTGACATTTTCAGTAGCATCTTCGGCGGCTTGAAGGGAATTTGCGACGGCATTCTGCAAGGAATCAAAGCAGCCATCAACGGTGTAATCGGCGGAATCAATTCAATTTCCGTTGATATCCCTGACTGGGTTCCGAAATACGGCGGCAGTCACTTTGGATTGAATATCCCTTACTTGTACAATGGCACGACCAACTGGCAGGGCGGCGCAGCGGCAGTCAATGACCGCGGCGCTGAAATCATCAATCTTCCGCCCGGAGCGCAGGTCATTCCTCACAGCCAGTCTATGAGAAATGCATACAACATGGGCGCGGCATCCGGGAACCTCAGAACCGGCGGAGGAATTACCGTTAACATCAGCGGCGTGACCGTCAATAACGGCTCCGATATCCGAGAATTTGCCCGTAAAGTGGCGGAACAAATCCATTATGAGATGGAAAAGGAAGCCATTAATTCTACTGTGGGGGCGATCTGATGAGTAGTTTCTTAAGCTTTATGAGTACCGCTTCCAGCATCCTGGGGAGCGTCCTTGGAGCCTTGGGCGGTAATGGTGGAGACGGTTGTGTATTTACGTTGTCCGGCGGAGGCAGCAGTGTCGCCTTCCCGGTCAGCCCACCTGATTTCGAAGTGGTGAACCCGTACAATAACAGCACGGTCAACATTAACAATTTGGGCGAAATTAATATGATCGGCAAGCGCGGCCTGGCCACGATGAAATTTTCATCGTTCTTCCCTGCCCAGGATTACAATTTTCTGCAAACAGTGATGGCCGGCAGCCCATATGAGCTGGTAGGCAAGGTCAAGCAGATGGCAGAAAGCGGGCAACCGTGCCGCATCAGCATCACGGGTACAGATGTCAGCCTGCCGGTCACGATTGATGAGTTTGTTTATAAAGAAAAAGACGGCAGCGGCGATGTGTATTTCAGTTTGACTCTGAAAGAATACCGCTACATCATGCCCCAGGCTGACGTTCTGAGCGATACGACGGGGCTAAAGAGCCGTGTCGCAGAGACTGGCGCAAGCAAGGAAACCACCTGCCTGGGGACCATGCACGCGCTGGACAATGCGCAGAAGGCCTTCCAGAAGACCACCAGCATTGTCAATCAAGGGAAGCGTGCCCTTGGCTTGTATAAGAGCATGGTGAAATCCGGCGGCATCCCTGCCGGCACGGTACTCACGACCGTTGCTAATGCGGTCCGGACGGGTGGCAAGAGCCTGTATAAGTTCTAGGAGGGATAGAGAGATATGTTAAGCATTCGCTATAGTGACCCACCTGAAACGGAAAAAGAGACAAAAGCCCGCAAGGACAGCAAGGGACCTGAGCCGAAAAACAACTTTGACATCACGAATTATGTACAGAAAATGGCATGGTCCGGGGACAGCCAGCAGGCCGCCCGCAAGTTGGAATTTTCCATCGCATACAACACGCCTGACAAGGATAAGACGTTTGTGCCGCTTGATTTGAAAATCGGCGGATTCATCTACTTGTTTTACCGGGAAAAGGATACGGATCCGGAGATTGAAATCTTCCAGGGGCGCATCTTCTACCGGAAACGTGTGACGGATTCCTATACATTCGATTTTTCCTGCTTTGATGACATGATTTATCTGGCTAAGAGCAACATCAGGGCAGTCATCACCGGCACGGTGGCGGCTGGCATTCAGCAGGTGTGCAAAGAGATTGGCATACCCGTTGGGACTCTTCCGGATGGGCTTGATGCATCCGTTGACTATATTGCGGATGATAAGAGCGGGACGGAAGTGCTGCGGGCGCTTCTCGACATCCAGCAGACAGCGGATAAGGCTGCGAAGAAGGACACCTATTATTTGCCAGTATGCATCAATGGCCAGGTCAATGTCATCAAAAAAGGTGAGTTGGTTGACGGGTATGTAGCAACGGCGGACACCAACACATTCAGCACGGAGCATTCCGAAAGCATCGAGAATATGGTCAACCGGATAAAAGCAGTAGATGACAACGGGACCATTTGCCAGATGTTCACGATAAACGACGACGTGACGCACTACGGCATGATTCAGAAAATCTACAAGATGCAGCCGCCTAAACCGGATGAAACAGTGGATAACGTTACCGCTGCCAAAGCTCAGCTGGCACGGCTAAAAGATGAGTCGAGCATGAAGGGACTTGGCAATGTCCAGTGCATCACCGGGTACAGTATCAAAGTGCAGGAAGAGCAGCTGATGGGTACTTTCTATATCAAGAGCGATACCCATAATTTTGAAAACAACGTCCACACGATGGATTTAACGCTTGAATATATTCCGGATCAGCCGGAACAACCGGAGATTGAACAGTTAGACTATGCAACACCAGTATTCAACAGCTCGAAAGGCCGCATGAAGAATAAAGATGGCATTTCCAACGGCTCTGCTGATGTCGATGCCGGAATCTCTGCGGGCTGGGATGCTTGGGGCGGCCAGACAATGGACAACGGGCGTGAAGGCTGCGCTGAATTCGTTGGTAAGTGCGGAAGCTATTACAGCCCATTCCTGGCGCAGGAAGCCAGCAATGGCGTTGTCTATTGCCCTACGATGGTGGCCGATGCGGATGCAGCCGGTCTGTTGTCGTATGATACCGGTGACCTACAGAAGGGCGACGTCATTGTCTATGGTGATGACGACCACGTTGTTATCTACGATGGCCAGGGCGGCTATTACGGCAATAGCTCATCCCGAAATGTCACTGTCCATGGTAGCGACTACACGGAAATGGGGATGCCAGTCACGAAAGTCATTAAAGCATCCAGGGGGTGACGATGAATGAAGAAAACAGATAACCCATATAAAGGCCTTGTGGCCCTGAACCGAAAGCTGGCAGAAAGAGCTGCCTTGCAGCCGACTGCCGGCATCGGCGTCATCGTCAGCCCGCCTCCAGAGATTCAGATCCGGTACAATGGCTATGTCTTGGACAAGAAACATTTGTGGATTGATGACTACTGGATTCCCGGACACATGCGCCATGTTGTCGGTTCAACGGCAAACCGTGCTGGCGGTTCTGGCGATGCTGCTTATGAATCTCACAACCATCCGATTGACAATGATGAGCGGCTGACAGATACATGGAAAGTGGGCGACAAGGTCCTTCTGCTGCCTGTCACTGGGGATGATAACAAGACCACAAAGCAGTATATCGTGGGGATGAAACTAAGGAGGCTTGACGGCAATGAGTAATCCATTTGTTGTAGGCCCATCTACATCAGAAACGGCAACCCAGAGCCTTCCTACGTTCACTGAATTTGCTTGGGACTTTGCAAAGGATGATTTCATCTACAGGCGTGACGGGTCCCATGAGATTGTTACCGGGAAAGAGGCTATTAAGGTCTGGGTGCTGCATGTACTCCGATGCGAACGGTATCGGTATCTTGCATACTTTGATGACTATGGCATCGAGCTTGAAAAGTTTATCGGTACAGGCCCCAATGATGGGCAGCGGAGTTCTGAGCTTTTCCGTTATGTAAAGGAAGGACTCATGGTCAACCCATATATTACGGATGTTACGGCATTGCAGGTCACCCAGGAACACAAGAAAATTACAATGGTGATTCACCTGGAAACTGTTTATGGTGAGGTTGAAATGGGAATCGAGGTGTAAAGATGTTTGAAGCAGAAACAAGGTCCGTTATTCTGGAACGGCTGAAAAAATATTATGCAGAGTTCAAGGGGACGGACGTAAGCGCTGTGGAAGGCACGTTTTCCTTTGATACCTTGGCAGCCAATGCGAAAGAATTTGAAAAGGCCTACGCTGAAATGGATCTGATGATGGATGCCGCCTTCCCACAGACAAGCTGGGGCATTTATCTCGAACGGCTGGCAGATGAGCTGGCAGGATTGCCCAGAAGAGCTGCAACACCGGCAGTGGTTACGCTATCCATTACCGGCACCGCTGGCGTAACCGTTCCGGCTGGCTCATTATTCGCAACAGCCAGCGGCACGAACTTTGCCACCGATGAGACAGTGAAGCTGGACGACAAGGGCACTGGCACTGTAAAGGCTACAGCGCAAAGTACCGGATCGGGCGGCAATGTGGCAGCGGGAACCATTACGGTTATCCCTGTCAGCATTTATGGCGTATCGAAAGTCACGAATGAAGCGGCTGCCTATAACGGGTACGAAGAAGAAACTGACGGGGCATTGTTGGAACGGCTGCTGTTTGCCGTGAGGCAGCCAGCCACATCTGGCAATGTATACCATTACATTGAGTGGTCCACATCGGTCAGCGGTGTTGGCGCTGTCAAAGTGCTGCCGCTCTGGAGTGGCAACGGGACCGTCAAAGTCATCGTTGTCGATGCCAATAAAGACACGCCTAGTGAAGATCTGCTGCAAAAAGTGCGGGATACGATCACGGAGAACGCGCCAATCGGAGCGACTGTGACCGTCACGGCGCCTGTTTTGAAAACAGTCAATGTAGCTCTCAAGGTAACCGACGGGACTGGCAACGCGGATGCCATCAAAGCGGCTCTGACAAAATATTTCAAGGCCAGCGTGTTCGGCACAAACTACACTACGCAGAAGGCAACTGACACGGTGACCATCTCTTATGCCCAGATCGGCCGTATCATCCTGGATAACTCTGATACGACCGGTGTAAACGATTATGATAATCTGAGGATTAATGACGGTACAGATAACATCATCTGTGCTGTGGATAATCTTCCTGTAGTTGGGACGGTGACGCTGACATGAGTGATCATAATTGGATGCGGCAAAGCATTGTAGATATTCTGCAATACCTGCCGGCGTTTCTGGCTCACAGCCAGCAGTTCCAGGCCGCGAATGATGCGGACAGCAAAGAACATGATACCATCCGGATTGATTTGCAGGATGTGCTAGACCAGTTCTACGTGAAGTCAGCTACCTGGGGCCTTGAGCGCTGGGAAGAACTGTGCGGCATCACTACGGACAAAACGCTCAGCGACAGTGTGCGTCGCAGCACGATAATCGCCAAGCTTCAAAATCCGGGCAGCGTGACGGAAGTATTCCTGACGAACCTGATTAACGGATACATTGCGGACCAGCAGGGATACATCATCAGATATCCCTGTGAGTACCGGATTGAAGTGCTTTATCACGGTGGCCAGATTACGGACTATGAAAAGTTGCGTACTGCCATCAGCACATACATACCTGCTCACATCGGGTATAAGCTGGTGACCATCACCAAGGCAGACCTTGAATATCATGGAGCCGGAACTGTGCAGTGTTACCGGAAAAATCTTGTTGATATGTCTGTAAAGTACAGCATCAATGTTGATGATTCACCACGCTATATTGCTGGCGCAGTCGTTCATAATTACAAGCTCATTAAAATTTCGGGGGGGGGCAATAGACCATGGCTAAATTTGCAAATCTAACCTTTACATCTCAGGGCACGCAAATGCTTGTCCAGGCTCAAAATTCTCATACGTTAACTTTTACTTGCGGGAAACTCGGTTCCGGTGTTCTTGCAGATTCGGATGATATCTCCAAATTCACGGATTTGAAATCCCCGAAAATGACACTGCCGATTGTCAGCGTGGATGACAGCAACGAAGAAAAGATTGTGCTTACGTTCGACACGTCCAACACGGAACTGGAAGAAGGATTTGTTTCCAGGGAAATCGGCATCTTTGCTAAACTCGATAACGGATCCGAAGCTCTGTATGCCTACTCCAATGCCGGCAACAACTACGATTACATTCCGAGCAAGGATACTCCATCCGATGAAAACCGTCTGGTCGTCAATCTGGTAGTCAGCTCGTCTGCCAATATCTCTGTGCAGATTGACAAATCTATCGTCTACACGCATAAGAGTGATGTGGAAGAAATGATTGCTGCTCACGATGCGTCCGACACGGCTCATGAAAGCCGGTTCAAGCTGTTCGAGAAGATTGCTGATTTTGGCAATGACATCATCAAGAAGCTGGCCCTCACTACGGCCATCACAGCCATTACGGCGCTTGAAACAGGTAGCTGGTTCGGGCAGCTCCTCAAGATGGTACTGACGGCATCCGGAGTGAAGTACAATATCGCACAAAATGGGTATGTTTGCCTGGGCTCCTTTTTCGGCGGGCTAATTATACAGTGGGGATTACAAATAAACGCAAACATGTCCGGTACGCCTATCATCTTACCC
>OAWS01000476.1_pt1 | contig 31962 bp, 39 predicted proteins | sample 1517141 | NCBI WGS metagenome assembly OAWS01 (sample SAMEA2580173, study PRJEB22360) | human gut metagenome | biome: human gut; feature: human-associated habitat; material: faeces | place: Denmark | collected 2008/2010
GAGGCCGAAAGTACTTGCATGGAGACGTGCTGGGAGGATAGGAAGTTGCCAGTTAAGAAAAAGCACTGAATACTTCAGTGCTTTTTTCTTTGTATTTTATGAATAATTATTGACAACTCATTAAAAATTTTGCATAATATTTCCATAGAAAAATATTGAATTCGTCATTTTAGACTATAACTTTTTCTGAATAAAACAGAGGAGTTATAGTTTTTTTATTTTATAAAAATTAAAAAAATGGAGGAGCAAATTTATTTATGGAAAAACTTTTGTGGAAAGAGAAATTATCTTATGGAATAGGAGCTTATGGAAAAGATTTTATTTATAATATGATAGCTATTTTTCTGATGATTTTTTATACTGATGTTGTTGGTGTATCGTTAATTTTTGTGAGTACTTTATTTTTAGTGGTTCGCATTGTAGATGCTATTACTAATCCTTTTATGGGTTGGCTTGTTGATAATACAAAAACTAAATGGGGAAAATTTCGCCCTTGGATTTTAATAGGAACAATAATAAATTCTTTTGTTTTAATTCTATTATATTTAAATCCGGCAACTTTTTTACAGGGAATTTTGATAAATGTCTGGTGTATTGTTACATATCTGTTATGGAGTCTTACATATACTTTGATGGACGTGCCTTTTTGGGCAATGATACCGGCATTTTCAAATGATGCTAAGGTTAGAAATGAAATTTCTATGTTATCTAGACTATTTGCGACTTTTGGTGGTCAAATGATGTCTACAATTGGTTTATTAGTAATCGCTTGTTTAGGCGTGAATATGGGAGCTAGTGAAAGTGATGGTTATTTGAGATTTGCCGTGATTGTAGCTGTTGTATTTAATATTTGTGAAATAATATGTGTTAGAAATGTTAGTGAACATGTAGTTATAAAAAATAAAAGAGATATTAAACTTAGTGAAGTATTGAATTTTTTGAAGGAAAATGATCAATTATTAATTATTATTTTTATGACGATATTACAGCAAATTGCAGTATTTTTATGGACTGGAATGAATATTTATTTTTTCAAATATGTAGTTTGTCATGAAGAATGGTTTTCTATTTTTGGCATAGTTAATTTTATTGTTGGCTCTATAGGTTTGATAGCTTTTCCATCTTTAGCAAATAAATTTTCACGAAAAGTAGTTTATATTTTATCTGCTGTTTTATTAGTTTTAGGTTTATTGGGTATGTTTTTTGTTGGCGATGACCACAAAGCAAGTGTTATTTTATTTTTTAGTGTAGCTAGTTTATTTTGTTTAGGAAATGCTTTGGCTGGTGTATCAACTACAGTGATGTTAGCAGATACAGTTGATTATGGTGAATATAAATGTGGTGTTAGAAGTGAAGCAATAGTTTTTTCGGTGCAGACTTTTACAGCAAAATTTGGTTCAGCTATAGCTGGCTTTATAGGAGCAATGGTTTTATCTTTAGTTGGTTATGTACCAAATGTAATGCAAACTGCAGATACGATATTAGGTCTTAGATTAATGATGTTTGTAGCATCTGCTTCATTATTTATTATTATTTTATTTATCTATCTTAAATTTTATAAATTAAATGGAAGTTTTTATCAAAATATTTTAGATGAATTAGTTATAATGCGTAAAAATAATAATTAGCAAATTGACAGAAAAAATTTTTTTTGATAATCTATTATAAGTAAATTTGCCATGAAAAAGGGCTATAGATTTTGCTGTTTCTGAATCAAACAGCAGTCTATAGCCTTTTTTGTTTTATAAAATTAATTTTCAGGAGGTTTTTGTGATGAATATCGGCTGGGTAAAAATTTTAGGTGCTACTTTTTTTGAATTGATGTGGATTACGGGGCTTAAATACGCTGAACTTCCATGGGAATGGGCGGTGACGTGTCTTTCTATCATGGGTTCAAGTTACTGTCTGATTACGGCGGGAAATACATTGCCGGTAGGAACGGCGTATTCCGTATTTGTAGGGCTTAGCTCTATCGGTACGATTTTGGTGGAATTTTTGGGATTTGGCATATTGCCGAGTTTTTGGCAGCTTGTATTTATGGTTACTTTGATTGTTGGTGTAATCGGTTTAAAATTGTTGAATGAACAAGTAGAAAGATGAGGTTTTAAGTTATGGATTGGATTTTTGTTATTGTTGCCGGATTACTGGAAGTTTTAAGTATTAATTATATGAATAAGTGGCAGCTTATTAAAAAATTCGGTTTGAAAAAATCGTCAGTGCTTATCGTGAAGATGTGTCTGGCGTTCGGCGGCAGTCTTGTTTTGCTAAATTTGGCATTAGATACTTTGCCGATGAGCATTACATATGCCGTATGGTCCGGTATCGGTTCTGTGGGAGGCGTGGCTGTGAGTATTATCAAATACGGAGAAAGTGCTAATTGGCGCCGTTTATTTTGTATTTTTTTAATTTTATTTTCAGTAGTAGGATTGAAATTAGTTTCTTAAAGATTATTTTAAACGAGCTAAGGCACGGATATGTCTGAGAAATTTGAAATGACGGTTTACTAAATTTATAAATCTTCCTACTATCAATGCAGAAACGATGGTACCTAGTCCAATGCCGTTTAATTCGCCAAAGAAAATAAAAGATAAGATACAAGCAATAATGATGAGTGTTACATCAAAATAAATTTTTATAGTGCCGAATTTTACTTTTGGTTTTTTAATAGCAATGGCCAAAGCAAGAGCACGGACAACACCTTCTCCAGGAACAACAATTACATTAGGAGCGACTTCAATAGAAATTCCTATTGCTAAAATAAAGCAACCAATAAAAAGCGATATTAATTTTACAATAATGGTTTCAGGTTCAAAGGCGGATAGTAAATTCATGCTAACATCAATGAAGAAGCTAAATATGATATTGGCTACTATTTGTAAAAATTGTATAGGTTCAAAATCACGGCGTAAAAGTGCTATTTCAATTAAGATAAAAATTATATTGAAGATGAAGGTCGTTAAACCAAAGCTGAAATCTGTATATTCAAGGCTAAAAATGTAAGGAATAGAAGATATTTGTGAGGTACCTAAATTACTTTTGGTGATAAAGGCTATGCCAAATGAATTTATAATAATACCTAAAAAGAAATAAAAATAACGTAGAGATATGACTTTCAAGATTATTCCTCCTCCAAATTTTTGATTATTGTATTAAGTGTTTTTAAAAGATATTGTTGCTCTTGAGGTGGAATGTTTTTTAAGGCTTTATCATCAATGCTAAAGCAAATTTCTTTTACTTTATGAGCCATTTGAAGACCTTTTTCAGTCAGATAGATATAAGCAGAACGTTTATCTGTAGAATGTGTTTTTCGCGTAATTAAACCATCTTTTTCCATGCGAACTAATAAACTAGTGATAGTTGATTTGTCTAAGACGCAATAGTTACTTATATCTTTAGCTATAGAGCCATTATGTTCTAAAAGATATTCTAAAATTTTGGGTTGACCAGGTAAAAGCTTTAATGACGAAATCTTTTGGACAATATTTTTGTTACTATGATGAAAACTTTTTAATAAAAGAAAATGCAATTCGTCAGATAACATTTTATTACCTCCAATATAGTTTGAAATCAAACTATATTATAGAAAGCTATAAATTGAATGTCAACAAATAATATAAATATCCTACTAGACAGAAAATAGAAGTATAGATATAATATATCAGTATTTTAAGTAAGAGGTGATAATGTTTTGAGTGTAAAAGAACAGGATTTAAATTTACTTCAAGTGGGGAAAAAAGAACAATATGCAGCTAGAATAATATTTTTTGTTGCAGGTTTTGGTATATCTACATGGGCACCAATGATACCAATTATAAAGGAACGTTTACAAATTGGCGCTGATGTATTGGGGTTATTATTATTATGTATTGGTGTAAGTTCTTTTTTAATGATGCCTATAGCTGGATTGTTTGCACAAAAATTTGGCTGTAAAAAAGTTTTGCGTGTTATGGGTTTGTGCATGGGCGTAGAAATTATAATATTATCCATGTTGCCTAATATTTATATGTATGCTATCTTTTTATTTGTTTTAGGTGGTATAGGTGGTATATTGAATGTAAATATGAATATTCACGCTGTAATCGTAGAGAAACTTTCTCAAAAACGCATGATGTCTGGTATGCACGCTTTATGGAGTGTAGGTTGTTTTGCTGGAGCTGGCTTATTTAGTATTTTGGCTAAATTAGGTTTGGGTATTAGTCAAATAGCAATTATACATTGTATTATTATTTTCATGATTATTTTTGCTTTCAGTAGATATTTCTTACCGTATAAAGGTGCTAGTAATGGTAAAGCTATCGCTATACCAAAGGGAATTGTAACTTTATTTGGAGTTTTAGCCGTTATATCCTTTTTAGGCGAAGGTGGTATGATGGACTGGAGTGGTGTATTTTTGACAGACGCTAAAGGTGTAGATTTATCTTTAGCTGGTGTTGGTTATGCAGTATTTTCAGCAGCTATGCTCATTGGTCGCTTGATTGGTGATAAAGTAGTACAAAAATTAGGCGAACAGCGCGTTGTTATTTTTGGTGGAATAGTAGCAAGTGTAGGATATATAATTTCTATTGTTTTTGATAATTTCTTTATGATGCAATTTGGTTTTATTCTTCTTGGTTTTGGAGCTGCAAATATTGTTCCTGTAGTATTCACTTTATTGGGTAGACAAAAAGAAATGCCTATAAATTCAGCAGTAACAGCTGTTACTAGTATGGGTTATTTAGGAGTAATGTTTGGTCCTGCGCTATTAGGATTTATTGCTCATGGGATTGGTATTGTAGCAGTATTTTGTATCTTAGCTGGACTGTTTATTTTGCAAGCAATAGTATCTTCTTATGTATTTAAAGTTTTAAATTAAATATGATAATAATAAACCTTGTATAGCTAAAAAAAATTAGGCTATACAAGGTTTTATTATTATAGCTTTTTTTATTAATTTCATATAATATGATATGTATATATAGGAATTTATCTAAAATAAAAAAAGAAAAGAGGTTTATTTGTGAGTTTAGAAGATAAAGAGTTAATGCAGTTTAAGGTCGGTAAAAAAGAACAGTATGCAGCTAGAATGGCTTTTTTTATACCAGGTTTTGCTATTTCCACATGGGCGCCTATGATACCTATGATTAAAGAACGTTTACATATTGAAGCAGATATTTTGGGATTATTATTATTGTGCATAGGTATAAGTGCTTTTATTGTTATACCGATTGGTGGTCTTTTAGGTAAAAAATTTGGTTGTAAAAAAGTGATGGTTACTACAGGTAGTTTATTTGCGATAGTATTAGTAGCGTTGTCTTGTTTACTTAATGTTTGGTCATATGCTATTTGTTTGATTTTAGTAGGCGCGATTATGGGTTGTACAGAAGTTTGTATGAATATCAATGCTGTTGTTGTTGAAAAATTATCGCAAAAGCGCATGATGTCTAGTATGCATGGTTTTTGGAGTGTTGGTTGTTTTTGTAGCGCTGGCTTATTTAGTATTTTAGCTAAGATGGGACTTGATGTATTTTTTATAGCAATTATTCATTGTTTAATAATTTTAGCTATTGTAATTTTCTTTGGCAGATATTTTTTAGATTATAAAAGTGCTAATAGTGAAAGTGCGATTGCTATTCCTAAAGGAATTGTTGTTTTATTCGGCATTTTAGCATGTGTGAGCTTTTTAGGCGAAGGTGCAATCATGGATTGGGGCGGTGTATTTTTAGCTGAGGTAAAAGATGTAGAATTATCTTTAGCTGGTGTAGGATATGCTGTTTTTTCTGTAGCAATGCTTATCATGCGTTTAATTGGGGATAAAGTAGTACAATTTTTAGGCGAGGAAAAAGCTGTAGTACTAGGAAGTAGTTTAGCTGGATTAGGATTTTTATGGATAATTATTATAGATAATTTCTATTTAATGTTGGTTGGTTTTGTTTTACTTGGTTTAGGTGCTGCAAATATTGTGCCTGTATTATATAGTTTGTTGCAATATCAAAAAGATATGCCGATAAATGCTGCTGTTACAGCAGTAACTTGCATGGGTTATACAGGCGTTATATTAGGGCCTGCTATCTTGGGATTTATCGCTCAAGGAATAGGAATTATATCCGTATTTTATTTACTGATGATTTTATTTATCATGCAAGTTGTCATGGCAAAATATGTATTTAATAGATTAAAATGATTATAAGTAAGAAAAAGATATTCTAGTGAGAATATCTTTTTTTATATAAAATTGTGTTGTTTTATATTGATTTATGTTAATTTATGACTTATAATAAGAAAAAGAAATTTGATTTTTGTTTATTGTATGTCTAAATAAAATTTTGTGAAAAAAAGAACAATTAAATCATATATTATAAATGGAGGCATTTAAATGATTTGTAGAACAATATTAAATGAAACATCTTATTTTGGTAAAGGAGCAATAAAAGAAATTGCAAATGAAGTAATTAATCGTGGCTTGAAAAAAGTTATGTTAGTTACAGATAAAGATTTACTTAAATTCAAAGTAGCTACAAAAGTATGTGATATTTTAGATGAAGCAAAAATAGATTATGAAATTTACGATAAAATAAAAGCTAATCCTACAATCAAAAATGTTACTGAAGGCGTGGATTTTTGTAAACAATGTGGTGCTGATGTAATTGTTGCTGTAGGTGGCGGTAGTGCTATTGATACAAGTAAAGCAATTGCTATCATTATGAAAAATCCAGAATTTGCTGATGTTAGAAGTCTAGAAGGTGCTTCACCAACTAAACATAAAGCAATGCCAATTATTGCCGTATCCACAACATCTGGTACAGCAGCAGAAGTAACTATCAATTATGTAATTACTGATGAAGAAAAAAATCGTAAATTTGTTTGTGCTGATCCACATGATATTCCAGTAGTGGCAATTATCGATCCAGATATGACTGCATCTATGCCACCAAAACTCTGTGCAGCAACAGGAATGGACGCACTTGTTCATGCTATCGAAGGTTATATCACTAAAGGTGCATGGGAATTAACAGATATGATGCATATAAAAGCTATTGAAATCATAGCTCGTTCTTTAAGAGATTCTGTTAAAGGTGATCCAGAAGGTAGAGCACAAATGGCTTTAGGTCAATATATTGCAGGAATGGGCTTTTCTAATGTTGGCTTAGGTATAGTACATTCTATGGCTCATCCATTGAGTGCAGTATATGATATTCCACATGGTGTTGCTTGTGCTATTTTATTAACACCAGTATTGAAATTTAATGCGCCATCAACAGCAGATAAATATCGTGATATCGCAGTAGCTATGGGCGTAAAAAATACAGAAGATATGAGTATTGAACAGGCTCGTCAGGCTTGTATTGAAGCCGTAGAAAAATTGAGTGTAGATGTGGGAATTCCTCAGAAATTGACTCAATTAGGTGTAAAAGAAGAAGACCTTCAATTTTTATCTGAATTTGCTTTTGTTGATGCTTGTACACCAGGAAATCCAAGAGATGTAAGTGTAGAAGCTATTAAAGAAATTTATAAATCTATCATGTAATAAAATTTAAATTAAAAAAAGATAGTTATAGGACTAAATTTTGTCTTATAACTATCTTTTTATTTTATATTTGATTTTAATTTAAGCTAAATGAAAAAGATTTTTTTGAGAGAAAACTACAAGCGTATCTTTTTCTTCTAGAATAGTATCGCCATCAGGTATGATATCTACGCCGTTTCGTTGGATTAAAACAACAAGTGAATCTTTTTTGATATCAATATCGCGAAGTTTTTTGCCAATGAATTCATTATTAGAATCAATATTTATTTCATTTAAAGTGATATTATCGTTGCCTTGATAAGTTTTAGCGCAAATGATGAGTGTATCTCCATCGCGCAAGAATGTATCACCTTTTGGCGTTATAGTAGCTCCTTTTCTCAAGATAGCAGCAATCAATGTACCTGGGATAGAGCCGATATCGCGAATTTGTTTATTAATCCATGGATGTGAATTATTTAATTCTAAATAAGTGAAATGGATATTGTTTTCGTCAGTGTAATCATTGAAAGTTTTTAATACATTTTCGTGTTCATCAATCATATTTAGATGTTTTGAAGCAGACGGTAATAAAGCACCTTGGAATAATAAAGATAAAAGCACGACACAGAAAACTATGGAGAAAATTGAGTCATCAGCATAATTTGGTGATACGACAGCGACGATCGCAAAAACGATGGAAGCAGCTCCCGAAGACCTGCCCATGACATGATTAATTGTTGATTTAGAGGAGCTTTAAAAGGAGTCAATAAGATAGCCATGGTTATTGGTCTAGCGATGAATGTAAGGAAAATAGCAATAAATAAAGCAGGGACAAAATAATATGGTAATTTTGAAGGAAATACTAATAAACCTAATAAGAAAAAGATGAGCATTTGCATCATGCCATTAAAAGCATCGAAGAAATTTACGAGATTTTTCTTTTTCGGGATATTTTGATTGCCTAAGATGATACCTGCAATATAAGTGCTTAAATAACCATTGCCATCAACTAACGAAGGAAGGGCATAAGCAGCTAAGGCAATAGCAACTAAAAAGATAGAGTAAAAACCATTTTCGCCGAATTGAACATTTTTTAATATCAAAGAAGCGATAAAAGCTAAGATGACACCGATGATAATTCCATAAGCAAATTGAGCAAAATTTAAATAGGAAATATCAAAGAAGTTTAAGCTACTGCCAATGCTAGTTAATAAAATTATGGTCAGCATATAAGCACAAGGGTCATTACTACCACTTTCAATTTCTAGCATAGGAGCAGTACTGTATTTTAGATTTAATTTTTGTGAACGCAAAATAGAAAAGACAGAAGCGGCGTCAGTAGAACTAAGCACAGCACCAATTAATAATCCTTCAAGTGGTGGTAAACCTAATATTAAATGACAAAAAATACCAGTGAGTGCAGCTGTGATAAATACGCCAAAAGTACTCAGTAAAACAGCTTGTTTAGCTATAGGTCGAGCAGTTTTCCATTTGGTACCAAAGCCACCATAAAACATGATGAAAATGAGAGCGGCAGAACAGATTTTTTCGGCAAGAGAATAATCTTCAAAATGAATTTTAAATAAACCATCAGAACCAAAGAGCATACCAAGACCAATGAAAAATACAAGTGTAGGTACGCAAAAACGAGTAGATAATTTACTTCCAATTACGCAAGCAATTAAGATAATTGCACTGATTAAAAGAAATAAAGTCATAAGTATAATCTATCCTTTTTATTATATTTATATATGAAAATTATCTCAAATAATCATGAAGATGTCAAAAAAGGCAATTCATCTTATTGAAAAAATAAAATAAATTGCCTTTGTATATAATATTAAGCTTGTTCGGGAACTAAACCATTTTGATAAGCGAGCATTAAATGGTAGATATCATTTATTTGACATTGGATTTCTTCACCTAAATCAGTATCAGCAGTTGAAGAATGATAATTTTGTAATTCTAAAGTACAAGAAACGGACTCAATGTCTTGGTTGGCTTTTAAAGACTCTTTGATATTAGCACATGATTGATGTTCTAAAAGACGTAAACCACGTGAATTAGAAATTAGCGTATAACCGGCAATTCCTGTTTTTTTATGATAAGCTTTACAAAAACCACCATCGATGATGATTAATTTTCCATTTGCTTTTACAGGACTTTCTCCTTCTTTTACTTTTACAGGAACATGACCATTGATTATATGTCCACGTTTTGTTTTTAAGGAAAATTCTTCGAGTATCATATCGCAGATTTTTTCATCATTGCAATATTTATAATATGCATCAGAAGGTTCAATCCATGTATCCGTATCTTCAATAAACATACGTTCAAATGTTTTAAATTCTCTACCAGAAAATGGTGAATATCTGCCACACCAGAAATAATACATTAAGTCGATATTTTTTTGTTCATATAGACCAAGATATGCTTGGCGAATAGTTTTATCAACAAAATCTAAATAATTTTTTCCAGAATAATATTTGTTATTTAGATGAATATGTATGAAGCTACCATCATCATTTAGTGGTATACAACCATGATAGAGTAAATTGTTATTATATGCTTTATAAACGCTACCTTTTTGGTAAAGAAAATCAATATGTTTGCGCAAGCGTACACTATCTAAAAATGCTGATTTTATATCAGATAAGACGTCAGCTTCTTCTAAAGATAATTCATAAGGATTTTGAGGATTTATTGTAGGGAAGGACGGACTTTTTATTGGATAAGATATATTATTTATTTTTATATGTTTAGAGGTGTAATCTATTTTATCTAATAAAAGACGACTATCCATTTGAAAATCTGGATTGCGTTTGATGAGTTGTCCTTCTAATTTAAATAAAATTATAGAGATAGTGCGTTGCATAGCAATTAATAGTGTTTTATTAGGATAGAGTTTACTAGCTAATGAAGATAGAGAGCGAAGGCTAATAGCATATCCTTTTTCTAAAACGGCAGTATTATTATAAGATAAACAGTTTCGTACTACTGTCGCTATACAAGCTTCATTACCACACATTGCACCCATCCATAAGATATCATGATTGCCCCATTGAATATCTACAGAATGATGTTGGCGTAGCATATCTATGATAGAGTCAGGTCGTTGTCCTCGGTCATAAATATCACCAACGATATGCAAATGAGCAACAGCTAGTTTTTTGATGAACTTTGTAAAGGCAATGATAAAATCTGTACCACTATTAATATTGATTAAAGTGTTTAAGATAGTATTAAAATATACTTCTTGGAAAGTATCATCATTTGGTCTAGCTGTGAGCAATTCAAGAATGATGGTCTCATATCCTTTAGGCAGTAAATTTTTTAATTCTGATTGAGGATATTTATAAGACATCAATCTTGATAGACGCAATAAATAGATGAGATTTTGAGAATACCATTGAGTAGTGATTAATTTTTGTTTTTTTAAATTGAGTATTTTTTCTTTAGGATAATAAATTAAAGTACAAAATTCAGCTTTTTGTGAGGTGGACATTTCTTCAGAAAATAAATAATCTACTTTTTCTTTGATAACACCAGAGCAATTATTGAGAATATGGAAGAAGGATTCATATTCACCATGTAAATCACTCATAAAATGTTCTGTTGGTCGAGCTAAGTTTAAAATAGCTTTTAAGCGAATTAGCTCAGTTACAACAGATTGACGATTAGGGTATTTTTCTGACAATAAATAAAGATATTTGTATTTTTGTTTATTCTTATCCACAACAATACTCCTTTTTATAAGATGTGATATTAGTATTATATAATATTTTTATTTTTATGAAAATAAAGTTTTTTTAGTATACGTTTACTAAAATAAAGAAATAACAATTGCGAAATAATTGATAAAATCTTATAATAGAATAGTTAATATTTAAATGAATTTGAATGATGTGAGGGATAATAATTGGGAAATGGAGATAAAAAAAATAAAAGCAGTTATGTAAAATATATCTTGATATTAGTAGTTGTTTTTATTTTATCTGGTATGGTAGGAGCTTTTTTTGCTAATGCGTTAGTTGATAATAAACCAGATTATAATGAAGATGATAAAAAAGGTATGTTAGTTGCAAAAGATAAGGCTACTGTAATGATTATGGGGGTAGATGAGCGCGCTGATGATGTGGGGAGAAGCGATACCTTAATGATAGCGACATTAGACCCAGATAAAAATCAAGCAGCATTATTATCTGTGCCTCGTGATACGCGTGTAAAAATAAAAGGTCATGGCTTTGATAAGATTAATGCAGCTTATGCCTATGGTGGTAGAAAATTAACTCAAGAAACCATTGAAAGTTTATTAAATACACATATTGATCATTATATAAAAATTAATGTACATGGTTTTACTAAAATTATTGATGCTTTAGGCGGTATTGATATTGATGTAGAAAAACGCATGTATTATGAAGACCCATGGGATGATGATGGCGGTTTATATATTGACCTTCAGCCAGGTATGCAACATATGGACGGCAAGACTGCGATAACATATGTACGATATCGTGATGAAGAAGGCGATATTGGTCGTATCAAACGTCAACAGAATTTCATGAAAGCAGTAATGGACAAATTAGTATCTCCAACAATTATTCCTAAATTGCCAGCTATTGTATCTGCTGTTTCTGATTCAGTGGAAACTGATATGTCAGTTAGTGAAATATTATCTTTCTTGGGAACACTTCAAGATGCAAAAGATAATGGATTAAAATCAGAAATGTTACCAGGTAAACCAGTATATATAGAAGGTATTAGTTATTGGGTACCAGATATCAGTAAGACAAGACAGATTTTAGCAAATACATTAGGCATAAAAATCAATCAATCAATTACAACATCTATTCATGAAGATAATATAGAATATGAAGAATCTATTCCTGATAATGCTGTAGAAGTAACAGAAAAAGAACGCATAAAAAGAGAAATTGCTCAGGAACGTGAAGAAAGATTGCAACGACTTCGTGAAGAACAAGAAAAATCTACAAAACGATTTAAATCTGAAGTAGATGAAGAACGTCCACGAACAAATAGTAATCGAGAAAAAGTAGAAACTAGAGAAGAAACTCCAGTGGAAGATAATACGACAAAACAAAAAGAACCTGTGCCACAAACACCAACAAGAGATGTCCCAGCTATAGATATGAATACTACAGGTAAATCATAAATAAAAAATACCGCAAATAGGATAAAAACTATTTGCGGTATTTTTAGTTAACGAAATAATAAATTTAAGATTAATGTTAAGATAATACTAATTAAAATAGAACTACCTAAAGGAAAATAAACGCCCCAATTACTACCTTCCCATTTAAAATCAAATGGCAATTTACCTAGAGGTAATAATTTTCCACCAAAATGGATTAATAGACCGATAATAACAAGAGCAATTCCTATATAGATGAGTATTTTTCCCATATCATACATAGCAAAATCCTTTTGTCTTATAAATTATTTATCGTCTTCTTTGATTTCAAAAGCAGCAAGAGCAGCTACTTTATCATTATTATCCATATTCATCATTTTTACGCCTTGAGTATTTCTGCCAATTACAGAAACTTCTTCAATATTTGAGCGAATGACGATACCTTCAGTAGAAATGAGCATGAATTCTTGTTGGCTATCTACAACTTTAATGCCGATTACAAAACCAGTTTTTTCAGTGACTTTGATGTTGATAAGACCAATGCCACCGCGAGTTTGTGTGCGATATTCAGAAGTTGCAGTACGTTTGCCAAAACCATGTTCAGTAACAGTTAAGACTTCGCAATCATCACGGATATTATCCATGCCAATTACTGTATCTTCACCTTTTAATTTTATGCCAATGACACCGCGGGCAGTTCTACCCATAGGACGAACATCTTGTTCATTGAAGCAAATAGACATACCATCACGAGTACCGATGATGATTTGGCGATTACCATCAGTGAGTTTTACACCGATTAATTCATCATTTTCTTTTAAAGAAAGTGCGATAAGACCTGTCTTTTTGCGATTAGTATCAAATTCGCTAAGACCTGTCTTTTTAACGATACCATGACGAGTTGCCATAAATAAATATCTATCTTTAGAGAATTCCTTAATAGGAATGATAGCTGTGATAGTTTCTTCTTTTGCTAATGGTAAAAGATTTACAATGGCTGTGCCTTTTGCAGTTCTACCGGATTCAGGAATTTCATATCCTTTTAATTGATATACAAGTCCCTTATTAGTAAAGAATAAGATTGTATTGTGTGTAGATGTGATAATCATATTTTCAACATAATCTTCTTCTTTTGTACCCATGCCAGTAACGCCACGACCACCGCGTTTTTGATTGCGATACGTAGTTATAGGGATACGTTTGATATAGTTATTATGTGTTAAAGTGATTACTACATCTTCTTCAGCAATTAAATCTGCGATATCTACATCAGAACTATCATCTGTGATTTGAGTGCGACGAGCATCGCCGAATTTAGCTTTAACAGCAGAAAGTTCTTCTTTAATGATATCTAAGATTTTTTGTTCATCTGCTAAGATATTTTGTAAATCAGAGATATAATCTAAGATTTCAAGATATTCATTTTCGATTTTTTCGCGTTCAAGACCAGTTAAACGTTGTAATCTTAAATCCAAAATAGCTTGAGCTTGTTTTTCAGTAAGAGTATAGTCGCTCATTAAGACTTCTTTAGCGCTATCGCCATTTTTAGAATCACGAATAGTTTTAATGATTGGGTCTAAATGGTCAAGTGCAATAGTTAAGCCTTCTAAGATATGAGCACGAGCTTGAGCTTTTGTGAGTTCATACTGTGTACGACGGCGAATAACATCTTCTTGATGTTTGATATAGTAATATAAAACTTGTTTTAAGTTGAGAATGCGAGGTCTGCCATCAACTAAAGCAAGCATAATTACACCGAAAGTTTCTTGTAATTGAGTATGTTGATATAATTGATTTAAAATAACTTCTGGATTTGCATCACGGCGTAAATCAATTACAATACTCATACCATTGCGGTCTGATTCGTCATTTAAATCGGTAATACCATCAATTGTTTTATCACGAACAAGTTCAGCAATGCGTTCTACAAGACGAGCTTTATTTACTTGATATGGTAATTCAGTTACAGTGATACGTGGTTTACCATTTGGCAAAGTAGTAATTTCTGTGCAAGCACGCATTTTTACTGCACCACGACCTGTTTTATAAGCAGAAATAATGCCATCACGACCCATAATCATTGCTCCAGTAGGGAAATCTGGACCTTTGATAGTTTGCATTAATTCTTCAACAGTAATTTCAGGGTTATCAATCATCTGTAAAACGCCATCAATTACTTCGTTTAAATTATGTGGTGGTATATTAGTTGCCATACCAACAGCAATACCAGAAGAACCATTTACTAAAAGATTTGGTATTTTAGATGGTAATACAGATGGTTCTTGTAGGGATTCATCATAGTTTGGTGTGAAATCCACTGTTTTTTTATCGATATCTTGGAGCATTAATTCTGCAATTTTTGACATGCGAACTTCTGTATAACGCATAGCAGCAGCAGAATCGCCATCAATAGAACCAAAGTTTCCATGACCATCAGCCAATACATAACGACAAGAGAAATCTTGAGCCATACGAACAATAGCATCATAAACGGAACTATCACCATGTGGATGATATTTACCTAGTACTTCCCCGACGATACGAGCAGATTTTTTATATGGTTTATTAGAGCCCATACCAGCTTCTTGCATAGCATACAAAATACGGCGATGAACTGGTTTTAAACCATCACGTACATCAGGTAACGCACGCATAACAATTACACTCATAGCATAATCGATATATGAGTTTTTCATTTCATCTTCAAGATTTACAGGGAGAATTTTTCCTGTATTTATAGTTTCTGTCACATTCTCACCTCAATTTTAATCTACGGTCAAAATATGACCGAAATAACAAATTACGACAATCATCTTAACTAATATATTTTATCATTTTTAGCGAAAAAAGTCTATGATATAAGGCTTTAGGGCTTGTTAGGTTACAATTGATGTGAACAAAGGTTATTGAAAGGTGGTGTAATAAATTGTGCATAAAAATAAAATCTAAAGATACTTTTTTATCTATTGAAGATAAAGTAAAAGCTGTTTTACTTTATCGAGAAAACCAAAATCCACAAATTATTTGTAGTATGTTCAATATCTCTAGGAGTTCATTGCAACGATGGCATAGGAGATTTGATGGAACTGCTGATTCTTTAGCAAATAAAGATAAAACTAAACGTTCTGGTGTAATTCCTATAAATATAAGGCTTAAAGTAGTTCAACTTTTTCGTGAAAATGTTTCTCGAGAAATATTATCTAAAATTTATAATGTATCGCCATCATCTATTTCACGTTGGAATAAAATGTTTGATGGAACAATAGAATCTTTAAAAAATCGGTCTGGATAAGAGATATGTAATGCAATAAATAGGAGTGTGGGAATAATGTCGAATTTGTTATTAAATGAAGTACCTTTAATGTGTCAACCAAGTCTAGCTACTAAAATAGGATTAAATGAAGCCATTTTTATTCAACAGCTTCATTATTGGCTGAATCGTAGTACAAACTATATTGACAACAGAATATGGGTATATAATACCATTGATGATTGGCATAAGCAATTTCCTTTTTGGTCAATTACAACTATTCGTAGAATAATTACTAGTCTTGAAAAGAAAAAATTAATAATTACAGCTAATTATAACAAAATCAATATTGATAGAACAAAATGGTACACTATTAACTATTCGGCATTAGATGAACTGGAAAATAAAGATACTGCAATGAATACTAATAAATCAACAGACGACAATAATACAGAAAACTCTGAAAACAATTCAGGTATTAATGAACAATCCAAGTTACCAAAATGGACAAATGGAAAATCATCAGATAAAACTTCTGATAAAAAAGAAGAATTTTCAGAAAACAAATCAACCAATGAACAGTCCATTTCGCCAATTTGGACAAATGCAAGTGTTCAAATTGACAAGTTGGACAGACCAGATTGGACAAATGCAAGTGTCCAAAATGAGCAGACCAATACCATAAACAACAACAGAAATTATCTACAAGAGAATACAACAACAATAAATTCTGAAAATATTTCTGTTGTTGATAATATTTTTAATACCAAGGCAAAGAAAAAGACTTTATCACTTTTAGCTATCAAATGTGGTATTCAATCTAAAAGTATTAAGACATTTTTCAGTAGATATAGTCTTGAGGTTATAGAAAAACAACTTTTGCTTCTCGAAAAGGCACTAAAAAATAATTGTAATATCAAAAATCCTTCTGGTTGGTTATGTTCCGCACTCCAAAATGATTACACTGATTCCGAAAAAGAAACAATTATTTTAAAAGAACAAACAAAACAAGAAAATACTATAAAAGCTAATAAGCAAGAAAAATTACAGCGAAAAGCTCTAGGCTTAGATAGTAATTCTAAATTAAAAAAACAACTAGATGAAAATACTCGAATAAAAAATTTAGAAATATTAAGAGCATTTATAAATTCAATTTAGAAAATAGAAAAGTAAGGATTATACGTAAATTTATGAATAAAATAAAAAAATTTATACTAAAATTTATATCTGGAGAAGATGATCTTATATGTTTTTTTATTTGTTTTCTAGGTAAATGTATAATAATTTGTTCAATTGTTTATATATTTTATTTATCTATTATTGATATATATGAGAGTTATTTAGATTTTAATTTTTCAAAACAAAATATAACTGAGTATTATCAAAAAAATAACACTTATCCTACAGATATTAATCAATTAGACAAAGAAAATTTAGTTACTATAAATGGCGATATGTATATATATAACAAAGATACAGACCATTTAATCGAATATATCCCTGTTATTAGTGAACAAGGAAAAATCATTAATTTTACGGTAAAAATATATGATATCAACTGTAATTTTATTACAAAAAAAAATTATAAAAGTGAGGACCTTAATTCATGAACAAAGTAATATTAGTAGGACGCCTTGTGCGTGATCCAGAACTACGTTATACACAGACAGGAAAAGCGGTGGCAAGCTTTACTTTAGCTGTGAACCGTAGGTTTAGTCATAATCAAGAACAAACAGCAGATTTTATTCCAATCGTTGTTTGGGATAAATTAGCTGAAGTATGTAGTAAACATTTATTTAAGGGCAGTCAGGTTCTAATTGAAGGTCGTATGCAAGTTCGCAACTACGAGGCTCAAGATGGAAGTAAACGCTATGTTACAGAAGTTATAGCTCAAGAACTTGAATTTATGGGTTCAAAACCTACAGCTTTAGAAAGTAAACCTCTTTCACCACAAGCTCAAAATTTTGGACAAGAAGTTCATCCAGATGAAGAAATTCCTTTCTAAAATTAGTTTAAATAAAAAAAGAGGAAATCTTATGAAAACAGCTTTAACAAAAGAAATTGAGCAATCTTTAATTTTTGCAACAAGAGCTAATGAACCCGGCATTTATGGTGCATTAGAGGTAACTTTAGGAGAAGGTTATGGAACAGAACGTATTGATTACATGACAATGGATACAAAAAATATATTTCGTTGTTATGAGATAAAAATATCAAAAAAAGATTTTTATTCTAAAGCTAAATTATCTTTTGCAGGTGATTATAATTACCTTGTATTAGCACAAGATGTTTATAACGAAGTCAAACAAGATATTGATATTAAATTTTATGGAATAGGAGTATATGTTTACAATGGATATGATTTAATTTTAAAGAAAAGAGCTAAACAAAAAACAGTACATATAGGACAAAAAATTGACCTAATGTACTGTATGATACGGAGTTTGAGTAGGTATACAATAATGGAGGCTTTAAAAAGTGATTAATAAAAATACAGTGATTGCCCAAATGATGAATATGCTAAATATAAATGATGATAAAGAAATTATTGGTTATATAACAAGTGTTATATATGATGATAAAGAAGTTCGTTTTTTAGTAGATGGAGAAGATACGGATATTATTTGTTTATATTTAGCTTTAACTGGAATATTAGCTGATAAACAAAATTTAAATATTCATGATTTTTTAGAAAAAGTAGATGTAGCTTTATCCCAAAATGTGAATATTGATATATTTAAAAAGAAACAAGTATAATATGTTCGATTTCGAACATGTTTAAAAATAAGAAAAGAGGTTACTAAAATGATAATAAAAGAGATTAGAAAATTTGCTAATGAAAAAGGAATTGTTTTACCTAAAAAAGCAACTAAAGAAGTATTAATTCATAGCATTCAACGAAATGAAGGAAATCAAGCTTGTTATGCTAAACAAGCTTGTAATAATAATGTTTGTTTGTGGTTTAAAGATTGTAAAAGAGCTTTTAAAAATAAAAAAGAAAGCCATGAATAAAGCTCATGACTTTCTCCTATTGTTAACTACCAAAATAACAATATATAATACTATTATTTTAGCATATTTTTATAAATTAAGGAAGGTATTTCTATGATAACATATAGTTTTATAAATTTAAAAGGTGGAGTAGGAAAAACTACTATTTCCACAAATACAGCATATATATTAGCCAGTGCTGGAGCAAAAGTTTTATTTATTGATAATGATAAACAAGGAAATGCAAGTTATTTCTTTAATGCTAAAGATAAAGAAATAACATTAGCCGATGTATTTTTAAATCCTGATTTAGATATACAAAAGGCAATTTATCCAGCTAGAAAAATACAAGAAGGTCTTATAGATATACTACCTAGCAATATGACTTTGTTACCGCTAAATATGAAGCATACAGAAATCGATGCTGAAGATAAAACTTTTATTTTGAAAAATGCTTTAAAAGCTGTAGAAGATAAATATGACTTTTGCATAATAGACAATGCTCCAGATATTAATTTTACAGTATACAATGCACTAATTGCCACTAATCAAGTAATCATTGTAACTAATCCCGACGATTATGCAAATAGTGGATTAAATGAAATGGATATACAATTTCAAAACGTATTAAAAGATAGACAACTATACGATGAAAGTTATAATGAACATGACCCTCAAAATAACTTTATTTTGCGAGGTGCGTTGATGAATAAATACATCACAAACACATATAGCAAAGCTCAGTCTAAATACAAATTTTTCAAAACTAACATAAATCTAATCAATAACTATGCTTCAAATAAACGTTTATTTGAAGCTATAAACTTGAGAAAAAGTATGATTGAATTATCTCCACGTTCATTATTTGCAAGACAAATGAATAAATTTATAGATGAATTATTATATGATGAATAAAAATCAAATAGAAAAGTTGTCCGATTCGGACAACTTTTCATCTCAACATAATGAGGTGTTTTTATGGCAATAAAAAATATAAATATGGCAAAAGTATTTTCATCGGCAAATACTAAACAATCCTTAAGACTGGTTTGTGATTATATAAACGCCGACGAACTAGAAGTAAATCCAGAAAATGAAATCATTTATGGAAAACTAAACATTGATGATTTAAAAGCTGAAATCATTAGAAGTGGAGGTGTCAAAAATCCTATAGAAGTAATAAAAAAAGACGAAAAACTTATAATTATCTCTGGTCATAGAAGACAATTAGCAACGTTACAAGCTTTTAATGAAGGCAAATTATCTTCTAAAAAAGTACCATATTTCATAAACGACACTATCAAAAGTCTTGATGATGAAAAAATGGCTATTATTGGTAGAAATACCCAAAGGGAAAAAGATTTTAAAACCAGATTTAATGAAATAACTATATTAACAGAAATATTATCCAAAGAAGTCCAAAATGAAAAAGGACGCTTTAGAAAGAATATTGCTGATAGAATAGGTATTTCTGAAGCCGAATTGCAAAGATACTGGGATTATAATAAATTTTGTCCAGAAATAAGAGAAGCTGTTGAAGATGAAAATTCTACACTTACTTTTTCTAAAGCTGCTGAACTTAGAGGGTTAAGTGAAGAAGAACAACAAAAAGCTTTAGAGATAATTAAACAAAAAGATGATATATCTACTAGGGAACTTAGAAATTTAAAAAAATCTATTAAAGAAGGATATAATGTTGAAGATTTAAATGAAGACTACAGTCCTAAACAAGAGGACGGAAAAAAAGATACACCAAAGCCTAAAAATGATAAATTGTCAAAATCAACTAATCAAGATAATATTCCTAACACAGTTACAAACCCTAAAATAAAAACTATAGAGAATAGCATTGAAAATGATAATGAAGATATTGAACTCAGTGCTATAGAAACCTGTTTAAGTGTTTTAAATACTAAGAAAAATGAATTGGATACCTTGTTAAATACTATAAAAGACGACGATAAAGGATTAAAAATGTTAGCAACTATAGATTATTTAGATAAACTTATTGCTAAGTGTGAAAAAGACTTAGATATAAAATTAGAAAGAGGAAATATCAATGAAAATAATAGAGAGGGTGATATTTAAAGCGAAAGCAATTAACAAAATGAATAGTAATCCTATTTATGTAAAAGGGTCTGGCTTTTATCAAAATGATAAAGGTCATGCCTTTATTTATGGTTATGATAACAAGAAAAAATTCCATAAAGTAGAAATTATGATATCTACTTTAAAAGTCTATCATTATTTTGAAGAAGTTTGAGGTGAATTAATATGGAAAAAGTAATTAAAGTCAAAGAAATTGTTCCACCTAAAGACTATCATCAACTAAAAGTATCAATAGCAAATTTACAAAAAGAAAATGATGTGCTAAAAAAACTAGTATCTGAAGGAAATTTTAACGATTTGGAAAATATGGTTACTAGTTGTAAGGTATATTTAGGCACTAAATGTAAAGCTATAGCTTTTGAGTTCAATACTTGCAAATATAGCAAGAAAAATAGGCAAAATTTAATTGATTTAATAGAAGTTTTAGAGACTTCTACCAAACAACTTAAAGAATTATTATGAGTATTGGCGAAAAAATAAAATGGTTAAGAGAACAAAAACTCTTAACGAGAGAAGAATTTGCAGATATCTTATTAGTGAATCCATCTACTATTCATAGATGGGAAAGCGGAACAATGATACCTAGAGAGGCAAACATAATTAAAATCTGTAGATATTTCAAAATTGATAAGAAATTTTTTTATGAATAGAGGTTAATTGAAATGACAATAACAAAATTACAGGATAAATATTTAGCAGAAATAGATAAATTACGTACCATTCTTGATGATGAAAATATAGATAATAACAAATTCTATGTTATAAAAAGCAGTATAAATAAACTGCTAAACATAGAAAAATTAGAATTAATAATGCAAATGAAAAAAGCTGAAGGTAAAATTAGTGATTATATGAATGAAATAAATAATATAAAAAATTTACAACAATTCTTAGAAAATATGACTTCTTCAACAGAAAATATTCAAGAATTATTATTAAAACTAGAAAAGCATATAAGGTGATAAGATATTGTTTTTAAGAAAAGAAATACTAAAAGATAGATTGATTTTATTTTTTGACACAAATACTTATAACAGAATTAATACCAAACAAGAAGAATATATACAAACACATAAGAAAAATCCCTTGATTTATAAGATACGGTATAGGCAATTATGCTTATATCTTGATTTTTACTTAATAAATCAATTTTTGCAAAAAATGCCAGCTAAATATCAAGAGTTTTTAAAACTACGCTATGAGCAAGGATATACTTTAGCTAAAATTTCCTTGTCATTAAACATCAGTAAATCCGGTATAATCGAAATAAATAGAAAGATGATTAACTTCTTGATGAATATAATATTTTATGACATAAAACAATTATTTATGGAAAAACTAACCTATGAGATGTTTATGACACTTTTAAATATGCTTTCTTCTTTAAGGTACAAACTCAAAGAAGAAATTTCTTTTTTGCTTAGAAATAATATATATGTGGATATTAGCTATGATTATCTAAAAATTTTATATCAAAAAGAAAAATTACTAATAAAAATAAACAATATAATTCTCCAAGAGATAAGTTCAATGAGTGAATTAGAACAGCAAATAATATTTGATAAAAAGCAAAATCCATTTATTAATCTTAATCTAATCGCTGAAAAATACCACATTCCTCTTCACAAAATAAAAAGGATACTTTATTCTTTTAGACAAAAGGTCATAGATAAAGTTTTAGATTTAGCTGATTAAATGTGTTCGAATCGAACACGTTTTTCAAAAAAATGGTATAATCCAATTATTTTTATCCTTTACTATATTTGTGTTCGAATCGAACACATTTGTCATTATAAAAGATAAAAGAGTAGATTGCATATCTATACAACCTACTCTTTTATAAAATTTTATTTATTTAGTTGACGATTAATCTCTATTACTTTATCTAAACTTAATCCTGTTCCACTAGCAGCTGTATTTACATCTACACCTAATTTTAAAAATTTGATTGCAGTTTCTAATTTTTCTTCAGCTTTAGCTTCTCGTTTAACTCTATTGAATTTAGTTGTTTCTTCTCGAATAGCATCTTCCCTTTGTTGATATTCTCTATACATTTTATCATCACTTAAAAATGCTTTTTCAAAGGATACTGCTTTTTGTAATAATGGCTCGTTCATCAGTAGCACCTCCAATTCTTCCTCACTACATCTACCAGAAAAATAAGCTCCCCATGCTTCTAATCTTTTCACTTTTTTAATATCGCTATATTTTAATTTAGGAAGTTCTAAAAAATGTAATGACATACAATCTGTTAATATTTTATCTGTATTATCTAATTTAAATCTTGCCACATTATGCCAGGTATCAATATCATCAAATAGGCTAAAATCCAATAAATTTATGCCAATTACAGGCTTTAATGTTTCATAGTCTTGACCTTTTACCATTTGTTCTGAAAACATTCTAGATATGTAAAACATTGAACGTTTTGGCATATAATTTTGCCTTGATACTTGAAGTTCAATATTTACAAATGTTTTATCATCAACACTCGCTTTAATATCCAATATGGCAAGTTTTCCGTCTTTAGTTAATGGATTATATTCAGGATTTAAAAATTCTACGTGTTTAAACGCATTTTCTTCTGTACGATTTAAGATAAGGTTTAAAAATCTAAGAGTTAAATCACTTCTTTTATCATCTCCCATTAATCTTTTAAAGAAATAATCATTCAATCTGTTTAGTGTTCTTCTTTTCATTGTCTGTACCTCTTATTTATTATATCATTATTTATTGTTTATAGATATGATAAGCTAAATGCTTATCATATCTAATTTTATCATTGGGCTAAACTTTGCTGTAATCGTTGCAACTTTTTAATTATAGTTTTCTTTTGGAATTGCATTTGCTGATATTTATGTTGTTCTTCTATCAATTCTAAAATCTTTAAATCTATTTTTATATTATTTAGTTCATTTATTAATTTTTTTGTATTTATCATTTACTACACCTCTTTTTATATAGTCGTGCTAAAGATTAATTTAGCACGACTTATTTATTTTATTAATATAAAGCAACAAAACCGTTACTACTAAAAGACCCGTTTACATTTATCATATAATCTCTACCAATCTTTTCATAGTCTAAATACATCTTTAGATTATCGTCTATATGACCTAAAAATCCTTCATCAACCAAAGTATTACCTAAATCATATTCATCGTCAACATTATCATAATAAGTATAATTACCGTCAATAGCTATTTCATAAGCTTCATCAAAATCAGAGTTACAATCAAGTATTGCATTGAAAGTATCAACATCTATAATATCGATAAGTTCTTCAATCTGTTCAGCAATTTTTTTCAATGTATTAATAGATGTATATTCCCCTATTTCTATATTAATATTAGTATCTACATCTGTTATAAAATATTCTTCATAATCGCTATTATCTTTTACACCTATATTACTAAGTTCTTCAATCCAATCTGTATCAGATGTAACATCTACCCACTTACCAACTAAATAACCTTCAACATATTTACCTAAATTTGTTAAATATACTTTTACATAGAAATCTTTCATGATAAAAACCTCGCTTTATTTATGTATTTTCCCTTGCAACTATTTTTTTCGCTTTTCGCACATCTTTAGATAATGGCAGAAGGGAAAAAAACAAGGGTAGCGAAGCTATTCATTTCACCCTTGTTTTTTTGGAATGAATGCCATTATAGTGCGAGCAGAAAAGCGACAAAAAGTTATTTTATCATTGTTTTAAATTTAATCCGCAGGATTATTTTTTATCATATGGCAATTTTTTATCACTTGATATAAAAAAACAGCAGACTATAAACTAAGTTATAATCTGCTGATATAATCTAGGCTATACACTTTAATTTTGTATCTTGTTTCATATACACGTCATCTGTTGCTACTTTTAACTTTGCTATTTGAGCAAATTCTATAACTAAATCATTTAATAAATTATCCCTAAACACAGGAACATTTCTATATAATTTAGCTTGTACAATGCTATCTTGATTAATTTCTAACAATACTTTAGGCTTTCCACTATTATCAAATATAGCCACTAATTGAAGCCTATTATTTATTCTATCTTTGTAGCCAGCCGAACAATTTTTCATCTGTTTAGCTATATATTTAAGCTTACTATACTTATTTATACAACTACATTGAAATTTAGTATTCATCATATAAATATTAAACCTATTGATAATGTTTTTTGATATATGAAATCTTATTTCTTGTTCGGCTTGTTTAGCAACCTCTATAGAAAGCCAATCATGAGCCTTACTAAAGGGAATTTTATGTCTGATAAAGTTTTTCTTTGTCTTATTATTAGCACTGTACCATAAATTCATTATATCAATTAATTCTTGTTTATTTTCTAATAATTTTGTGGGTTGTAATTGAGGATAAATTTTCAATACAAATAGATTATAAAAATCACAAATAGCTTTTATTTCTCTAGGTAAAGACGAAAAATTATACATAAAATCCATGTAAGTCAATGAGTTTAACCAGCTTTTATAATAACTAAATAAGAAATTTGCAATATTGATATTTTTAATTTTATATATCAATTTAAGTAAAAATATATTATCATAGGAAAAATTCTTTAAAACAGTTTTTGTATATGGCAAAGATAAATATTCAAAACAAGCTCTATGGTAAGATATATTCTTTGTTACCATTAGTATATAGATACTTTTTTCAAAATTAACATCTACAAAGTTATCTAAAAGCAAACTCTTATTACGTAAAAAATTACGATTGTAGATAATATTCTCACTATCCCAAAATCTTACCTTGTGGGCTAAATTTAATACATTAGCAAAGAGTTTATGCTTTAAATCCACATTATCAACATACAATGATTTTTTAGTATAATTATGGATTATATTTTCTTTTTTCTGAATTGTATCTCTTAGTATCTTTAAAAGACTATTTAAACTTAAACCAGATTTTATATTATGTTTTATATGAAAGAACCATAACGCTGTATGTTCTCTTAACTGTTCATAATCTGTAATATATCCTATTTCTCTTTTCTCAATTAGTTTATTATCTTTGGACTTTTCCCAGATTACATCACTATTTTTTATATCAAATGTAAAAACTTCTTTTATATCATAGACATTAGGATAGCTTTGAATATCTTTTATTTGTATTGCTGTATAACAGATTTTCAATTTAATCTTAGTTTTCATCTCTAAAATTTTAAAAACTGTAACATAAGGCAAATAACTATCATATGCACCACTAAACATTATTTCACTCTTTTTATAATGTCTACCGCATATAGGACAAGATATTTCTTCTATAGCTTCATAATGGCACATAGAATTAAACTGAAATACACTACTACAATATCTACATACAGCACTATCTTTATTAATAAAAATACCAGCTACTCCATTATTATGATAATTATAATACTTTTCTCTTGAACCTATTTTAGTTTCTGCAATAATTTTCATATACGATACCACCTTTTTAGTGAGAGGAGATAACTCCTCTCATTTATTTTTTATCAATCTGTTTGTTTTTTGTAGAACACAATTCAAAACTATTTAAGATAATTTGTGTATAATATTTTTTCTTACCTTCTTTATCTGTGTATTCACTGATATTGATATTCCCTTCAATCTGCATTTTATCGCCTTTTTGTATACCTAAATCTCCCATTATTTCAGCAAGCCTACCAAACACTACTACATTATAGTATTGAGCTTTCTTTTCTTTAGTTTTTCTATCAAATATATTTTCAGCAAAAGGAAATTTCAAAATACATATCCCTTTGGGGCTATAATCTATTTCAAAATCTTTAGCAACTCGTCCTACGCCATATATTTTCATTGTTTTTCCTCCACTTCTTCAAATAATGAAAATTCATCTTTATTTTCTTTTGTACAATTAGATTTAGTAGTATCTTTTTCTACTATCTTAGTCGGTTTATTCAATTCATCTAAAACTAATTGATACTTATTTATCAATTTTTCTATATGATTTAACACTTTTATCTGTGATTGCAAATATGCTTTTACAACATTATTATTTTCTGCATTAGGTTGACTATTATCATAAAGCATTAACCTATACATATCTTCAAATATTTTATTTTCCATAGAAATCATTCGTTGTAATTGCATTACATCAATTTTTGTTATATCACTATTTAAGGTATTTACATCTAACATTTATTTTTTCATTCCTTTTATTTATTAGTTTTACCACCATGAATAATAATAAACATGGTCGCCTTGATTTATTATTTTTCTTGCTTTTTCTATAAATTCTAGGTCATCTAAATCATCTTCATTAAGTTCATCAGAAATATGTTCTTCGTCTTTTCCAAAGAAAAATCCCATTGTTTCAGGTAAAGTATGATTTCTTATATCATATTCTAAGTCTTCTAAATCCTTTAATGATATTTCAACATATACACAATCAAATATTTCAGCTTCTCCACCTTTGTAGTAATACAATTCTTCAAACCACCCATGTAAATTAGGGTGTTTCCTCCAATAATGTAATTCTTTCACATTTTCATCATGTTTAATGTGGAAAGTATCAATCCTATTTTCTTTTTTTACACTAAACGCATACATATCTAAACCCATATTTATAACTTCCTTTCCCTTGCGACTATTTTTGAAGTGCTTTTCGCACATTTGTCTAAGCAATATAAAAAAAGACTACAAGGACAGCGTAAGCTGCAACGTTTATCCTTGTAGTCTTTTTGGTTATTGCTAAAATGTGCCAAAAGAAAAGCAAAACATTATTTTATCAAATTTAATTTGATACCATATTTTTTATCATTTGTCTATAAACTCCATTATTGATGAATAATAAAAAAAATAAGCCTCTCTATTAAATCCATATATGCTATAAGTAAATGGAATTTAAAAGGAGTGGCTATAATGTTTAACAAAATAGTAAATAGTAAAAAACAAAGGTATTTACCTCATGATGTGAATACCAGGTATCATGCTGTAAAATTATATTTATCTGGCTATGATATAAAATTTATCTGTAGAAGATATAAGATTTCAACATCTTCTCTTAGACGTTGGTATATGCGTTTTGATGGAACGAAAGAATCTTTAAAAGATAAATCTCATAGACCACATACTAAACATCCCAATGCTCATACAGATGAAGAAATAAAAAATATACTCAATATATTACATCGAAATCCTAATATTTCACTAGATGAACTTTATGGAAAGTTATTACGTCAAAAAAATTATACTAGAAATTATGCTTCACTATATCGAATGTTAGTAAAACTAGGTTATAGAAAAAACAATCAAAAAACTAATAAAAAATATATTCCAAAAAAATATGATACACCTATTATGATAGGCATAAAATGGCAAATTGATGTAAAAGAAGTGCCTAAAAAATGTTATGTTGGAGAATATGAAAACAACTTTTTTCAATATACAGTAATTGATGAAGCCACTAGAGAAAGATTTATCTATCCTTATCAAGAACAAAGTAGTTATTCTTCATTTGATTTTGTAAAAAGAGCAATAAAATATTTTGGCTATAAACCACAAATTATCCAAACAGATAATGGTACAGAATTTACAAATACACGACCAACAGAAAAAATACATCTATTTGATACATTATTGAATGAACTAGAAATAAAGCATCAAACTATACGACCTAGAACACCACGTCATAATGGCAAAGTAGAACGAAGTCATGGATTAGATGAAGAAAAATTTTATAAAAGTTTAAAATTTTATTCGTATGAAGATTTGATTAAACAAGCAAAAGTATATTTAAAGAAAAGTAATAATACACCAAGAAAATTACTTAATTGGAAAACACCAATAGAAAAAAGAAAAGAATTATTATCAATATCTCAAAAAGAACAAGAAAGTATAGAAAATAACAAATGAATAATAATGAAAATGCAGAGTATAATAATACTCTGCATTTTCATGTATACAATATTCTTTGTCTTCACATCATTGACAACCTGACAATAAGGCTTTAGGGCTATATTAGATAAAAAAATCAGTTGTTAAATAATGAATGTTAGAAAACAACTGATAAAAATTTTTATAAATTTTTTAATGCTTCTTTATAACGAGAAGAAACTCTACGGGAGTCTCTTATTTTTTGACAAGTCATTTTAAAAACATCTTTAGATAGAGATTTTGTTTGCAAAAAATTTAAGCCTTTGTCTGGATAAAAAGTAAAATATTTACTAAAAGCCCATGCTTTAGCCATATTTACACTATAGGAAATATCTTTTGTGTTATAGACTAATTGAAGTGCATTGTCAGCAAAATCTTCTGTCAAGTAATAGTCTAATAACATCACGATGGCAAAACGCAATTCATATTCATTAGGGCTGTTTAAATAATTTTTTATAAAAGATAGATATAAATCTTTATCTTTAGTTTTTAATTGGAAACTAGCGCAAAAACTATCGCAAATAGACCAATTATTTATCTTAGGTAAGAAATTTTGAATTAATTTTTGTTTTGCATTTATATCAATAGGAGCATAAGCAATGACAAAGCCTTCAAGCATGATTTGCTCAAAATATTCATTTGTATTTTGATTTAAAAATTCTTGCCAATTATTTTTTACTAGGTCTTTAGCAATTTTTCGCAATTGTGGTAAACGTATACCGATAATTTTTATATTTTCTCTATCAATATTTTTAGGCAATAATTTTCGTACAAATTGAGCATAATTTTTATCTGGATAGGAGAATAATATTTGTAAAATATCGTTATTTTTTTGCATAAAAAACTAACCTTCAATTACATGAGTATATAAAAATCCTTCACGCATACCAGCGTCTTTATAAGTTATTGCTGTAGCATGGATTAATTTAGCGATTTCATTAGCTATGACCATGCCAGGAATGATAGTATGCAAACGGTCAGGTACGGTTTTTAATAAAGTTGTGATATCTTTATCTGTTAATTTATGCCCACGTGTGAAATGAGAAATCATTTCAGGAATTTTGTCAGCGGGTATAGTTTCATTTGTATCATCTTGAGCGTACATTTCGTTATATAAAGCTCTAGCTCCTTTACATGTACCACCAATACCACAGATTTCAGCATGGGAAATATCTTTAAATTCAGGTGCTGTATCAATAATAGCATGAACTTCTTTTATCATTTGTGCGATTTCTTCTTCGCTAGGTAAAAAGTCAGTCGCATATTTTGTATGGAGAGCTAAAGAGCCGATAGGCAAGCTAGTTTTTTGGATAATTTTATTGTCAGCAAAACGAATGAGTTCTGTACTAGCACCACCGATATCGATGATAAAACCATCATGATAATCAAGTTCATGTGTAGCAGCGATAAAATCATAAGTTGCTTCCTCATCACCAGAGATGATATGCAAATCAATACCAGTGCGAGCAATGATTTCAGCGACAGCTTCTTTACTATTTTGAGCATTGCGAAGTGCAGCAGTAGTAAAAGCACTTACATTTTCAATATTAAAAGAAGTCAAGAAGGATTTAAAGCTGTTTAAAATTTCACAAGCTTTATCAATACCAGCTTGTTCCATGACATTATCCTTAACATAACTTGCTAAACCTACAGTATATTTGCGTTTATGAATAAGATTTAACTTATTATCCAAGATTTCATAAATAGCCATACGAATAGTAGTAGAACCAATGTCAATAACTGCATATAACATAAAAATATACCCTCCCAAAAGTTAGTATTCATTTTTCTTTTAAATAAAAGAAAAACGAATCAAAAAGAAAATATACCCGCAATATTGATTTTACTTTGACAAAGATAAAACTATGTCTACAACGCTCTAAACTCGCTTCGCTCAAACAGTAGGACTAAAACCGTATCCATAGTTTTATCTTTGTCAATAGCTTTCAGCTACCGTAAAAGTCTGCTAATGCGGGAAAGTTTGGTATTATATTAATAATACGTAATATTATTTTCCGCATTATAAATTTTTAGTGGTAACCTTTAGGTTATTGAAAATAATTGTCGCTGAATACGGTTTTAGTCTGAATGTTTGAGCGAAGCGAGTTTCTAAGCGTTGTATGAAGCGAAAATTATTTTCAAAGCTAAAAATTTATCTGCGGTGATTTCTTTGGTTCGTTTCTTTGTCACCAAAGAAATGAACAACTTATTTGAATAAATCAATTACTTGTTTTCCGATTAATACGATGGACATGATGATGAATAAGGTTTTTACGTATGTAGCACCTTTGGCAATGGCCATGCGAGCTCCGCAGAAGGCTCCAACCATCATGGCAAGTCCCATAGGAATGGCGTAAGCGAAATCAACAATGCCAGAGCTGATGAAAAATAATGCACCAGCGATATTACTAGCAAAGTTTAAGCCACGAGCATTAGCAGCAGCACCGATAAAATCAAAACCTATCCAAAGGAAGGCAAATAATAAGAATGTGCCAGTACCAGGACCGAAAAATCCATCATAAAAGCCAAAAATAAATGCAGCAATAGCGCTTAGTATCCACATTTTTTGACTCATACCATTAAATGTAGCGACTTGACCAAATTCTTTTTTTGTCAAAGTATAGATAGTTACCGCTACAAGTAAAATGATAATCAAGGGACGAAGAAAGTCAGAAGGAATTAATTTTAAAATACTAGCACCACAGATTGAGCCAATAAAAGAAAGTGGTAGTAAATATTTTATAGTAGAAAAATCTACTCTACCAGAGCGAACAAAAGAGGCAAAACCAATTGTAGCACCCATAGAAGCAGATACTTTATTCGTAGCTATAGCTGTAACGGGAGGCATGCCAGTAAATAAAAGTGCAGGTAAAGAAATAAGACCACCACCGCCAACTACAGTATCGATAAAAGCTGCGATAAATCCAGTAACAATTAGAAATAAACACATATAGATATTAATATCTTCCATCAAAACATCCTTTCTAAAAATAAATTTAATTTGAGTTAATTAATAATACGTATTGTGCTAGTTAAAATTTTTACTTGCAAAAAAAGTTCAACAAGAGTACAT
>OAWS01000502.1_pt1 | contig 30649 bp, 28 predicted proteins | sample 1517141 | NCBI WGS metagenome assembly OAWS01 (sample SAMEA2580173, study PRJEB22360) | human gut metagenome | biome: human gut; feature: human-associated habitat; material: faeces | place: Denmark | collected 2008/2010
CTTTTATTTCCATCAGAACTAACCGCAGTCAATCTGTGAAAAGAGCCTGTCACACTCTTCAGTTCTCCTGCGAATATACCCTTAAACGCATATATATAACCATCTTTCGTTACCCTGAATGGCGCATCCTTTGCCAATGCTGCACCAAGCCAAAGCGGACACTTATCACTACCTACTACAGCATCAGCTTTATCGAAGTTACCAAAATGACCTATGACACTTGAACCTTCCGAACTCCTTGCATAAACATGATTCACGTTGATAGTCTCTGCATTAATCAGGTTAGCATTGAGCTTCTTGCCTTCGGTATCAAAGAGGGCGATGGTGCTGCCATCACTACCAATAACGCTCGTCTGCTTCGCCTTAATAGCAACTTGATTTCCGCTAATAACAATACCTGCCGCAGCCAAATCCTTAACTAGCTGAGAGAAGTTCCCGATAGGCGTACTCTCATTCGTTGCAGTAATGAGACGAACAATCTCCTTCTCACTAGCTGTTTTTGGCTTTCTGCCTACCTTTACAACACCTTGCGCACTATGTCCAGCCATAGTATACCTCCTTTCTTTTTATACGCTAGCGTCAATTATCTCAACTGCCTTTCTAGCAATTTCCTTTGCGTGGATGCGCCACTCTTGCATCGCCTTATACTCTGCAATATACTCCTCACGCTTGCTATCATCCAAGGAAATTGATGCCACGGCACTATTCTGAGCCAACTCGAAGTTAAGGCGAATAGCATCCATCTTGTCTGAAGGGTACTTGTCTTCGATGATTGCAGACGCGATTGCATCATAGCTGCGGATGCCGCCACGAAGCTCGATGTATTCGGCACTATACGCATTATCACCAACAACTACATTACCTTCACTATCATTCTTAGGCTCGGACTTCACGTAGTCGTAAGTAACACGCATCCAATCACTACTAACCATAACTGAAACGTTCTCCTTTGGAGATTCTCCAACCAAATCAAAATATGTTTTCATATCTGTCTTTATTTTTAATGTTTAACAATCCTGTTTAATCCAAGTCGTAAGTAAAGTTACCACCACGAAGGAAGACTATAGATGCGAAAGTTTCCAATGGGTAGATGTTTTGTTGCCTTCCCAAATTAAGTTTTTCAATGATGCGCTTGCTTGTAGTACAGAACTTATATTTCTCACTGTTAGCATCATCCTTGAAAGAAAACATCACCCAACAGCGACCACTCTTATGGGCTATCGTCACATTATCCTCGAAATCGTGAATGATTATCGGTACATGTGTCTGTGCCAACTCTGCAAGTTTCTTTTCCTGTACGTCAAAGACACGCTTACCATCTTTATCCACATTTACTTGACTTGTAGTAATTCCATGTTCTTTAAAACTCATGTCATTCTCCTTTAATATCGTATTCCATAAATTCGTACATTTTCCCCATTTAGCTATTCCCCAATAGGAAGCATACAACTCTTTCCTTCTTTTGCGGCTCTTTACTCCATGAAAGCTTTTCACCATGTTGAGTTTGGTACGCTTACGCATTCTCATGTTTTTACGAGAAAATACATATCCCACAAAGTCGATGCTGCGACCATCTATCAGCTTACTCTCATCCATCAATGGTGCAACATAGCTACTACATTTCACTACCATTCCCATACGACTAAGAATATCATCAAAGCACCTCAATAACTCATTGGCTTCTTCCTTGGTTCTAACCATCGCAACTATATCATCGCAATGCCTATGATAAAACTCTATGTGCAATTTCTGCTTGGCATATCTGTCAACTTCCGAAAGTACGAGATTGCCGATTATCTGATTGATGCAGTTACCTAGTGTTATACCCCGTTCTTCCCCTACATAAGCAAGTGGAGTATTCGAAGTCCAAGGACACGTTGCACGTTTCTTGGCATCTTCTTCCAACAACAAAGGCTCAATATCCGATTCATAGTCTAAAACCGTCTTCTCTATTAGTTCTAAGAATAGGTCATCATCAATGTACCTTCTCAACGCATTCATTACAACCTTGTGAGACAAAGACGGATAGAACTTCCTTATATCTAGCTTTACTACGTAATGAAGATTAGGATGCTTACGCAATAGCTGTTGGGTTCTCAAAGCTGCGAATACTTGACCCTTACCCTTTCTTCCTGCCGAAGAATCGTATATCAGAATCTTCTCAACTATAGGCTCGAACACTACCTTAATGGCATGATAGAGGATATTCCAAGGCATGAAGTGTTGTGGATATATCACTCTGTCCTTATCCTTTGCGTGAAGAACCCTAGGACGATAAGGCTTCGTAGGATATTCTCGCAAAATTATCATACTTTGAATCTTTTCGAGATTTGCAGTCTCATTTTTAAGAAACTGCTTCACGTACCAAGCTTCCTTATCTTTTACCACACTTGTTGCATCATTCGCACCTTGCAATAAAGTTTCCATCTTTATCACCTTGTCAATAAGATGCCTTGCTTTCTTTGTCATTATTTCAAAGAGTCGCTTATTTTTCCTCGCCCTAGGCTTTTCTCCATACTGGCTGCATGGCTACATCACCTAGCTTGTCTGTAATTTAATACTGACCTTTCTGCGTATATGTTTTGGCAGTTCACTAAAGACCGCCAAGGTTCACGAAACTCAATCGAAAATGGTTTCTCTCTATAGTAGAGACTACTTTTCTGCCTTGATTGATTTTATAAGTTAGACGAGCCCCGTAATTCGTCCTGCGGTTATCGAAAGCGTTATTCGAATTGACGCAACCGAGACCGCTGTGCGACTGGTTGTTGGAATTGCCACCCCAGATACAGAGCTTATGTTTCGTTCCACCTTTTATGCGAGTTGTTTGCGAATTTATGTGAATGTTAATAATTTAATTATTTAACTCTTATGCTCGCTCGCTACGGCTCGCTCGGTTTTTAATTGCCTTGCTTGCCATAGCTTGCTTGCGTTTTTTGGTGCTGCTGACCCTAAAGGTCAGCTCCGTTTACGATTTTCGGTAATGCGCCATAATAAGCGAGACGAGCCCCGGAATCCGTCCCGCGGAAATCGAAAGCGAGATCCGAATAGACGCAACCGAGACCGCAGCGCGACTGGGAGTGGGAAGCGCCACCCCAGATACAGAGCTGTCCTGTAGGCTTACTAGTGCTGTCGTAGCACCAATACTTGTCACCCCAACGACTACCAGAGCCGCCGCCACCTTGTGAAGGTATGAGGTCGAAATGTTCACCAATCGCCATCTTTGCTATCCATGTTTCTTGACTTCCCAATCGCTGAATAGTACGATATGTTCCTGTAGGATGGCTAATAAGTTCCGCATCGGTCGGCAGTCGATTACCTTCGTAGATAAACGCCTCTAGTCCTGTCTGTCCTGAGTTGTTTACGTTTCCGAAATAGATGCCTTGTCTCATTTCCCATTGCCAATTATACCAGTCCTCGACACCAAAGAGAGATACACGACAAGCATTCGGTGCATTAGTTAACGTGATAGGTATCTTACCGCAACTATCTCCAAGTGATATTGTTGCACCCGTCTTCAACTGAGAAGCTTCAGCCCAGTTGTCTGCCCATTCACCTTCACCGCCAACACCATTTCCGATATTAGCTTGTACGTTAGGATTGCCATACTCGGATAGGTTTGTCATCATTCCCCATTGACCATGCTCGTAGCAAGTGATACCATAATCCTTACCATTGTTTCTAGCGAGATTCCAGAAATCACGGATAGTTCTGCTTCCTGATGCATCAATGTTCTTACCGCTACGAGAATGAAGAGCATTACCAGCAACACTACCCATGTATGCACCAATCATCGGATGCTCGATATAATAGCCACCAATAGGATATTGTGACTGCCATACAACATTGCATCCCATTGATGCATCATACTTAACGACAAAATAAAGGCGTGGAGCTACTACGAACACATCACCTTTCGTCTCGTCAACGGTCGTACCATCCGCAAAAATCGAACTATTGATTGTGGATAACTTAGCCATCTTCTCACCTCCTGTCTTCACAAGATAGCGACCGATAGACCTTTTGTACTCTTCCCATAAGGATAGGTTGCCTATTCTACCCCAATTCTGACTATCTTCATCTTGTTTGATAGGTATTCCCCACGCTATCAATGCCAAGTCAAGTTGGTTAGTCTGAATAGAGTTAGCTAAATCAGACAGCTTGATACGTCTGAGCGAGCCGCCAACCTCTATCAATAAGGTATCACCCTTAACCATTGATGATACCGCTGCTACTGTTGCAAGATTTTTCATATTTTGCTATTTTTATGTTACTAAATCAGTTACCAATTAAGTATTCTCCATTCTCATCAACGAGAGGTTCTGAGCCATCAGAGAAGAAGTCGAAGATCGGCTTGTACTCAGCGTCACATCTTATCTCCAACTCATCATCAGCAGTTTCGCCTAAACCAGTATCAGAGATATTGAAGATTGCCGTATCGCCCTCTTGCCATTGCCTTGTAGTTGTAGCACCGCCATTTTCGGCAATAGTGCTCCAATTCAGTTTGAGGACGTTGGCAGGGCATTCCACGATGTTACCCTCTGAATTAACTAGAGCAATCTGCTGTCGGTTGTCAACTCCAGGAGATATGTCTACGTTCTGTCCTGCCGATACGCTATACTTCGGATAGGTTCGGGAGACAGATATTTGCTTGTTGCATACTTCCGTATCGCCAACAAATGCCCTAATTACGTATGATGCCGAATCAATCAGTCTTAAATCAAGTGTGATGTAACTTGGGTTGATTGCTACCACCTCATTCATTCCTACGCTTATCTGTGTCATCGAAGAACCGCTCATCTTGTACAGCTTGATAGTGTAGCCAGAAGTGATACTCTTTGCTCCCTTGTAGATATGAAGAGGAATATTTCTGAAATAAGCCTTTTCATCAATACAATCATTCCTTACAGCATCAGATGCCGCTATCATTCCATGAGCCACCTTGTAGTCATACAGAAGCAATCTGTCTGTCATTGGGTTGTAGATGATAGTCTCATCATCATCAATAGCCATTGAATAGGCATCATCGCTCTTTGCAACCGTGTTCAGAACTACCTCATCTGTAAGGATAGGAACATTGATTTTGGTTCGATAGTCAACGATGTCAGCCTTGAACCTCAGAGCAAATCGTTCTGCTACTGCTACATTGCGGAATATGGTAAGGTCTCCACGTGTAGCACCATCCTGATTAATGGAGTAATCCGATGCAGCCCATACATTGCTTATATCCTCGCCGTTGACAAGCCACACCATGTTGGCAAGTACCGCATTTGCTTGCTGATACTTCCACGTTCCATCGCTTGCGTAAGCTGTGATGTCTGGGTGCAGAACACAAGGTGTGTTGGCTCGGTTCGGCTCAAAGCTGCTGTTAGCCACGTTCCACACTTGCGTTGTAGGAGAGCCGCCCGACACACATACGATTGATTTTGCCGTATTGAGAGGTGCAAAAGACCTTCTTATTCTTACTGCGTTGTTTGTTGCCATAATTGTTTCCTCCTATTTTACCAGGTTGCCGTAAAAATAACATAAGCATCATGCTCTGTGCCTCCATAATCACTCTCAGATTTTGATATTGTGATAACGTTAGAGCTTACTTCCTTGATAAGCTCGTTGTTATCCTTGTAGGCTTTAGCGTTCCACGAAACATTTGCTGAATTTACGATTGTATTCGTTCTTGTGTTCTTGATACGTCCTGTTATCGTTGCAACCTTATCGCCTATGAGATTTGATACTTCCCCGACAATTACGTATTCGTCCGCGTTATCGGTCATCACCTTACCAGCTCTGAAACAAGAATTCTGAGCATCCTTGTGATAGAACTCGCAAGTAATGAGGGTAGAACCGTTCACCATATCACGAGTAACCGTGAGGGTCTTATCACTTCCAAGTACTTTACCTGCCGAGTTCTTCCACTTAACTGAGAAGTCGGTAAGTTCCGTTGTGGATAGCCACAACCTTGCTGAGAGTGTAGCTGTGTCCTCATTCTGAACATCTGTCAGTATCGAGCGGTTGGCGGTTATCCATCCCATGTATGAGTTATTGCCCATAGGTTGTATGAGAATCGTAACGAAGCCGCTAATATCCTGTGTACCGCTATTACCGATTGTGGCTGTACCGCTATACGTAAGAGTATCAGAGCTTGAAGAGCTGACAGATGCAAGGTTCTTAAATATCTTCAATCTTCCGTATTCATCCATACCGAACTTGCCATCACTAGTGAGCCAAAACGTTCCACTTTTACTATCGGTAAACACAAGCAACGTATCACCATACTTCCAATTATGGTTGCTGAGAGATACAATATTGCCTTTCGCACTCTTAACCACAGGAGTAAGAATAGGTCGAGCCGCATCGTCAGTCTCCCAGTTAGGGAATGGTGTAGCGTTGTCATTGTTGGCATCCACGCCTTGAAATAGAGGCTGTGTACTCTCTATTGAGATTGACAAAGAATCGTTGTTACGAACTCTTCGTACAGGTATACAACCTTGTGCTGAGTAATTAGTTTCTGCCATCTTTATTCCTCCGTATTTTTAAATTGTTCCAACTCTTGATCGGTCATAGCCTTACCACCGATATTCTTAACACGCTCATCCAAGGTATCACCTTGAATATTGTTGCTCATCAGGATTTCCTTCTCATTGAGTATCATCTTGCCGTGAGCAGTGATGTGGGTGTGCAGGTTGAATCCGAGACCCAAAGCCTGCACCTTGTCTAATATTACATACATCATACGCTTATTGTTCCTTTTGCTAATTCAACTTTGTTTCCCCAAAAAGCAGTGATGGTGAAGATACAGCTAGTAGAATCACCTATATCATCTTCTTCGTCAGTCCACGCAATATCTATCGTTCCATCAAAGTTCTTGACCTTATCCTTATTCTGCCAAGCCGCATCATTGACAGCATCACCACTATCACGCACGATGTTCCACGATGTAACTTGGGCTGTTATATCCTCAAAACCACGTATCACGGAACATACTACATGGTTTGTATCTCCCTTGTCTATCCATTCTCCTGTGCTCTGCGTGATATTGAGTGTAGCGTCAAGTATGGCATTCTGCGCCTTCCAGAAATCATTACCCCTTGCAGGTTCACTCGTTACATTTGTTCCTTCGGGTGCAACACAAAGCCATGTTGTACCGTTGTGCGTCACTTGGTCGTAGTACGTGTAGGTATCGCCTTTTTTCCAATCGCCACGATAGTTTATGGTCTTAACAATACTTCCGTCTACGTTAACTTGCTCATAGTATTTAGTATAGAACCGCACCTTCTTCGGGCTTATCTCGTAGACTAGATTGTTATCACCGAGTGTATAGCTATGTACGTTGGTATAGCCTACTTCTCTAGGAGCGTTGTCACCATAGGTTTCTTTGATAACGAAACTCATTCGGTCGGTGTTCGTTCTATTACCCTCCAGCACGATGGTATCTCCTGCAGCAGGGGTATCGCTGCCAATATCCTTATCAATGGCAGAGATGATGATCCACGCATACTTCTTACCATCATAGAGTACATTACCTTCTGCATCGGTTATCACCTCGTTCTCGGTAGATACATCCGTTACAAGTCGCCAGTAGTACTTGTTACTTACATGCTCGTATACACCCGCCTGGATATTGAAGGTTTCGCATTTTACCTGGTCATACTTCTCCCACATGTTCGTGGTAGCGGTGGTACCATCATCTGCCAGGAGATAACACTTCCAGCCTGTCACTTCGCCTTGAGCATCGTTTATCTCTCTTACCTCAAATATCTTTCCGGCAGAAGGAGAGAAGACAAGGTTGCCGCCTACATAGGTCAGCTCACGGATGGTGAGGTTATTGAAGTATGCCTTGCCCCATACACTGAGGTCGGTAACGTTCAGTCCGTACTTTCCGTCCTTGCGCTTATAGAAGCCGAAACCCGACTGCATAGCATCATCGTAATCGGCAGAGTTCAGAAGGTTGATGGTTACGTTTCCGTCGGCATCTATGTAGTATTTGGTCGATTTACCTAAACGCAAGCCTTTCAGGAAGGTGATTAATCCTGCAGCCGTATCATCCTTATCCTTAGCAAGGAAATGCTTTACACCGAACTGACCGAGATAATGAGGGGTAACTACGGTATCATCGCTTGTTTCCAGAGTGCCGTTACTGTCAGCAATGCCCTTCAGTTCATGCCCACCTAAGAAAAGACTGGTTACACGGGCTACCTTTGCCGACAATTCACTGAAAGTTGCCTTCAGAATTTCCTTCAGAAAGGTGATGGTATCTGATACGGAATTATACCGCCACCATGCGCCTTCACCACCGCTGGCTATTGCCTCGTCGGTAGCCAGTTTGCCGCATTCAAAATGCTGTTCCCATTCTCGCTTTCTGGTATTGTCGGCATCGGTCTTTACAGCAGATATGATACCGCCTGTAAAGATATAGTAGTAGGCCTCATTACCTATCTGTTCGCCCCCAGTTCCTGAAGCAGTTATAGCCTTTCCGTAAATATCTATCTTCTGACCAGGGAACACGACGGTAGCCTGGTTGTTATCCGTGGTAGACTGTCGTGGAATGGCGATATACACATACTTCCGTCCGCTATCAGGAAAGATAGAAGGGTAGGCAGCAAGCGTCCAGCGCTGATAGTTGTGACCGGCATCATAGCCCAAGCCGGGCACATCGCTCATATAGCAGAGAACGGAAGCACCCGATACTACACTACACTGGATGTAGTCAGGCTCTCCCATCGCATTGAGCTGGATATATAGAGCAGTGCTCGAGATCCAATAGTTTGTACTTTTTGCTTCTGTTGCCATTTTTATTGTTTGGATTTTTATTTATTTATAAGGCAAAGATAAAGGTTTTCGATTTTTTAGTTGGGACAAAAAACCCAGCGATGGAATCGCTGGGAACGGAGGCGAGAGGGAGACACGCAGCTCGCGCTGGGCTAGATGGAGGCGAAAGGGTCGCCGTTGATACCTAGAGTGGCGGTAAAGGAAACGGAATACATATTCTTGTTGGTTTCGTCCTTGATGGTTATCTCGTCTTCAAGATTGATGATACAAGGAAGCCAGGCATCATTCGCTTTCAGCCATACGTGCCCAGACATCAGTAACTCATGGAGATACCACTGCTGCCATGCCTTGGTGAGCGGGTCACTCTGATAGAGCCAACTTTCACGATCATTCTGCTTATGAATAGCCGAACGGGAGAACTCATTGAAGGTTTCCTGAATAGCTTTCGTATATTGCGTGCTCTCGACACTCATCTTCTGAGAATAGGATTTCGGCACACTGATACTCTCCAGGCAACCGAAGCGGTTAATGAAACGGAAGGTGGTACGGTCTTCAGTTTCAGAGGATGGCAGGGCATAGATAGGGTGCCCATGAATGCTCTGCGCACCCTCTTTCGTAATTTCCTGCTCCCTAGATACAGGGGCGGTCAGTGAGCTGCTGGTAGCTAAGTTCTGCCCTGCGCTATAGGAGACAGGATAAACAAAGCTCTCACCTACGACGGCTATTTCGTGGGTATCAGTCGGCTTGCAGGAGAGAAGGGTGACAGCCTTCGTTACGCCCGATTTCAATCGTTCTATATCGCTGAAGGCTCCGGCTATGCAGCGGAGGTTAGTACTTCCTCCATTCTTCGAGCCATCGGCAGGATAATAGACTTCGCCTACACCGGTATGGACCTCGCCGTTGTTATCCATATACTCATCGTAGGCTTTAATGTACCAGCTTACTACCGGATAGGTAGAAGGAGTAGCAGTATACTTGTAACTATCCAGCGTAATGCGGAGAGCAGAGGATATATCGAGCGATACATTACTGCCCTCAGTGGTAACAGGGATGGTGAGTTTATTGATTTCATAACTGCCCGTACCATCATCGAAATGCACTTCCACGATGACCCGATGGAAGGATGGTTTTGTAGCCACGGAAGGGGTGATGGTAAAGGTTATCGGGTTTCCGGCAAAGACCGAACCCGATGTGAGATTGATTTTCAGTGCCATAGTTATTCTTTTTTGAAGGGTAAAAAGGTAAAAGAGTAAAAAGGTAAAAAGAACCTTAACCGCTCTTTTGCCTTTTACTATTTTTTTACCTTTTTACTTTTTTACTTTTAAAATCACAAGATTGACTACATCGGAAACGAGTTTGCAATCTTTCGCCTCTTCCGGAGTAATCTTGATGTGGAACATCATTTCCACCTGCTGAATCATATCGAGGAAATCAATAGACTCCAGTTCTACCTCGTCTCTGATATTAGAAGCAGGGGTTACTTCGTGCTTTACCCACGATGTTTTCAGGCTGTTCACGATAGTAATAATGCGAGATGTTATTTCTTCTTTTTTCATAACTATACTTTTGAGATGATAATTGATGAATTGGTACCGCCGAAGCCGAAGGCATTACAGAGAATATGGTGAGGGGAGTACCACTTAGGGCGCATTACCAGGTTAAGATGAGGGAAAGCATTCTCCTCGGTGGTGGCTGCATGGAACAGACGGCCATAAGCAAACATCGCTACGGCTTGCACGGCTTGAGATACGCCCGCCATCCAACACTCGTGACCCGTCATACCTTTTGTAGCTACTACGTTCGGACAGATAGGGAAAATGCTCTCTATTGCCTTTGCCTCGACTTCATCGCCCATCGGTGTACCCGTAGCATGAGCAAGTACTACGTCTATCATACCTTCGTCCAATCCTGCGTCCTCGATAGCATTCAGCATCGACACTTCTTCCTGATAGCTATAAGGGGTAGTGATGGCCTTGCCGTTTGATGAAAAACCATAACCGGAAAGGGAAGCGAAGGAATGCACCTTCTCTTCTTTCAAACGGAGGCTATCCGATGGTTCGAGAATGATGCAGGCTGCGCCGCCAGATGGTGCCAATCCGTTTCTGCCTTTACCAAACGGCTGCACCTTATCGGGTGAGAAGACACCGAGAGCATCGAAAGCCTCCATGCAATATTCGGTTGTCGTTTCCTGCGCACCAATCACAATTACCATTTCAGTCTGCTTACTATCGATCAACATCTTTGCCAGTCCGATGGCATGACCACCTCCTGCACAGGCTGCGCTGATAGTGAGCGATAAGCCGTGAATATGAAGAATGGATGCCAGGTTCATGCTGATGGTGGAATTGAGAGAGCGGAAGAGGGTTGTTACAGGCAATGTATCGTTGGAGTCGCCATCATTTACATGATTTACTACATGTCTACTCTCCCAGCATTCCGAATCGTTGCTTACTATGAGGGAAACATTATGACTCTCAAGAAAATCCTTACTGACCTTTGCTTTCTTCAGCGCCTCGAATACCGCCTCTAGCACGTAGAAACCATGCAAAGGCATACATTCGTATTGCGCATGGGTAAGAACGTCTTGGTAATTTTTTTCATAACTATACACATTGCCGCATAAATCGGAGTTGTAACTAACACGCCATTCATCGTGATGCAATCCGCATTTGCCCTTGTAGAGGTTCATGGCAACTTCTCTTGTATTTCTACCCATGGCAGAAATAATACCGGTTCCGGTAATCAATATCTTTTTATCCATTTTTATTTCATTTTTATGTTATAAAACATATTTTACCTTTTTACTTTTTTACCTTTATAAAGCATATACCGTTAACTCAACCTCGCCCATGCCCGTCTTGGCATCGATGGTGGTATTCACCTTGTCGATAAGGCATTTCATACCGCCTATGTTCCACCATTCCTGCCAATGGTTCGGAATATCGGCCACTTGCGCTACGGTAGTGGTGCATCTTACCATGAACTTTTTCCTGTTTAAGAGGAAATAGGCATAGGGGAGGACGAAGGTATCAAAGAGGCCACGGGAGCGAACCTTCTTAACTACCTTACCATTGTTATCTACCTCATCTTTATCACAAAGTACTACATTTTGATACTTCGGATCACTTAACCACGATGGTTCCTTGAAAGCACGTATCTTGAGTGAGAATTTTTCACCTTCGCCCGTTCCTTCCTGAATACCATTATAGTCAAATTCATTTCCCATCATATCCAGTGAATCGCATGCCAGGGCATACTTACCAGATACGGTACGCCATTTGGACGTTCCGAAGTGGTCGTAATTATAATCGTAAGACTGGCGGGTAGCATCGCTACCACCGCCTCGCATCAAAGCAACCGCATATCCCCAGCGTGAATCATCTTGCAACGGAGAGTTGCCATCATCGGTGCTCGACGGGTCGTAGCTTTCTACGAGTGATAGTGTCTGCTGCATGTAGAAATCACAGAAAGCAGTAGAGATAGTCTGATTGATAATCTGCTCCACAAACTCATGTTCCATATCCTCATCTACATAAGCGCAGAGGATAGGCTGACCGTCAGCGATGGTTACACCATATTTCTTGCCGTTGTAGGAGTCGATTGCCTCGTGAGAGCCATAGGCAGCTTCTATCTCCTTGAAATAGTTCACATCATTGAACGGAACAGGAGTAAAATCTACCGAAATATCGTGAATGAAATCTTCGTTCTCATCGCTGCAATCTCCATATTCTACACCCTTAAACTGACCTACCTCAAAGAGTACCGGTTTCAGGTCGGCTGTAGTGGTTGCATCGCCATTTACCTTTACTCGGTAAGCATTGCCCGTCTTGCGGTCGATATAACAATGCTTATCTCCACTACTCAGATTATGGAAGAAATCGATGTAGTCGAGATTATAGACGGTGGAGTTATCGCCACTATCAGGCGCAGGATAATCGATGTAGTCGTAATCGGTAGAATAACCCATGTTCTTGTTTCTGCGGCTATCGAGTATATTCTGACGCTGATCTTTTGCATCACTCTCTGCAGAATAGCGCATACGCACACCTGTAATCTTCTCTGTAATCGGAGTCATTGAATGAATATTGGCATGAAATGTTCTTGCCTTATCGCCACTCTTTCGCAGTACATCACGGGTAAGATAAGCTGTCACCTTCTTCTGCTCATAATCGTACGAGAACTTAATACCGAAGGCGCTTTCCAGCGAAGAGATAACGGTGCTTACACTCTCATCGGGGAAATTTCCGCTGTTGGCTACCATATTGAGCACGTTCGCCTGAACATTGAACTTGCTGATTTTAGCTTCGATGCTGATACCGGTTACCTTGCCGCCATCATCGCGTACTTCACCTACCTGAACATGCTCGGTTGTACCTTCTGGTGTACGAAGAGTCAATTCCTGCACATCCTTATCCTCGGCTTTCACGATATTAATCTTACCGCCACAACCACGGCTTTCCAGCCATGAATTGATATGCTCCTGGCTTTGGAAATAGCCCGTCTTGATTTCACCTGCCTTCTTCTTCTTGGCGATGACTTCGGCATCGGTTTCGCTGTAATAAGTACCGTGATGAGGGTGCTGAATGGTATCGTAGCAGCATACGGTCGTGAAGAAGCAGAGATGCTTCAAATCCTCTATCTGCATTAAGGCTCGCTTATCGAAAGTTACACCCAGATAGTCAAAGAGGCAATCGAGGAAATAAAGCACATAGAAGCAGATACCAGACTGAGGACGTTTGGCATCCAATACCCAATAAGGATAAAGGTCTTCGTTCGTCCAGGTACAATCCTTCATACTGATAATGCCGCTATCAGTTTTTGCCCCTTCTTCGTCTAAACCATGATGTTTATAGCAGATACGTGCGTTGCAATAAGACGCGGCTCTACCTGCGCCATCGGTTTCACCATAGGCTGCTGCGGTATTGATGTAGTTTCCGTTACTAGCGATGGCAGGTTCATTTACAATATGGTTCTGGGGATAGGAACGCTCTGACATAATCTTAGCATCTCCTTTTTTGTGCCGGGTATCGGTAGTAGTCCATTCCACGCAATTTGCAGGATAAGAGAAACCGAGTGCCTGCGGTTCGAGAACCTTGCTTACGCTTACATGTTGGGCTCTGATTTCATGGGTTTCCGTCTTATCATCCTTATGCTTACCTCCGGTAACAAAAACATTTACCTTTACCACAGGGTCGCTCTCTATATCCACCCTCACGTTACCGATTTTCTCACCGATGATAATCTGGTCCTTGACCGGAACATCACGACACTGCAGGTCGCTGATTAGCTCGCTGAAACTCTGCGTGCTGGCATCGATATTCATACTGAGGGAATCGGTTATTTCCTCATCGTCCTGCATGACCAAGGTTCCGCTGCGGAATGGCAATCCATCGGCATGAATGCGGGTAGGCAGGTGCTCCATGTTTACGGCTTTTACCGCTGCATGCACGTCTTCTATATTCTTTACCAACCAGCGGTTGCCGTCGAGAGGAATAGAGAAAGGATAGGAGAACATTTCCGTATCGTTGAACACAGGGTTCTGGTCCTCTATATCTATAGAGAAATCATCGGGGAGCGCTACCGGCTTGTCGTTTATCAATATAGTAAGATGTGAGTTCATTTTCTGATTTCTATTTTTGCGTTATCGTACAAATCTATGAGGCGATTGGTGAAGGTATCGATGGTTGCCGTGCCAAAAGCATTGATTTTCTGATGCCCATGGTCGTGAAGGGTGCCATCGGTAATGAAGACTACACTCTGGTCGTAGCTCTCTGCCTCGCTGCCCGTTACCAGGTGGGCATAGTTCCGGGCGATACCGTAACCTGCCTTGATGGTTGCCTTGCTGCCATCCAATAACTCTATCTTGCAGCCTTCATTCATCACAAGGGCGGTAGCGGCATTATGAAGGATGACGTGCGCCTTGCCGAGGACGTATATCTTTCGGGAGGAGTAGAGATGTATCACCTCGTCTGTATCGCCCACAAGGACGGTTCCGGTAGGCGAATCCTCGTTATAGAAGATGCCACCCTGGTTAATATCTGCCTTAAACTCCGGATATACCGCCTTGAAGGCATCGATTACCTGCTGCGGTACCTCGGTGATTAAGCCATGCCAGTACTTGCGCCACACCTCGCACATATCCGGAATGCTCTGCGTGCTTTTGAAGGCATGCTGGGATTCCTGGCAGTTGCCGCTCTGGGCGAGGATATTGACGCAAAGGGTTTTAAAGCGCTGCGTGCGCTGTTCTGGGGTTTCTTTATTCTTTGCCATTGCTTTTTTCTTTTTATTTATATGGCAAAGATAGGAGTTTTTTTCTTATTAGGGGGGACTTGACATACTCTCACCACTAAAGGAAGTGAGATTCTTGGATACAAACGTGGCTGCTACGCCGTCTTAGGACGGCATGTAGTCTTACGACCACTCTCCAACTCGGCAATGCCCTGCCGAAGAATATTGCATGCGGCAAGCTCATCACGGTGGTGACGGGTACCGCACTCAGGACACGTCCAATAACGGTCTCTGAGAGTGAGTTCTTTGTTGACATACCCACAAGTGCAGGTCTTGCTTGAAGGAAAGAATCTGTCAATCTTATGGACGGTGACACCGTACTTCCCGGCGACATACTCCAGTTTGTTGACAAATTCGGCGTGTGCCAAATCCGACATCTTCCTTCCCCAGAGCTTTGTCATACCTGTAAGGCGAAGATCTTCGATGAAGATTCGGTCGTACTGACGGCAAAGCCTGTGTGCAAGTTGCCATTGCCAGGCATTACGCTTGTTGACAATGCGCTCATACAGTCTGTTCAGATCCTTGCGGCTCCGCTCTCTATGATTGGAGTTCTGCTTGCACATGGAGAGCTTGCGACCCCTCTTCTGGAGTGAAGGAAGGTCGGTCTTCAGGAAGCGAGGACTCTCAACGGTGGTACCATCACTCATCGTCATATATGTCTTCAGACCGAAGTCAATACCGACGGATGCACCATTATGTGACTTTCCGTATGTATTGCCAACAGCATCGGTTGTGACGATGATGTAGTATTCACCGAGAGGACTGCGCTTGAACTTGACCGTCTTCACCTTCCCCTGGTACTCCCGAGATAGTGAGAACTTGTAGGTCTTTGAAATCTTGTTGATGCGAATCTTGTTTCCGTCCAGCTTGAAACCTCCCTGTTTAAAGAGGAAGGAAGAAAAGTGATTTGCCTTCTTGAACTTCGGAGGACGTATGGCAAGATGCTTGAAGAAACGCATGTATGCTTCATCGAGACGTTCCAGAATTTCCTGGACCGTTTGGGAATGCAGCAAGCACCGGTCTATGTGCTTCACAAAGTGATTTTTCATACGTCCAATACCAATATACTTGTGATATAGTTGGTAGTAGCGTTTCTGCAAGGCAAGGGCATGGTTCCATACAAACGAAGCCTCGCGAAGCATCTTATCCAGATGTTTCGTCTTATCGGTTCGATATAGTTTATACTTGTATGCAATCATGGTGCAAAGTTACAAAAAATCTGCGAGATATGCAAGAAAAACAGATTATTATTATGGACCAAAGGAAAGTTTAAGTTAATCGCCAGTTCACGGATGGCAACCTGCTATCATCCCACCCCTGAAGATATGGGTATTCGCGCAGGACATAGCATAAAATAAAGAACCCAGCGATGGAATCGCTGGGAACGGGGGCGAGATGGAATTATGCTTCGGGATCCTCTTTGGCTTCTTCTATAGTCTTTGTGAGAATAGCTTCATAGCCGGAAAGCTCCTCTTCGGTCACGATGTCAGAGTAATCCTGGCGAAGTTGGTCTATGCGCTCCTTGATACCTTTCACTCTCGTCTGGGTAGATGGCTTATCCTTCCGAAGAATATACTTGATGCGGGCATCGGCTTCTGCCTTGTGCTTGGCTGCTGCATCACGGGCTGCCTTTACTTCCGGACGGTCGTTGGCTATCTTCTCGGCTACCTGCTCGGCAAAATGAGGGTCACGAGACTGCGCCTTCTCATAGAATGGCTTGAACTGGGTGCGGAGGGTCTGAGGGTCGATAGTAAATGCTTTCTTTGCATAGGCGATGTATTCAGGATCACCTGTCTTCTCGCTCAGTCGCAGGTAACACTCACCCATCTCTCTATCTACTGCCTTGAAGATTTCCGGAAGAATATCGCTTTCGATTTCTACGGCTCTTGTGGCGAGAGCGGCAATCTCATCCTCGGTATAGATGGCGCTCTTGCCTTGTGAGATGGCTTTCTCATTGGCTTCTGCCATGGTCTTAGCCTGCTCTGCCTTGCTTGCCATCTCGCTACGGAGGTCACGCACGGTGTTCACCTGCTCCTGAAGAGCGGTAGAGAGGAACGGACGCAACTGCATCAGGTTTGGCATGGTGGCAGCGATACTTTCGCCGTTTGGGTTGGCTACGATGCCGTTGTAGGTGAGCGGCTGCAAAGTGGTGTCCGGTTTCAGGCTAGGGAAAAGAGACTGCTTCGCCTCTTCCAGGGCTTTCTTTTTCTGAAGTTCGGCATAGGCTGCCTGTTCCTCTTTGGTTGGTCTGCCAACACGCCGCTTGTCGGTAGCAGATGATGCAGCGTTGACTTGAGAATTGCTGTAGCAGTTGAGATAGGCTATCATCTGTCGGGTACGGCGATGGTAATCTTTAAACTTACGTGAGTCCTCAATAAATGAGCGTGCTTTACTTGCACCTTCCAGTAGAGACAATCCCTGCTCATAGGCATCCTTCTGTTCCTGGGTAAGCATTCTTGCGCCGATAGTTGGTTTTAAAATGCTGATGATTTCTTGTAATTCCATAAAACCTTATTTTTTAATGTTTAACATAAGATCGGGGTGACGAAAATGCGTGAACCTTCCTGATTGTTATCGTAGCCTTCGCTGCCACCTTTATTATCCGATGATGAAGCGCTAGAGGCGTTACTCGTCGCAAATGATGAGGAACTGCCTTCTGCAGCACTCTCAGCTTTGGCTGCATCGAGTTTGGCTTGCTTCTCGGCTTCCTCTTTCTTCAGCAACCGATGAATGCTTTCCCTTACGGTGATGGCATCATTGTGCGCTGTGGAGCGGGTCAACTTATCGAAGTTGATAACTGATGTACGCTCCTTGAGATAGGCGGCTACAAGCTGGCGTGCCTTCTTCAGCATCTTATCGTTCTCATCGGCTTGCAGAAGACGAGGAATGAAGTCTTCGCCAAATGCTTCTTCCAGATATTCGCTCTGAATGAAAAGCATATCAGGGATGAGACGGACGAACTTATCTCTGTTGCCGTAAATATCGAGATACGGCTGCAAAGACTCGCAGGTAGGGAAAAGCAGATCACGATGGTAGTAGTAGTACTTACTTTCCTGCCAGAGGGTTACGATTTCCTCTATCGCCTCATGCTGCTTCTTCTCGGTTTCGGCTGCATCATCTTTGCCGCTATCGGTTCCTTCATCTGTTCCTTCAGATGAGGAACCCTGGTTACTGCCATCTGAAGGGGTGCTGCCTTCTGCACCATCGCCCGCTGTATCGATAGGCATAGGAGTGTTCACTTCCTTTGCCCATCCCTCCAAGAGGGAAAGCAGGTTATTGAGCGAGGTCATAGCCGACTGGCGGTAGCTTTCCTTGCCTTGAGCAATCTGCTTGTCGGTGGCTACGGCATAGTCGTTGCTGGAGGCTACGTTGATACCGGATCCATTCACAGAAAGGGCTTGCTTCTCGATGTTCTGCGCCATCGCATCATTCACAATCATGCGCTGTGCATAAAGCAGAAGCTCATTCCATGGGTCGTTGACGTAGGTACCATCACCAACAGCTTCGCAGAAAATTAAAGGTTCTATGCTCGCATATTGCTTGCAGAGACGGTCGTATAGGGATGCTCCTAAGCGAGGCTTCAAGAAGTCCTTCTCGCTGTTGTCGAGCATACCCTGCAGGTTGGCTACCTCGTCCACGGCATTGCTGGGGAGATGGAGCCTGAGTTCTTGATTCGTAAAGAGTATCATATCTTTTTGCTTTTACGTTATTAAATGCGGACCAGCGATAGAATCGCTGGGAACGGAGGCGCAAAGGGATTAAGGTTCTTTTTACCTTTTTACTTTTTTACCTTTAAGAGGCTTCTTGCTTTGCTACTCCGGTCTTCGAGTTATCGAGGGTAGTCAATACCTCCCGATCAATCTGCCATACCAGGTGTTCATCCCAATCGTTGAATCGGCTCAAAACTTCCAGCGGGCGTATCATCAACTGCTGCAAGGGGGCAAACTGGATTTGCTTAACCAGAAAACGCTCTCTCAGGTCTGTACCGCCAGATGATGCTGTATCACCAGGGGTGTTGCCGATGAGCTTTGCATCAAGACCCATGGCAAAGAAGATGATGCTTGAAATCTCTTGAAGCTCGGTCTTATCGGCATTCGCCTGATCATTTGCCTTGGTTTCGATTTCTACGATTTCCCAAGCCTTGTGCTCCTTCCCGTCGCTGCCCGTGAAAGCAGAGGAGATAAGCGCCTGACCTGCGTTATCGGGGTTAGAGAGCCAGGTATTGATAGAGGTAAAGATTTCGTTCTGAATCTCACCAATGGTTTTCTTTTTCTTCTCGCCCTGCTGCTGGTAGAGTTTGTTGATGTAATCCTGGTGGATATAGATAACACGACCGATGATGTTGCTGTTGCGCTTTCGGGTGAGGCGGTCATCTACGATAGTGAAGGCGTATTCAAAAATGCTACCGGCAAAGATGGAGTGCCAAAGAGCATCAGCATAGTACGGACCACCGAAATCACGTGGCGACATGATGAAGCGGGTAGGGCGTTTCTTGCGGCTTACCTGCTTCTGACGTGCCTCACGGATATTGCGCTGCAAATCCTTTACGGCTGATGTAGTAGGGAGATAGGGGATAGCGGCTATCTTGCGGTCTTCCTCTTTCTGCACACCGACGTATTGTGTAGGGTCGAGCCACTGATTGCTGACATAGGCATAGTTGATGCGGTAGTTCTCGTCCATACGCTCCAGTCGGGTAGTGAAGATACTGCGATGCTTCAGACCGATCACCTTCGGGGTCCACTGGGCAGTAGAAACAGCCTTGCCGTTTTCGTCGAGGGAACGCTGATTGAGCTGAAGTTCTACAAAGCATTGCGACATCAGAGCCATATCTCCTGCCAGATCGAGGTAGGTCTGCATCAGGTCGTTATTTTCTAGGAAATCACGAAGCTGGGCGTTGGTTTCTTCCCATTTGCGGAGGGCTTCTTTCAGAGATTTCATTTCCTCGCTATCCTCTTCATCGGAGGATAAGACCTGCGATTGAACCGCAGAGAGCGGTGACACTTCTTGCTGAGACTGCCCGTTTTGGCTCTGCTGCTCGTTCTGACGCTTGGCTTCGGCGGCTGCCTCTTCCTTGGCTTTCAGGTCGGCTATCTGACCACGGAGCAGAACTCCTGCACTCTCGTAGGGGATATATTTCTCCGTGATGTTGCCGCCTACATACTGGGTATAGTGATACTTAGGGGCGGGACCGCGACCTACGAGTATCTTCTTGATGTAATCAACTCCTGCTGCCGTAAAGGGCGACATACGGGAGAGCATCCAGATAAGGTTTGGCAGTCGGTTGGACATACCCCATTCCATAAAGCCTAAGCCTTCGGTACCTACGTCTTTCGGTTTACCCATGTTCTCGCCTCCACTCGATGCAAAGATAGTGGAAACCTGCTGTCGTGCTGCAGAACCGCTTGCGTCGCCACTGCTTGCCGACATACCGGCTGTGGTCAGGAGCATGCTGTGAACGTAGTCGTTCCAGGAGAAGACTTTACCGCCACCATTCTTAAGCGGCGTAAAGGCATCGGGGCGAACGGCTACATAGCCTGCATCTTTCAGTTCCTCACTACGCTGTTGGAGCTGCTGCAGGTTGGTTACTTTGTTTCTGTTTTTGCTTGCCATTTTTTTGCGTTTCTTTTTTTATGTTATCCTGAATGTGATGGAAGAGAGAAGGGTGGCGATATACGCACGCCTATTTCTCGCTTTCTGAGTGTAAAGTTAGGGCTTTTTATGGTTTTGGTGGGGACAAAGAGGGGAGGGAACCAGCGATGGAATCGCTGGGAACGGAGGCTTCTCTTCTTACTCATAATAAATAATGATTAAAAAATCCTTGGCGATGGAGGAGATAGCATTACTGATACTACCCCCGATTTCTAGCCTTTGGGAGTGAGGGTTAGAGTACCAATCTCCATCGGCTCTGCCTCTGCTTGCGCAGGTTCTTATTCGTATTGTTGGCATAAAAGATTATCTTTCGTTACGGTGGAAATGCAGTTACTCCAGGGGGTATGGGCTTGGGCGATGATACTTATCCTGATAACGGCAACCGCCTCTGTCGCCGTGTATCTTGCGATATGCCTTCGCTTCCTCGGTGCGATAGTGAGTAATGATGGCTTGCTTAATCATATTCTATTCATAACAGAAGGCAAGGAGATTATCCTTCGTGTGGCAGGTACCGATGCACTGCATCAGTAAGCTGTCACGGAAGAAGATGGCTTTATCACGATAATCATTGGTGCCAGTCTGCTTGCGTACTTCCTTGGCGTGCTCTGTTCTTGCCTCGTGAATAGCTAATATCTTAATCATATTCTATTAATACAAGGGGTGGCATATCATTAGGATCCTCCTCCTCTTCGAGAGAAGGAATGCTACCTTTATCTATTATAACCTTATTCATACTCTAATAATATTTTCGGTTTATCAACATCATGCCCTTTGCCCCCCCACAAAGGCATAGGGCAATACCTTTCGGATGCACGATAATGCCATTTTGGGATGGACTATAAGAACCGAGGATAATAGGACGATTACAAATCATTTCTTCTCCAAAAACTGATGATACAAATTATCTAACTTTGGATTTTGGAACTTGCCGTTCTCTTTCCAGTCATTGAACAGCGGCATGATGATGTCTTCGTTAGCGGAAGAAATCTTCCCCTGCAGTTCTTTTGGAGTGCAATTCCAAAGATGCGCCTCTTCTATATAAAGAGTGAGGATGGCTTTCAATGCCATGGCATTCTCGTGGCTCGGCTCTATATCGAACTGATGGAAGACACAGGTGTCTTTATCGTTTGCCTGGAGGAATTTGCTGACGGCTTCATCTTTCAGGAAGAACCTTGTATCTACTTCTTCCTGCAACACATCTTCCAGCTTTCTCTTCAGCGGAATAGGGTCGGGGAACTGGTAATCGAAGGCTACATCTTTTCTCATCGAGAGGCAGAAAACTCGGTCGCGGTTCTGCGGAACACCATAGTCTTTGGCATTGAGTCTTGCCCATCGGCTTACGTAACCGAGAGATGAGAGCTTATCAAGCCACTTTTGGAAATCTGGCATAAACTTCTCGCTTACCAGGGCTGCCACATTCTCCTGGAGCAGATACTTCGGGCGCAATACCTCCACGGCATCGGCTACTCGCCACAATAATGCCGAACGGGTATCGGAACCTTCCTTCAAACCCATCTGCTTGCCGGCTTGCGATATATCCTGACAAGGTGAGGAATAGGTGAAGAGGTCGATTTCTTGCCCCCCCACATGAGTCTTTACCTGTTGCCAGTCGATTTTGGTTATATCGCCCAGGGCTTTGTCAGCAAACTGCGGAAAGATGAGGTTGTGCATCTGACAGGCATACTTATCTATATCGCTCCAGCCTACGCACGTCCAGCGGAAATCAGGGTGCTGCTGGGCGAGTACATCGGCTGCCATGAGCTGCGAGTCGTAACCGGAGAAGGTGGTGAGGATGAGTTTCTCACCATCGTTCTTATCTACCGGATAGGTAGGGAGTTGGTCTTCTGGGAAGAAATCGGCAAAGAATGAGGTCTGTGCCTCGGGCTTTCTTTCTTTCGGGTACCAGAGTTGCTGATAGACGGCTGTAAGCACGTCTACCACGATGGAGTTACCTGCCTGCTTGTATTGCTGACTGGCTGATACTGCCATATCTTCAGGTTTGCCCTTGCCCTTGTAGTTGGCGATGCGTTCGGCTGCTTGGTCATTAGTACTCTGCATGGTGCGGATCACGTCATCGCGCACACCCATCAGTCTGAAACACTCGAAAGGTGTCAGCTTTCGGATGGCATAAGACTTAATGGTCTTATCCTTGAAATTGAACTTTGTTATCATCTTGTTTTTGCTCTATAAATCATTTCTTTGTTTATAATTCCACAAACACAAACGGATTGCTGCTGGCTGCCGTGAGTGCATTCACCAATTTACCACCCCCAACTGTGCGGCTGCGTCTTAGGGCAGAGGTAGGGTAGTTCAAATCGGCTGCACCGGGTGCAGGGCAATCGGTATAGCCTTGCTCTGTAGCCTGACGGATGCGCAGGAAGGTTTCTCCTTCTATATCCACGATTTCAAGAAACGGACGGTCGGAGGTGGAGTATATCCGATAGAGAGAACCATCGGGATAAAAGCCATATCTCTTTCCGTTCAAGATAATCGTTCCTCGCTTGTATTGAGGTTGGTTCTTGCTACTCATACTCTATCATTATGCAGTGTGGGCATTTATAATCGGTGGCTCTGAGCGCAGGAGAAAGCCCCCCCATTTCTTCCATTCCTGTTTACGGCTCAAAGGGTGTACAGATGCCTTTACATCTATCATTTGTTCCTCCTCATTTTTTCCATTTCCTCATTCTCTTTCGACAACCTTTCGATGTGTTCTAGAACTAGGGAATAGGATTGTGTGTTGACCTGATCTTCTGTTAGGCCGGCATACTTCTGCATGGTGGCGGCGGTGGCGGTGTAGATTTCCATCGGAGTTTGTGGCTTTTTATTATCTACCTTCTGCACCTTGAATACGTGAGGGTAACGACGAGCCAATGTGTGCATGATGCCCGTCCACCAGAAGAGGATGACCTGCCAGTTTGCCTCTGGGTAATTGACGAAATAATTTGCGTTCTCGGTGAACTGCTTTGACTCGTAATGAAAATCGTATTTCGTGATGCCTGTTGTCGGATCGACGTACTGGGTGGTGGTGTTGAAGATGGTGGCAAGGAACATGTTTCTGGCGCTGGCTACGCTCTGAGCTTGCGTCTGGAGTTGCTCCTCGGTGAACTTATCCATCTGCTTCATCTTTACCAGGTTATTACTTAACTTGGTGTAAGTCTGCATCATATCACTGGCAAAACGGTATTGCTGCCAGGAAAAGCCATCGAGGTCTGTACTCGGACCACGGAAGGCTTTGGCACGACGGTACCACTTGGCTTTCTGACCGATAATAGGATAAGGGAAGAGGGTGAGGAAATTGCCGCTATCTGCATCCATCCAGTCGAGAAGACCTGCGCCCTGAGCGATATACTCAGGGGAGGTTTTATCCTTGGTCTTGGGTTTCGGAGAGAGCCAATAGTTGAGCTGCCAAAGATAGAGGGGGAAGGGGCTGCCGGACTGCGGACCAGCGATAGAATCGCTGGGAACGGGGGCGCAGAGGGAGAGGAGCTTCTTCAGAAGGCTCTTCTTCTGCGGCTCTATGCTTACCAGGTAGTGCTGCTCATTGATAGGCATGCGAGGGTCGGGATAGGCATTGATGCCTATTCCGGCAAAAAGGAAGAAAACGGCTATCTTCACCTTCTGCATATCGAAGGGGTGATAGCGGTCTGCCTTGGCTATCTGATCCTGCATGATGAGGGCAATCAGCTCCAGCTGGGTAGGGGTGCATTGGTTCCAGCCGCGGGGAATGGTGAGGTTTATCTGTTCTTGCATAATCATTTTTTTTAGTGTTGATTGTTGAGTGTTGAATGTTGAATTGCCTCACGGACTCGATGGCGTATTCCTAATTCAACATTCAACATTCAATTTACCTTTAAAATATGATTTTCTTGCCGCCATTGGCGATGAGGGAGCCGTAATTGATGGCTTCTAATCTACGGAGCCAGCCTTTCTCAAATACCTTCTGACTAGGGTGCTTGGCGATGATGCCGGAGATGTATTGCTTGCGGCGTACCTTGATGCGGGCGAAGAACTGACTAGGGTTCTGGGCGTTGAGGGCAGCGAGGGTCTGCTTGCCTACGATGCCATCGGCTGTTACGCCCAGCATGGCTTGTACGAGGGTGATGCCTGGTGTGCCACTGCTCCATACCCAATCTACCAGGATGTTAGCGATGCTTTGGTCTTTGATGCCATCGGCTTTCCAGCGGTTCCAGTAACAGCGGCGAAGGATGGAGACGGCATCGGCTTTTGTGATAAGCTTCACATCTTTTGCGTCGATGCGGCCATCATGGTTCTTGTCGTAACCTTGGGTCTGCCAGGTTTTCAGCGTTACGCCCATGTTGGTAGGGCCGCCCTTGTCGTTGGGGTGGTTTACGTAACCTCCTTCAAAGGAGAGAATGAAATCTGCAAGAGGTTGAATCTTTGCCATATCTTTTCTGTTTTATCGTTTTTATTTCTTCTGAGGGCAAAGATAGGGGTTTCTATTTTATTCGAGGGGACAAAGAAAGCCTCCCTGCGACTTTCACAGTCGCAAAGAGGCTTCAAAAATGTTATCCCAATCTTTTTACTTTAAAAACTTGCACTCGCTAGTGCGAAATCCAGATTACCTAGTTCAAAACAAACTACATCGTAGCGTGAGCGGACATATAGTCCCATATTTTAGTACAATCGTCTTCTTCGGGTTGCCAGTCTGCATCCTGGAAATAGAAGAGATAAGCTGCCTTGATGATTTCATCTTCTGTCATATCGCTGCACAGGTCAGCATACATGGCATTGAAGGCAACATACTTATCCCAATCGTTCACCTTATCATGGAACTTCATGCCCTTGGTAGCATTCGCTATCTGCGATTTGGTCCAGTGTGCGCCGCTTCCTATCAATTCGCCATTCTCACCTTTCTTGCTATACACAAGATGGCAGACATCATGGTTGGCCATTTTCTCGCTGTAATGACGGTCATAGAACACTGCGTGCTGGTGACGGAGAATGCACCAGTACAATTCCGGATTTGTTTCCTCTAAGGAGGCGAGGTCGCAGCTCAACTGCTCCATCGCCTCCATCATCTTCTTCTCGGTAGCCACGCCGTGAGCGCGGGCTTGATCTATCAACTGAATATACTTCATCGTTTCTTACCTTTCCTTTTGTTGGTGGATAGTCATGCGATGGCGAGTGTTAAAGGAGCATCGCACACGAAAGTCTTGCTACAGGAGCAGCAGGCTACCTTGACAAGACGGTTTTTCACGCTGCCAAGAGATGTGGTAACGTTCGTGAAAAGTGAAGCTACCTGCGATTTCAGCACGTCGATGTTGGCGTTGGCAGCGGCATTGTATGCCATCTGCTCTGCGTTGACCGCCTGCTGCGCATCCTTGTTGGCATCCACCTTGTTTTCGAGCTGGCGAATCTTACCGTCGAGATACTGAGTTACCTCTACTAACTTCTTGTCGGCATAGTTCTCGCTCTTTGGGATAGCAAGTTCCGTCTTCAATGTAGCGTTCTCCTGCATAAGGTTGGTCTCACCCTTGGTTACAAAGCGTGAATCCGAGTCACCTGGGTTGGCTGCCATGCCATTGTTGCCTCTACCGAGGTTAAACAAGGATGCGCCGCCACCCAGCAAACTGGTAGCCAAACCTGCGATACCAAGTCCAAGGGCGGTATTACCCAATCCCTTGCTGGCAACATCATAGTTGCCATCATTTGTTTTTACCTGCATAGTTTTTTGTGTTTAAATTCTTCCAATATCGGAATCGTATGCAAAGGTAATAGGAATGAAGTAAACAGAAAAGCCCCGGTATCTTGCCTTATCTTACTAAGGCTCAATACCGAGGCTTTGATTTATAGAGTAAATTGCCAATGAAACTCATTGGATAGGGGAGCGATTATTCATCGTTTTTGCCGGGCGCAGAGGTTTCATCATTGATAGATGTTGCCTGCTTGCTCCGATTAGATGACTGCCGTGAAGCGGAACTGGTATCGCTCTTTTCAGTTCCGCTTACGCTCCCCCCGATGTGCCTGCACCGTTAAGGAGAGAATCCCAGCCACCTTCTGGTGCGGCAATCTCATAGCGGCCATACATGGTCGGACTGAGGGAACCGCTCAGTGTCACTGTACGTTCATCCTCAGGTTTTTTGCCCGTGTCTCCCTTAATATTACCGGAGTCGTACTTGAAGTCGTGCTGCTTGTCATAAACGATGATAGATTTATCACCATCCTCAATGATGTAACCACACTTGAGGTTATTGAGACCACGACCCACAAAAGCAGTGTTGGCGTTTACGCTCTCAAGAACGTAGTCCAAGGTCTGCTTGAAACCCTTCTTGAAACCGAGGTTCTCCCAGGTGTGACCCTGACCGCCATCCTGGCACTCAAACTTGTAGAGACCCTTACCACTCTTGAAGGACGCAGGAGTCAGCGCTGCATAGGTGTTCTTACCTGCCTCTGGTGAGAGAGGGGCAGCAAGATCACTCTTGATAAAGACATATACGTTTACGCCAAGACCGCCGAAGTTTTCCAAGCAATCGTTCTCGGAAAGCAGATCCTTGATCTCTGGGCATGTTACTGTTTCTGCCATAATTGTATCTTTTTTGATGATTAAACGAAATGGCGGCGGAAGCCATATTCCGCCAGGTCAGGCGACCGCCGCCGAGGATTTATAGAGGGAATACGTTTTCTGCCTGTTGGACCAGCGATGGAATCGCTGGGGACGGGAGCAGGAGAGGGCTAACCATTCTTCCTGAAGAAGGCGGTGAAGCCCTGGCTCATGCCCGTTGCAGCGAACTGGATCTTCTTCACCTTGCTACCGGTGTTCCAGTGGTCGAAGACGTAGTGGGTACCATCTACTGCCTCAAGAGTAACAATAGCGTTAGGAGTTGTCTCCACTGGCTGAGTGTAGTTAGCATCGTTCACCTTCACATGACCATCAATCTCTCCCTCTGCGCTAGCTACGATCTTGGCAAGGGAAACGGTAATGTTAGACTCGGTGTAGTCGCCTGAAACGAACTCTGCGCTTTCGAGGGCACCGTCTGTCATCGCGAAGGCCCAAGAGAATGGATTTTCCACATAACAGCCCTGAATGCTTTGTGCCTGTATAGTGATGTCCCTCAGGTCGCGTGAACTGCCTTCACCAATCAAAACCTTAGTGTCGTTACCCTCAGAATCTACTGCGTAAACAAGGTTGTTTTCGATAGAGAAGAGGACGCGATCACCGACACCCAAGCCCTCAACTGGAACGATGGTACACTTAGGAAGCTCTGGGATAACGTAGTTACCGCCATCTACCACATTAAGCTTATGAGTACCGTATGACTGGAGTGCGTAAGCATCAGAGATAGCGATAGCTGTCTCAGGAGTCATGTAAGCGAGAACCTTCTGACGGCGCATACGTGGGTCCAGTTTCATGTAAACACCACGGAAGATTTTGTATGCAGAGCTGTCTGTTGCATCAGCTGGTGCAGAGATAGCTTCGCAGTGGATGAGGTTGTGGTTAGCCTCGCTGATAAGACCGTCCTCAATATCGTGCTTGATACCGGTAAGGAAGCCATCATAGAGAGCCATAGACTTCTCCAGATTTGAAGCGCCAGGAACGTCTCTGTCAATGTCACCCCACCAGAGGTTATTGTAAAGGTCGTCGGCGTAAGTCTTCAATACCGCTTCGATAGCTACGGTAGAAAGAGGATAAGCGCCATGTGAGTCTGTACCAAGGTTTGTCTCACAATAGCGGTCCATGTTATCGGTACCGTGGAACCAAGCGAGCTTGGCTGTCAACTTACGTTCCTTGAGGAAACCGATTTCACTGTTCAAGTTAGGATTTACATCCTTACGGCGAGTAGTACCACCCTTACGGATAAATACATTAATAGTGCGCTGATACTGGATGCCGCTGATAGTCTTGATGCCAAGACGCTTCATCTCCTCAGGGTTAGCGTAAGATGGACCCTGAACAACGCTCTTGAATACCTGGTTAGCGACCTCTTTAAGGGCGCTGATACCAATAAAGTTGTTTGGTTCTGCCATAATTAAAATTCAAATTTTGCTTATTTATGTATGTGATTTAAATTTCAAAAACTAGAGGAGACCGTTTTCTCTCTTGTACTCCTCGATAGCTTTCTTTGAACCTACTGGGTCGGCTGGGTTCCAGGTTGGATAACCGGTCTTAGCGGTTTCTACCTTTGCACCCTCACCGTTGTTCAGAGGTGCTGCACCCTGTGCTGGCTCCTCGCCTGGATTCTCGTTCAACTCAGCAATCTGAGCGTCCTTGTCGGCGATGGTTTGCTGGGCAGTAGCAAGTGAAGCCTGTACGGTCTTCAACTCCTCATCTACCTTTGCCTTCTCCTCATCAGCCTTTGCCTTTGCCTCTTTCAGGTTCTTGATTTCCTCGTCCTTCTGGGCGATGGTTTCAGCGAGCGCGTCATGCTTTGCCTGAAGGTCGGCAAGACTCTGCTCTGCTGTGGTGGCTTTCTGCTTTGCATCAGCCACAGCCTGCTCCTGCAATGCGAGATGAGCTTCGAGGGTATCGAGCAATGGGGCATTCATGAATGCGCCTTCCTCCTTCACCTCAATCTGCTGACCATCCTGCATACCGCAAGCGGCGTTGATCTTTTGATAATTTGCCATATTGATTTGATTTTTGGTGTTTGTATGTTGATGATTTTCTTGTGCAATAGATGCAGATGCCTGCTCCGGCTCGTTCTCTTCCGGTTCTGGCTTTTGGATAGAAGCCTCTCGATTGATAGGCTCGGCTGTGCCGTTGTAGAGAGCGAAGCAACGCTGAACGCAACCCATAAAGGTAGACTGGTCGTCCATAAGGATTCCCTTTACGTCTTCAGCATTGAATACCTTACCTTTCAGATGAACATCCTCGATAGCGTTAGGACAGGCTTTCTTTACATCGGCTCTGAACTCCACGCCCAACTCGGAAAGCTCTTTGATAAGCTCCTTGTTGTCATTCTTGTTGGCGATGTCACGGTAAGCCTTATTCTTGTCGAAAGACTCTGGATCGTACTCCTCGTGATAAGTCTCATCGGTATATTTATCCTTTGAGCCATTAGCCAAAGTATAGAAGGCTGCCATCACGCCGATGCAACCAACCTGGTCTTTCGGATTCAAGTAATAGCGCTCATCACAGAGAGAAGCGAGATACATACCTGCACTGGCACACATGCCATCTACCAGGGCGATGACCTTCTGACCCTTGGAGTGGGCATAGTCGATAGCAAGTGCATAATCGTTTTTAGCCCAAGCTGAACCGCCAGGAGTATTAATGATAAAAAGATGACCTCGGCAAAGCGGATGGTCAGCTGCACGCATCATCATATCGCGATGGTCGATAGAACCATAAGAGCAATATCCACCATTTCGAGTGATAGGACCATCTACGGTGAGAACCGAAACAAACGGGAAGTTCTGCGCCCGCTCGTCCCCTTCCGGATAGTCGAGCTGATAGTTAGCTCTCACCTGCTTACCATCCTCAGAAATCTGATATTCCTCCGGATAATAGATGTTGCCTTTATCATCCTCCGCAGTGACGAATCCACAAGTCTTTTCCGGTTTGATAAACGCGGTATGAGTATTTAGGTTCTGCTCAATCGATTTGCGAATGCCATGCACAAAATCGGGGTTCACCATCCACTTCTTCTCGGTCAGAATTTCATAAAGACCTTTCATGTGGGTAATAAATTTTAAAAAATAAATGTATGTTATCGTTATCCTGAATACAAATCTCCTTACCTTATTTAGCAAAAGAAGACCTTTCAATATTTCTGACGGCAAAGGTAATAGGAATACATGGGCATATAGGGACAAAATAAAGGTAAAAAGGTAAAAAGGTAAAAAAGTAAAAAGGTAAAAACAAAAAACCCTGCGATCCTCACGGACAGCAGGGTAAGCAAATAAAATTAATTTTTGATAGTATGAAATATATGTTTACTAAAACTAGAAGATAATTAAGTACTATAAATTATATGATTGATTAAGCAAT
>OAWS01000505.1_pt1 | contig 30494 bp, 19 predicted proteins | sample 1517141 | NCBI WGS metagenome assembly OAWS01 (sample SAMEA2580173, study PRJEB22360) | human gut metagenome | biome: human gut; feature: human-associated habitat; material: faeces | place: Denmark | collected 2008/2010
CATCCGCTGGTCTCCCTTTATTTTGGGGCGTGTCATTCCTGCCATTGGATATTTGTCCGGCTCAAGAGTCGCGATACGAGTCGATGTATTCACCTGAGGATAGTCTGTGACCATGCTCTGGTCCATGCGATAGAAAGCCAGATAGCTTCCTTTCGGGCTCCAGAATGTACCTTTATAAATACCGAATTCGTTACGGTGTACAGCTTGTCCGTAAACTACCCCTCCTTCTGTTTGTGAAGGGTTAATCTGGTGACTTTCCTCCCCTTCGCCGGTTACAAACAAACCGTTACCGACGGTATAGGCCACTTTGTCATTGGTTTTGCAAAAGTCAAGATTAGTAGCTTTTTCGTTCAGACGGGATATGTTCGTAATTTTTTTCTGTCCGAAGTCATATTCCACCCAATAGCTGTTCTGTTGAAAGACTATGACTTTACGCTCTGCCCAAGGCAATGAAGCCGACATCAGGCTGCGAAGCGGTTTTAGTTCGTGCGACAATTGATAGGGCTTTTCTCCTTTTTCAATGGCTTGATTTACCTCTTCCAGTGTGACAAGTATGGTTTCCTTGCCATCTTTCAACTGAATGCTGCGGATGTTTTCCACATCCGCACGTACACATACATCTCCCCACCATTGCAGTCCCGGAATGTTCTTAGGAACCAGGTTGAAATAATTGTTTCCGCCCGGAATCACATCTTCCAGTGTATAGGCTTTCTTTTCCTGGGCAAAAGTGGCGAGAGTGGTCATACAGCACAAAAAGAATAAAAAGAATATACGTTTCATGTTTTGTCTGTTTTTAATCTTGTGAGTTACCTTCTTCCTCGCTGCGGCGTCTGTGCATGTAGCGTGGGGCAGGAGCCGCTTTCGGGCGTCCGTCGTCTGTAGAAGGACGCGGAGTGCGTGGCTTCGAATCTTCCTTATATTTGAATTCTTTACGGCGTTCACGAGTAAATTCTTTTCCGTCGCCTGCTTTACGTCCGCGGAATGCTTCTTTGCGGTCAGCATCTTTACGGAATCCTTCTTTACGGTCACTGCGGAAACCTTCTTTCCGTTCTCCACGACTTCCGTCTTTGCGCTCCTTACGGCCATATTCTACTTTTTCTCCCTGGCGGCGTGGACGTGCCGGTCTTTCTTCACGCTTCGGCTTAAACTCCTTGTCGCTGTTGTCGGAACGGAATTCCTTGTATTTTCCGTCAAACAACTGGTATTTACGGAACTGACACTCCAATGCTCCATTAAACAAAGGCACTTTTATAGAAGCCTTCAGTCCAATCTGGTCAAAGCATTCGTCACGGTAGCTTAGAATCCAAGCGTCGTTTCCTGTGAATGCATGCTTCAAGCGTTCACCAATCATCTGGTAAAGTCCCAGCAAATCTTCTGACGAGATACGCTCTCCGTAAGGAGGGTTGGTGATGATAATACTTTTCTGTGCAGGCTGCTCAAACTGCTGGAATGGCTGGATTTTCAGGATGACATCCTTGCTTACTCCTGCAGCTTTCACGTTATGCTGAGCAATTTCGTTTGCTTTCGGATTGTTGTCGTATCCATAAATCTTATGAGTAAACTCACGCTCCTGTGAGTCATCGTTGTAGATAGCATCAAACAAATCCTGGTCAAAGTCTTTCCATTTCTCGAATCCGAATTCTTTACGGAATACACCCGGAGCGATATTGCGTGCAATCAAAGCGGCTTCAATAGGTATAGTTCCTGAACCACACATCGGGTCTATCAGGTCACATTCACCCCTCCAGCCCGTCATCAGAATCATACCGGCTGCCAATACCTCGTTCAACGGTGCTTCCACCTGTTCCTGACGGTATCCTCTACGATGAAGTGATTCACCAGAGCTATCCAAGGCAAGTGTACACTCTTCCTCTGCAATATGGATGTGAATAGCCAAATCCGGGTTACTGATACGTACAGAAGGACGGTTGCCTGTCTTTTCGCGGAAATAGTCGACTACTGCATCTTTCACTTTGTATGCCACGAATTTAGAATGACGGAATTCATTAGAGAACACTACGGCATCTACCGAGAAACTACTCATGTTGTCCAGATAGTTTTCCCATGCGATACTCTTTACGGCCTCATACACTTCGTCGGCAGTCTTCGCAGTAAAATGTTTGATAGGTTTTAAGATACGGATGGCAGTACGAAGGCAGAAATTAGCCTTATACATCATGGCTTTGTCTCCGGTGAAAGAAACCATACGTCGTCCGATTTCAATGTTGCTGGCTCCTAATTCCGTGAGTTCCTGTGCCAGAACTTCTTCCAGTCCCTGGAAGGTCTTGGCGATAAGCTCGAATTCTTGATTCATCTTGATAAAATTACGTAATTTCAATTGATTGGGCAAAAATACGAAATTTCAGGTTGCTAGTCAACTGTGTATAAAGAAAAGATGGCTTATGAAATTATTTTCTCATAAGCCATCTTTATTTATCGGAATCTCTTAAATGTTACCAGCCCGGGTTGTTAGGAGCCAAGTTAGGATTGATAGAAATTTCATTGATAGGAATGGATAATAAGTAATGTTTAGGTTCTTCAAATACAGCCTGCGTTTTTACTCTTTTTCCATAAATATCCAATGCTCCTTCTGCGGTAAGGCCAAGTTCTTCTTTCATATCGTTTATTTGTTCTGTAGTATACAAACTAGCATCGGGAATAATACCGGCTCTTACTACTACACTTGCATCCAGTCGTTTACCACAAGCCCATCTTCTTAGGTCATCGTATCTATAACCTTCACCGAATAATTCAATACGGCGTTCTCTTCTGATTTCACGAATTAAATTAGCATTGCTACCCTTTATATTGGGATATTCTTTTTCCAGTTTTGGATCTGCTACCGGATTAACGGTTAATGGATAATTGAAACCAACGCGTTTTCTGAGTTCATTGATTGTTCTTCCTAGTTCTGTATTATCCAGCACTCCTAATTCTGCTCCTGCTTCTGCACGGATTAAAAGAATTTCTCCGTATCTGAAAATGGGAGCGTCAATGCTGCCTTTGTGGTGGTCTGAAGAAAACTCAGATGTTTTATAGAATTTTGCAATGGCATAACCCGTAGAAGAAGAACCATCTGCACCAGTTGCTACAATATTGGCAATATTGGATGCTTTACCGTGCAAATAATATGTATATTCTCCATCTTTCGGGGTAGCTATGGTTTGCAATAATCTAGGATCTCTATTTTCTAATTCTGCAATAATTCCCGTATGAGTAGTATGTCCTGCGCATCCGCATAGTGAAATTGGTTTTCCTGTAGTTGCGCATAAATAATCTTCTACTGCGTCTCTACTTGCGCCAATAGGAGTTTCTCCTACTCCGATTTGTCGGGTAACATTATTACCTTTACCTAAAGAAGGATCGTATTCTTTAGCCAAAATTACTTCTGGATTATTATTGTAATTTTCTTGTGTAAATAATTCATGATATGCCGTTTTAGGTGAACTTCCTTTAAATATAGAGTAACCATATTCTTCTTTCATCAATTCGCCTGCAGCGTCGTATGCTTCCTGCAAGAATTTTACGTCGCCTTCTATGTTATGATATCTTCTCCATGTACCTTCAAATAAGCACATTCTGGCTTTTAGTGCGATTGCTGCATCTTTTGAAACTCGGCTTACTCCCACTTTAGATTTAGGAGAAAGCAGATTGATGGCCTTTTCAATATTTAAAAGTAAGCTATCGGCAACAAGTATTCTGGAATCACGTCCTTTATACATTTCCTCATCACCAGGGTTCAAAACTGTGGTATACCAAGGTACATCACCATACACACTTAACTTATTAAAGTAATCTAAGCATTTAAAGAAATAGATTTCTCCTGCATATTGATTCTTTTCAGCTTGAGTTGCTGGAGATGATTGATAGTTTATCAAGAAATCGTTGCATGCACGTATATTTTCCCATTGCCACTCTGTATCCTTAGCTTCTGTAGGAGCCACATGCAAGCCAAAACTTTTTACATTATATTCCCATGTAAAAATATTATCCGATTCAAATTCTTTTTCCAGCATACCAAAACTGTAAGACAAAGGATCACCATGACCTTTTATCAGTTTTGGGTAAAAGTTGTTACAATATTGTTGGAGGGCAGTACCAGTCGCAGTCGTAAAAAACTGATCCTTTGTTACTGAGTCTAACGGCTCCCTGTCAAGGTAGTCGCAACTTTGAAAGCTAAGTGCCAACAATGTGGCATATAATATAGTTTTTTTCATAATACAATAGCAAATTTAGAATGTAACATTAATACCAAATGAATAAGACCGGCAGAATGGATATTTCGTCATTCTTTCTTCCAGGCTACCATCATCTTTTGTATCGCCAGTTGCGTCTGGATCCAAGTATTTATATAAGCCGGTAGCTTCCCATAAGTTCTGTCCACTTGCGAAGATTTTCAGTTGTGAGATACCTAATTTGGATATCCATGATGTCGGTAAAGTATAACCGATTGTCAAATCTTTCAGACGGATATAAGATGCATCTTGCAGATATTTTGTTTGTATCTGACGGCTTCTTGTCGTATTTGTGGGTACAGGGAAGTAGGCATTAGGATTGGTTTCACTCCACACGTCATTAATATGTGTTTCATTTAATGCACTCCACCATTGTCCTGTGTAACCCCAGAAAACTGTATTGTTATCTCCTAACCACAAGTCTCTTTTCATTACCCCTTCAAACAAGGCGCGAACATCAAATCCTTTCCAGTTTAATCCTAAATTGATATTGAAACGGTATCTCGGTGTCTGATTGCCGATGATTTTTTTATCACCATGGTCATTTAATTGATTTTTTCCGTAAGTAATCACACCGTCACCATTCAAATCTGCATATTTTATATCACCAGGAAGCCAAGTTCCGCTGATTTCTTTTTGGCGTACTTTCATTGCTTCAGCTTCTGCGTCATCTTTAATGAATCCTTCTGTTACGTATCCCCAAATGTCGCCTAAACGCTGGCCTTCATAGTAGTCACCAAGGTATCCGGTTGGGTTGTCATATTTGGTAATGGTTGAATAACTATCTGAAATACCAATACCGATATTATAATTTAAAGTAGAACCAGCCACATCGTTGATGTTGTCATTCCAGTTAAGTGTTAATTCCCAACCATTTGTTCGCATATTGGCCAAGTTTTCTTTGCCTCCTGTAGATCCCATTGTGGCAGGGTAGGCTTTAGATACGACCATATCATTTGTATAACGTAAGAAATAATCAAATGAAGCAGTCAGCCTGTTATTTAATAATCCTAAGTCTACACCAAAGTTTGCAGTAGTTACTTTTTCCCATGTTACATTATTATATGCCAGCGAAGCAGGAGTGATACCGTTGGCAAGTTTGCCACCAATCAAGTAGTTGAGCTGCTGGAATCCCATCAGACTTAAGAAGTCAAAGTTACTATTTGTAACTTGATTTCCTAAACTACCCAAAGATGCGCGTAGCTTAACATTGTCAAAAATTTTTTTTGCTGGTTCAAAGAACTTTTCTTCTGAAAGTCTCCATCCTAAAGAAGCAGAAGGGAAGAAGCCCCAGCGGCTGTCTGATGCATATTTTGAAGAACCGTCATAACGTCCGTTTACTTCTACTAGGTATTTTCCGGCATAGTCGTAGTTTAATCGGAAGAAAGCACCTTGAACTGCCCAGATGGTAGCTTCTTCTTCCAGTTTTTGTTTAGTATTTGCCCAGTCAATAATAGGAGCATCATTCAGGTATAAGTCTGTTACATAGCCATAAAAATTGCTGGTTTTTTTACTTTCTTGGTTATATCCCACCATAGCTGTAAAAGAATGAGATTTAGGCAATTCAAACTTATATTCGGCCCAAAGGTTCAATGCCTGATAGGTGTCGTCATATTTCTTTAATGATACTCCGTTAGGTTCTCCTTTGGCAATCTGTGAACCATCAGGTTGTTTTTGGTAAATAGTTTTATTATGAGCGCGTTCATCTCTGAATAGTCGGTTGCCAGTATAATCTCCTTTTATAGATAATCCTTTTAATGGAGTTAAATTGAAGGAGCCTGTATACCAAATATCGTCATATACATTCTTTTTACGTCCGGCTTGTGCCAGCATTCCTGCAATATTAAAGTTGAAGTTTGATCCAGCAACAGCTGCAAAGTCTCCATCTGGCAGGTATACTGGAATGAAGGGGAATGCACGGTAAACTTCATAATAAGGATCCTCACTTGTATAATGTTGTGAGTTTGGTTCATTTACTTCACTTCTATTATATTTTGTTCTAAAACCAATTTCTAACCAGTCTGTTACTTTAGAAGTGAAATTAAAAGACATATTGATACGTTTATATGTATCTGTACCAAAAGCCAGTAAGCCATCTTGCCCTTTGTATCCTAAAGAGGCATAGTATGCAGTTTTCTCGCTACCACCTCTTAAGCTTGCATTATGCTGTTGCATAAATGCTGCGTTTTTATAGAAGATGTCCATCCAGTCTGTATTTCCGGCATAGGCCCATTCTCCGTTGGCTGTAAATTTATTTCCCTGTGTATTTTCCCATGCGGTCGGGCGAGTGGGATCTTGCATATAGGCGTCTACGGCTGCGATTAGTTCGTCGCTCCAGTATTGGGTTCCACTGGTATTCTTAGATTCTGTATTCATCGCTCTTAGCCATTGATCTGCCGGTAAACTATGGGGTAATCTGGATGGTGTAGACCATGAAAAGTTATTATTGTAGTTGAAGGTTATCTTTTCTCCTGTTTTCCCTTTTTTAGTTGTAATTAATACAACTCCAAATGCTGCTCTAGCACCATATACAGCAGCAGAAGAAGCATCCTTCAAAACAGAAATACTTTCAATGTCTTGAGGATTAATCAATGAAATATCATTTGTTTCCACACCATCTACAAGAACAAGGGCAGAACCTCCATTTAATGAAGTTAACCCACGTACATTAATACTTGTTTCAGCATTTGGGTTACCATTGGCAAATGAAATGTTCAGGTTAGGAATAACACCTTGTAAACCTTGAGCTAAGTTAGCGATAGGTCTGTTTTCCAGTACATCACTCTCAGCCATTGCTACAGAACCTGTTAGATTTACTTTTTTTTGGGTTCCGTATCCTACTACAACAACTTCTTCCAGCGTTTTTGTATCGTCTTCTAGTACGACTGAAATTGGAGTTCCTTTCCATACAACTTCTTTGGTTAAATAGCCCACAAAAGAAACTTGAATTACGGCTCCTTTTTCTACATTCGGAAGCTCAAAATTTCCATCAAAGTCAGTGATAGTACCAATTGTTGTGCCCTTGACCAATACAGATGCACCAATAACACTTTCACCAGACGCATCTTTTACAACTCCTGAGCACGTTGATTTTTGTTGTACAATGTCTGAATTAGCCATTATGGATGGCTGTTCTGCATACAGCAGCTGTGTGGTTCCACCAATAGTTAGTAGTAACGCACCTAGTAATTTCAGTTTACTCATAGTTCTTAAAATTAAGGTATATAGAATTTATTGATAATTTTCAATAGATTCAGTATTAGACCGGTTTATTAAACAGTCTTTTAAATATGTTCAAAGATAAAAAACTTTTTCTAATATTCAAAATATTAGTGGCAATATATTAAAAATTTATTCTTTTTGTTGTATTAAATAAAGATGATTCCCAATATAAAAACAACTCGTTACTGGGAGTAAAAGATAGGATTCTTTTGTACAGTAACGAGTTGTTTTTATGGTAATTATTATTTTACAATATCTTTCAGTTTAATGCTTTGGAAAGTCATGTGGGCTACACTGCTTTCATATAATATACCGATAGTTTCTTTATCAATCATTGTCAGGCAGGAATATCCCCAATTGTATCCTTCATCTAACAGAAGCTGATGTTCCGGACTCCAGGTATTTCCTCCATCCATACTGATTTTAATCGTCATGTCTTTGCGAGCGCTTGTAGAATTGGGGTTGGAGAAAATTAAAAGGTCTTTACCCAATACATTGTCTTTTGCTTTTACACTGATCAGACTGGCCATACATACGGGCTCTATCAAAGCAGTACGGGATGATTCATGTTCCTTCCAAGTCTTACCTAAATCTTGTGTGGTATAAACGGCCCGGCTTCCTCCTCGGTTATCTCTCATGTTCAGCATTAAAGTGCCCGGCTCAAGCTCTGCCACTTGTGCCTCTGTGGTATTAGTACGTGCATGGTGGTGTATGGTCCATGTTTCTCCACGGTCTTTGCTATACATGATACCCGCATTGGGGATTCGGGTTTTGTCAATAAACTGAATGGGGAATACCAATGTACCATCTTCCATTGTGATGCCTCGCCCCGGTCCTTGTAATAAGAAATACCATTCCGGAAGCTTCACCTGTTCTGTGATATTGATCGGTTCAGACCAGGTTTTTCCATCATCTGTACTTTTGGCAAGTACCAATTGAGCGGTATGGTTCAAGTCCATTCCCTGGTGTGAGCTCCACCATGCTCTTTGGTTACCCATTCCGTGTGTCCATGCTGCCACAATCCATACGGTGTTGGTCTTGGTGTCTACCAAGATAGAAGGGTCGCCTACACCATTTTGAGCTGCAGGTAATCCTCCGTATTCTTTAAATGAAATGGGTAAACGCATTTTCTCCCATGTCTTTCCGCCATCTGTACTGCGGCTGAGGCCTATGTCGATATGCTCCTGCAAATCCACACTGTTGTTGTAACGCACATCGTATACTCCCAGCAAGGTGCCTTTGTTTGTAGTCACTAGTCCTGGAATGCGGAAAGCTGCTGAACCGTCATCACCTGCATGGCGAACTCCTATTGCCATTCTTTGTACGACTTTTTGTTTAATTGTATTTTTTGTAGGTATAATTTTTCCGTCACCTTTTACTTGAGTTACTTCTGCACAGATTTTTGTATGTAGTGAAGCGGTAGGCTGCATTTCAATACTAATCCAGAAGAAATTATATCCAGGAAAGAGATTCTGTTTCCCTTCCAGTATCAGTGTATTGGTTTTCGGTGTTACTTCTGCCTTTTTTATAGAATAAGACGGATTAGCAGAAAGGGTTTGCCCCGGATTATTGCTGGAAATGTATTCTACGGGAGCAAAACGTTTTTTTCCTCTGTCTTGTGGGGCTTCTGTTCCTCCATAATACAATTTAATAGCTTTGATTTGTGACAAAGGCACATTCTTGTCGAAGGAGATAGTGACATTGTCAAGGTTTTTTGTTTCTTTGGCATCGAGATGCAGATAAGCCAAGACATTATCGTGTCTTTCTATCAATATAGGAACTTGTGGAGTTTTGACAAACACAGTATCAGCAGCGTGCAGGCCGATAGAAAACATTCCTATACATAAGGATAATAATGATTTGAAGGAGCGCAGAATGTGAATGTTGCCGTTAGGATGCAATTTTACATTTTTAGGGCTGAATAGTGATTTTATCATAAGCATGAAATTTGGTTTATTATGCTAAGATAATTATAAAATTTAGGTCTCTTACTATTCAGAGATGGATTTTTAGGGTATTGGCTTCATAAAGTCATTTTAAAGTCAATGAAATGCATCTATCCGGAATAAAATTTTCAGATAGATGCATTTCATTGTGAGTGTAAATTAGTCTTCCACTCTGTATTCCAGTATGTCTCCCGGCTGGCAATCCAGTTCTTTGCAGATAGCTTCCAGAGTGGAGAAGCGTATGGCTTTGGCTTTTCCTGTTTTTAAAATAGAGAGATTTGCCGGCGTAAGGTCAATCCTTTCAGCAAGTTCTCCCAGCGAAATCTTTCGTTTCGCCATCATCACATCTAGATTTACGATAATCGGCATAAATTATTCAGTTTAGTTTCCTTCTTTTTCAGTCAAGACCTTCCACCAGCAGGTATAGCGTTTTATCAGTACATGGTGCAGGTACATTCCACCATAAATCATTCCCGTCATGACTAACACGCGGTGGGAACGTGTCTCTATCTGTTGCTCGATGAACAACCAGTAAATGGTGGTCAGCAGCATCAAGGTAAGTATCATGGTCAGAATGATACCGATTGCAGCTTTCCATTTAGTATTAATAGTTTTCATCTTTCCATTCAAATTTAAATGGTTAATTCATTCTCTTCTTTCAACCGTAAGCCGATGGCAAACACTTCTGAGGCTAAGAGGGCGATAAAGCCTAAAATCAGTGTGGAATCAGAGAAGGCAATTAAGATATTCAATTTACTTCCTGCCAGTTCAATGCATTGTGCAAGCTGGTGGTTTGAAATCCAGACACTAATAAAAGAAAGCGCACACATTCCTGTCAGGCTCCATCCTACGCGGCGCAGGTGTTTTACGTTGCTCCAGTCGAACACGATATTCCGGTTGATGTGTATCATCAGTTTGGCGAAATAGACAGTTGCATAGACAAATCCGATAATGACAATAAAGCCGATGAGTCCTTGCAACACTTCAAAGCCATGGCTGGAATGAGAATAGGGGCATTCCACAAGAGCCGTAATCGGTTTGACAGCCAGTTGTCTTCCGTCTTTCAAGTTGGTGACTGTTCCGGTCGTTTCCATCATGTCAGTAGGCAAGACGTGTACCATTTTATATTGAGGTATCTCAGTGATTTCTCCTTGTGCAGCTTTCATGCCTACCTCTACTCCGTTTACAAACATTTCTATAATTAAGTACACATTTCCGGAAACGGACAACAGGAAAGCAGCAATCATGCATACACAGAATATATTCAGTCTCTTTTTCATAATGCAGATGAAGATTTTAAATGGTCAAATCATTTTCTTGTTTCAGTTTTACCGCTACTACAAATACTTCCGTGAGAAGTATCAGCAACAATATACCTATCCAACTGAACTCAAAAGGAGATGCGGGCTGGATGGTGTACCCCGGAATCGTAAGTTGTGCCATGGCATCACGTGTTTCACTCCAGTTAAGTAAATACTTAACCAGGTGATAGGCAATAGGAGGATAAACTCCCCACCGTATCCGTCGGATATTGATGGATGTAAATACCTCTTTGCGGATGATAGAGATAAACAGACGGATGAGGTTGTAAAGTCCATAAAAGGATACCAGCCCTGTAATTCCAAGCAGTATATAAGTGAAATTTGTCAGTCCGCTGGGTACGATGTACGAATGGCATTGCATGAATCCGGTGGGAACATTTGTGCCGGTCTGCGAGTTCGTTGCTTGTATGGCTGAATCGGGCAATACATCGAAGGTGGTTGCAGTTACCTTGTCAAAAGCCGGATCTGCAGACTCTATACTGATGGGAGCCAGTTTATCTACATCGTTCCAGCCGTCATTAAAGCCGCCTATGAACTCAAAGAGTACGATTAATAGGGCTGTTACCCCAATGATTTTAAATGTTTTCATTGTGTGAATGTGTTTGTGAAGATAGTGTATTGTTCTCTATTTCGATCGTTTCTGCTTGGATAGGTTGGTGCCATACAGCCGGTTGCGGAACCAGTTTCTTTTGAATGAACAGCACACAGATGATGGTAAGAACCATTCCCGCAGCTGCCATAAGAGCTGCTCCCGTTTGTCCGTAAGTAGAAACCATGGTGGCATTCGGGTCGTCTGCCGATAAGAAAGAAATCACGGCTGCGCTGTTATTGACAAAGTGCATCAGGATGCCGGGCAACAGACTGCCTGTGCGATAATACATCCATCCCAGTGCCAATCCGGTCACGAAGGCGAATGGAGCCTGCACCCAGTTGCCATGCACTACTCCGAAAATCAATGACGAAAGTACGATGGCTCCTGCCGGATGTTTCCATTTGCGAAGTAAATGTCCCTGAATGGCTCCACGGAATAGCAGTTCCTCTACGATAGGAGCCATGATGACCACGGCAATGATGCCCAGTGGGTTACGCATTATCATTTCGAACGCCTCCTGCATGTTGTTAGGTAAGTCGGCCAGTTCATTGAAGTAGTTGGTCCATAAGCCCATCGCTAAAATGAATACCACTGAGGTTGCTAACAGTTTGGATGAGTGGTGATACCCCCAAGTCTTTTGGTCCAGTCCTACATATTTCCCTACTAACAGATGGATACCTACTGCCGCGGTGGAGAGGATTTGTGCCAGCATGATAAGGTTTGTATACAGGCTGTCGGGTGTCTGTGGAACCTCATAACTGCCTTGATACAACATATATCCACAGATGGCTACTCCCATGAAAGCTAATTGGTAAGCGAAGAAATACAGTAATAATTTGATAGTGCGTCCCATAATGTGTGCGTTTTTAAAAGGTTAGTTTATTTGTTTTCAGAAAGCTTCTGAAGGGTTGGCCCCTCAGTTTTCCAGGTCAGCAGATAAGCTGGTGTCCAGGTCATTTGTTCTGCATCCCAGCGGTAAGCTTTTTTCTCGGTCATGGTTCCCAACGTGTCGTACTGGTATTCGTACTTCCATTTGGGAGTAAGTGTTTTGCCGTCCTCATTCAAGGTGGAAACAATCAGGCTTTGCTGGTTCTGTCCGTAAATGAAGGTTTCTTTTGCGTTTACATTTGTGGCTGTCAATGTCATCAATGCAGCAGCGATTCCTGCTGCCAGTGTCTTTTTTGTGAATGTCTTTTTCATAATTGTACGTGTTTGTGTGTAAATAATAGTGTTTGTTTGCGTTTGTATTCGATAAATATTTATCGTTTTTCGATATGCAAATGTAGATATTATTTTTGAACTGCAAAAGAAAAACAGAAATATTTTATCGAAAAACGATAAATATTTATTCTTTTCCGGATTAGGAAGGGAATATCTGTTTGTCGGTTCATATTTTTGGAATTGCAAAGGCAAATTCTCTGTTTCACACTGTGAAATACAAAAACCACAGTGTGGGATACATATTTCACACTGTGGGATACAAATCCTGCACTGTGAAACAGAGAATTTTTCAAAGCGTTTTGAGGAATATATTACTGAATTTTGAGTTAATTCTGCCGGTTTTGTAGATTATTAGGCCTGCTTTTCTTTTACTTGGGTATATTCTTACATTAAATAATGGAGGAAAACCGTGGATATAGACAGAAAATCTCTAAATTTGCTGAATATGAATCGAGCTATGACAGAAAAACAACTGATAGAAGAACTGCGATGTGGAGATGAATCTGCTTTCAGACGCATCTACGATCGGCACTATGTCCCTCTTTGCCGTTTCGCTGATTTGTTTCTCCATGACGCATCTTTGTCGGAGGAAGTGGTAGATGATGCCATCTTTTATTTGTGGGAACATCGAAGTGAGGTGGAAATCACTTATTCTTTGAGGGCCTATTTGATGAAATCGGTTCGTAATCGTTGCTTGAATGAGCTGAATTCACTTGCACACCGTGAAGAATTGCAGTTTTCTTCTTTTTCCCTTCCCGAGAATGCGGAATTTCTGGATACCTTATTTATAGAGAAAGACCATCCGTTAGGTTATCTGTTGGAGCAGGAACTGGAGGAAGAACTCGAACGCAGTATCGAGGCTCTGCCGGAAGAATGTCGCGTGGTTTTCAAAAAAAGTCGTTTTGAACAAAAAAAATACGAAGAAATAGCCCGCGAGTTGAATATCTCTGTCAATACAGTTAAGTATCACATAAAGAATGCATTGGCCTTTCTTCAGAAGCGCATGTCAGGCTATCTGAAGCTGCTCGTGTGGTATATTTTTCTGGGAAATTGAAAAAAATCTTCTTTTTTGACTACCCTCTTTTTTCTCTTTTTTGTCTTACTTATAAACACAGCAAATTATGCAGCACGAAGAAATGAAAAATGAACGGATTGATCAGTTGATTGCGGAATACCTTTCCGGTAGCCTGACGGCAGACGTTTTTCAGGAATTGAAAAACTGGAGTCAGCAGTCGGACGAGAACCGAATGTATGTCCGTAATCAGATAGAAGTCTGGTTTTCATCGGGAGTGGCTGCAAAAGATAAGGTGTTCGATAAGGAAGAAGCATTTGCCCGTTTCCAGAGACGAATCGGAAAGAAAGAGCCGAAGGTGTACCGTTTCTCATGGAAGACCTTCTACCGGGTGGCAGCCGTGATATTGATTGTGCTGCTTCCGCTGGCCGGTTACTGGAGAGGACAGGAAATACTTCGTCAGACGTTCTCGGATATGGTGGTAGAGGCTCCGCTGGGAGCACGTACCAAGCTGTATTTGCCGGATGGTACGTTAGTGTGGCTGAATGCCGGTTCCAAGATTACCTACTCTCAGGGATTTGGCATGGATAACCGTCAGCTCAGTCTGGAAGGAGAAGGTTATTTTGAGGTAGTTCATAATCAAGACCTTCCTTTTGAAATACATACGCATGAAGTAGACTTGCGTGTATTGGGTACCAAGTTCAATTTTAAAAGCTACCCGGATGACGAGGAGGTGATGGTGAATTTATTGGAAGGGAAAGTGGCTTTGTACAATGGAATGAAATCTATGTCGGAACTATTTCTTTCGCCAAATGAGAAAATGGTACTAAACAAGCGGACGGGAGAAATGGTAAAAACCGAAAGTTGTGCTGAAAATTCTAGGTTGTGGACGAACGATGAATTGTTTTTTGATGAAGAATTGTTGCAGGATATAGCCAAGAAGCTGATGCGCAGTTATGGCGTGAAAATAGAGATTGCCGATAGTCTGAAGAACCGTCGTTTCTACGGTAGTTTCAAGGTAATGGGTAATACCATAGAAGAAGTGTTGGAAATCATTGCTTCGACCAATCGTATGAAGTATCGATACGAAAACGAGAAATACATTCTTTATTAACTGATTTGTCAAACCTTAAAAAGAAAAACACCATGAAAATAAAACGATCCAACTGAAAGAGTTATAGGGCAAAGACATAAAAATAAGGAAGATGCGGGCACATCCTCCTTGTAAGTTCATAGTCTTTTGCATAGGGCATAAAACCTGAATTAAAGATGCCGCAAAGATAGGTATTCTTTAATTCTTGCGATTCTTATTTTAGTTATTTAATTAAAAATCAACAGAATTATGAGATATTTCAATAAGGCTATGTTAGTAGCCTCGGCAGCGCTTTGCCTGAACTTATCGGTTTTTTCTCAGAATATTACACTAAAAACCGGTAATGTAACGGTAAAGGAGGCGATGGAACAGTTGAAGAAGTCGTCAGGGTATTCATTTGTGTTTTCATCAGTGGATGTGGATACGCAGAAACACATTTCCATTTCCGTACAAGACGGGAATATAGATGATGTGGTTCGGCAAATCTTGGCCGGCCAAAAGGGAATTACCTATGAGATTAAAGATAAAAATATTATTGTAAAAAAGTCAGGGAATGGGGTAGTTTCGTCCAAAAAATTGCAGACAAAAGGATCTGTTCGGGATGTGAATGGCGAACCGATTATCGGCGCAACAGTTATGGAACGAGGTACTTCTAATGGTACAATTACGGATATTGACGGCAATTTTATATTGGAAGTGTCCGAAGGATCTATGTTGGACATTTCGTATGTAGGGTACAAGGACCAAAGTGTACAAGCACTTTCAGGAAAGCAGATAGCTATTAGTTTAAGAGAAGATTCTGAAACGTTGGATGAAGTTGTAGTCATTGGTTATGGAGCACAGAAAAAGGTGAATGTGATAGGTTCTATCGCTACGTTAGATAGTGAGACTTTGGAATCACGTGCGGTTCCGGATGTTTCTAATATGTTGACAGGTCAGTTATCTGGAGTAACAATCACACAGACAAGTGGAAATCCGGGACAAGATGCCGGTACAATTCGTGTACGTGGAGTAGGCTCTTTCGGAGCTACTCCTGCTCCGTTGGTGCTGATTGATGGGATGCCTGGTTCTCTTAGTGATTTGACTCCATCGGAAATAGAAAACATTTCAGTGCTGAAGGATGCGGCTTCGGCTGCTATTTATGGTTCCCGTGCGGCAAATGGAGTAATCCTCGTAACTACAAAGGAAGGAAAGGCTGGTAAAACACACATTACCTATAATGGCTCCATAGGTATGAGTCAGGCTACAGAACTGCCTGATTTTGCGCATTCGTATGAGTATGCAGAGTACTATAATATGGCAATGGGAACAGAAACCTACACTCCAGAGATGATTCAAAAATATCGTGATGGTTCCGATCCGGACAATTATGCTGATGAAATGTATTTGGATGAATTGCTTGGTGGACATGCCTTGCAGACTAAACATGAATTAAGTGTGAATGGAGGTTCTGGAAAACTTCAGTATATGGCTTCACTTGGATATCTTCGTCAGAATGGTTTACTGGATAATAATTATTATAACCGTTACAATGCAAGAGTAAACCTGAATGCGGAAATTGCTAAAAATGTGTCACTTAGTGTGAGAGTTAGCGGAATGACATCTGATAGGCATGAACCTTCTACTCCTGGAGTACTTGATAATGCGGGATTCAAAGGTATTATAGCAAATGCTGTCCGTTATCCGGGACTGACACCTAGTTATTTATCAACTGGTGAAATCGGTCCGGGACCCAAATTACAGGGTACCCCAGTGGCGTGGGTGAATTGTGCTTCTTTTTACCGTGAGGATTTTGATAAATTCAATGGTAATATAGAGCTTACTTGGAAACCTATAAAAGGACTTACATTGAGAGCTATTGGTGGATATAACTATGCATTAAGCACTATCCGTAATTATCGGGCAGATATGCCGCTGGCCGGAGGGCAGAGTACAGGTCCTTCGTCTTTAACCAATTCCATGGGGCGTACTGTATATAAGACATTTCAGGCTGTAGCTGATTATAATGCTACCATAGCGAAGAGACATAATTTGTCGGTGTTGCTGGGTTATACCTGGGAAGACGAAGGACGACGAACATTAAGTGGAAGCCGTAATAACTTTCCATCAGATGATGTGCCGTATCTGGGAGCAGGTGGAGCTGACGGTCAAACTAATGATGGAGGTGGATATGACTGGGCAATACAGTCTGTTTTTGGTCGTTTGACTTATAATTATGATCAGCGGTATCTTTTTGAGACGACTATGAGATATGACGGCTCTTCAAGGTTCCCGTCAAATACAAAATTCGGTTTTTTCCCTTCTGTAGCTGCCGGATGGCGTGTGTCTGAAGAAAAATTCTGGAAAGAGAGAAATGTGTCCGACTGGTTCAATAATTTGAAACTAAAGGCTTCTTATGGTATATTGGGAAATAATAATATCGGTAATTATCCTTACCAGTCTGTATATACTTTGGGGAAGGCACAGAATTATGTGTTTGGAGGCGTATATACCCAAGGTGCAGCTGTTACGACTTATGTAGATCCGACGTTGAAATGGGAACGGACGCGTACGGCTGATTTTGGTATTGAGACGGGTTTCTTTGATAATAAACTGACCTTGAATGCTACTTATTTTCATCGAAAGACAACGGACGTGCTTTACAAGCCTGCGGCTAGTTATTCTTCTATTTTTGGTTTGGCCATCTCAGAGGTTAATACCGGTGAATTGGAAAACAAGGGATGGGAGTTTGAGATAGGACATCAAAATACAATCGGTGATTTCCATTATCATGTTAATGGTAATTTTTCTATCATTAAAAACAAAGTTCTAACATTGGGAATGGGAAATGTAACTCAAAATAATGGCATGATAGGTAATGGAAGTGATTTGTTTATTGGCTATCCGATGGAGATGTTTTATGGGTATAAGACAGATGGTGTGTTTCTTACGGACGCAGAAGTGAACGATTGGTATGATCAGACTGAAATAGCCAAAGGTTCACAGGCTGGAGATATCCGTTATGTAGACATTACAGGTGATGGAAAAGTAACGCCTGATGACAGAACATACTTAGGATCACGTATTCCGAAATATACTTTTGGCCTGAATTTGGGTGCTGAATATAAAGGATTTGATTTTAGTATGTTAATACAGGGAGTTGCTGGTGTAAAAGGTACGCTTTCTGTATATGCCGGATATGCTTTTTATCAGGAAGGCAATATACAGCGTTGGCAGATGGAAAATTGCTGGAATGTACAGCAAGACAATCGTTATCCTGAATATCCGCGTTTGGAAGTTATGTCAAATGCGGGAAGCAATAATACTTTAACTTCGGATTATTGGGTGTTGAATGCTTCTTATGTCAAAGTCCGTAATATCCAGTTTGGCTATACATTGCCTGAATCTGTGACTCGGAAGTTTGGTTCCAGTGGTATGCGTTTTTATGTAAGTTTGGATAATCCACTGACATTTAAAAGCTATCGTGAAGGTTGGGATCCTGAGAAAACAAGTAATGATGGACAATATTATCCAACTATGTCTACTTACACCTTTGGTTTAACATTAAAATTCTAAAGCCTTATGAAATGTTCTAAATATTTGATGCTTGCTACCTTGCTTGCTTCATTGTCTTTCTCGTCATGTGACTTGGAAAGATTGCCTCTGACCGACCTATCGGAAGAAAATTTTTGGAATGATGAAAAAAATGCAGAACTTGCCTTGACTGCTCTTTATCGTGGAAAGATAACTAATGGCTTGGAATATAGCGTGTCTGATTTCTGGTCTTATCATGGGTTGCTGTTTATGGAACATTTGACAGACAATGCGTTTGATCGCAGGGGAGAAAATAATAACTTTTACAAGATATCCAGTGGGCAGTTGCTGAACACGAATTCTTTTATCGCGAATTATTGGTCGTCGGCTTATTCACGCATTGGTAAATGCAATCGTTTTCTGGAAGGAATGCAAAAAATGCCAGAATCAGACCAGAATAAAAGGATGATAGCTGAAGCTCGTTTTTTGCGTGCGACTCAATATCATTATCTGGCAAGTTATTTTAAGGATGTACCGTTAGTAACCACTGTGTTGAGTGGTGAGGAGGCCAATACGGTAAAAAGAAGTACACAATCTGAAATATTGGCATGGTGTGCTACTGAATTTAAAGAAGCTGCTGCAGATTTGCCACGCTTTAAGGATCTTGCTTCAAGTGAAACGGGCCGTGCCTGCAAACAGGCTGCTTTGGCTTTTCTAGGCCGCACATGTATGCTTCAAAAAGATTGGGCGAGTGGAGCTGCCGCTTATAAGGAAATCATAGATTATGGAGACAATGATATCCACACGAGTTATCCGGAATTATTCTGGCCAGGTACTGGGGTTGGCAATAAAGAGAATATTTTCTATATTGCTTATTTGGAGAATTATTTTGGCTGTGGTATGCCTCAGCAAGTGCTTCCAGCTAAAGATGGAGGATGGAGTCTTTCCAATCCTTCTGCCGGCTTGTTTGAATCTTATGAATTTGTTGATGGTACTCCGTTCAGTTATGATGACCCACGTTATAATCCAAATAATTTAGGAGAGAACCGTGACCCTCGTTTGGACTATACTTTGTTTTATAATGGTGCGGATTTTATGGGTACAACGTATCGCATGAGTCCAGATTATGAAGCTTCTGCTAAAGAGCGACTTGATTATTCGTCAGAAGCATCAAAAACAGGTTTCATGTGGCGGAAGTATTTTGATGAGAATCCGATTAATGATATTCAAAGCTATAGCGCAGTGACACCTATAATTCGTTATGCGGAAGTGTTGTTGGGTTATCTGGAATGTTTGATTGAAGGGGGAGAGGTTATTGATAAGCCTATATTAGATGCTACAATCAACAAAGTGCGTGGTCGTGCCGGGGTAGAGATGCCTCCTATTACAGAAACAGATCCGTCTATTTTACGGGAAAGACTCCGTAACGAACGAAGAATAGAATTGGCCTATGAGGGAATACGTTATTGGGATTTATTGCGTTGGGAAATTGCAGACAAGGTTTTAGTTGGAGAAGTTTGGGGAGCACCTTACCCTTCTTCTACTACTTATGCTTCCTCTACTAAGGAAATAGATCCTACAGGGAATTGTCGTTGGTATGTTGGACGTCGTGATTTTCGCAATCCGCAAGATTATAAATGGCCTATTCCTTTGTCAGAGCAGAATATAAATCCCAATTTACGTGATTAGTACTGATAATAATTAATGATATGAAAATACAGTATTTAACATTCTCTCTACTCTCTCCGTTTGTTTGTAATTGGGTTAGTGGAGCTTCTGTGGAAGATAGCAATAAGAATGAGGTAACTGAACGCCTATTGCCCAATGTCATTATCATTTATGCAGATGATTTGGGGTATGGTGATCTGCAATGTTATGGCGCGAAAAATATAGAGACGCCAAATGTGAACAAGCTGGCTGATGAAGGGTTACGTTTTACGAATATGCATGCTGTGGCTGCTACCAGTACTCCTTCACGTTATTCATTATTGACGGGTGAATATGCTTGGAGGAAAAAAGGTACAGATGTTGCAGCTGGAAATGCAGGAATGATTATTCGTCCTGAACAATATACTATGGCTGATATGTTTAAGCATTCTGGTTATGGGACTGGAGCCGTTGGCAAGTGGCATTTAGGCTTAGGTGATAAGACTGGTGAGCAGGATTGGAATGCTCCTTTACCTGCTTCTTTGGCTGATTTGGGATTTGATTATCATTATATTATGGCTGCTACAGCTGACCGTGTTCCTTGCGTATTTATAGAGAATGGACAAGTGGCGGGATATGATCCGACAGCTCCTATCGAGGTGAGTTATAAGCAAAATTTTCCAGGAGAACCTACAGGAAAAGACAATCCTGAGCTATTGTATAACCTGAAGCCAAGCCATGGGCATGACATGTCCATTGTGAACGGTATTAGCCGTATTGGATACATGAAAGGAGGTGGAAAGGCATTGTGGAAAGATGAGAATATTGCTGATTCTATTACTTCGCATGCTATTGATTTTATCAGCCAGCATCAAAATGAACCGTTTTTTCTTTATTTTGCAACAAATGACGTGCATGTACCCCGTTTCCCCCACGAACGTTTTCGGGGAAAAAGTCCGATGGGGTTGCGTGGAGATGCTATTCTGCAATTTGACTGGAGTGTAGGCCAAATTATGAAAACGTTAGATAGATTGGGTTTAACAGAAAATACGCTTGTTATTTTGTCTAGTGACAATGGGCCGGTTGTGGATGATGGTTATGATGACCGAGCTGAAGAGCTATTGAATGGGCATACGCCTTCCGGACCGTTAAGAGGTTATAAGTATAGTGCTTTTGAAGGTGGAACAACTGTTCCTGCCATTGTGCGTTGGCCAAAAATGATACAAAAAAAGGGCGTATCAAATGTGTTGATGTCGCAGATTGACTGGATGGCTTCATTAGGAGAGTTGATTCATGCACATTTACCTAAAGGGAGTGCTCCTGATAGTTGGAACCGGTTAGGTAATCTATTGGGTACGGATAATACAGATCGTTCCTGGGTTGTAGAGTTTGCGGCTAATCATGTATTGTCTATCCGAACTAAAGATTGGAAATATATAGAACCAAATGATGGGCCACGCATGATTACTTGGGGACCGAGAATAGAAACAGGTAATGACAGTATTCCACAATTGTATGAAATGAAGAAAGTTAACGAACAAGAAAATGTAGCGGCTCAATATCCTGAAAAGTTATTTGAAATGCAGACTTTGTTGCGAAAAGCGAAATTAGGTCAGTAGTTGTAAAGCTATTTAGTTGGTGCTCTAAAGGAGAATCAATGGATAGACTTACTTAAAGTCTGTAAATTATAATATAAAAATCTCCTGCTTTAGCTTTCATTTACCTTAATGATATGTCTAAAAGTAGGAGGTTTTTTATTTTTAATTTTTTTGTAATTCTATTTGAGATAATCTCTTTTTGTATGATAAATCTCTTTTTGTAATTTCGAGAGAAATTTAATTATAATGAGGTATGGGTAGAAAATCTTTTTTGATAATAATTTTGTTAGGAATAATTTTATCGAGCAGCACTTATAGGAAGGAATACATGTCAATAGCTGAAATGAAAGTGGGGTTAGCTGAGAATCCTTTAGGGTTAGATACGTCAGTCCCCAGATTCGGTTGGCAACTTGTAGGTAACCCACATGAAAGAGGCATATATCAGACAGCTTATCAATTAGAGGTAAAGGATGAGGCTGGAAAGGTAGTCTGGAATTCCGGAAAAGTGACAACAGATGTGTCCCAGCATGTGACTTATCAGGGAGAGGCGTTGAAGCCGGCTACCCGTTATACCTGGAAAGTAAAAATCTGGAACAATAAGGGAGAAATTGCGGAAAAAGATTCTTGGTTTGAGACAAGCCTGATGACGTCTGATGATAAAGAAGGCTGGAACGGAGTACGTTGGATTGGAGGCAGTGACGAGGATATGGTACTTTATTCACATTATTTGCCAGTATTCAGACTGGATTGTTCATTTCAGATGAAAAGACAGGCTGCGTCGCGCAAGATATCATTTGTGTATGGTGCCAACGATGAACGTCTGATGAATGCGAATAAGAACATCTATCACATTGCCAGCGGGAAGGATGAATCATACATAAAAGTGGAGTTTGATTTGTCTCTTTTGAAAGACGGACGAAATGCCTGGATACATATTTATCGTGCCGGTTATCAGCCGGATGATAAACCTTCTGTTCCTTTGAAATCTTTTATGCTACCCGTTGATGTGCTGAATGCGAAGAATCAATATCAGCTGCATACGTTCTCTTTGTATTCCAATTTGGGTTTTACCACACTGAAAAAAGGAGAGGTGCAGATTGGAGAAGTGAATCTGAATCCCTTGGGGCAGGGAGGCGATTTCGTGGCGTTTCCGGTAGTCGGTGATGTGGGGTATGCATTGGAGCACGTAACTGATTTTTCAGGAGTCAGAACGGATATTCGCAATTTCCGGAGTCCGGAGAACAAGTTAGCTTCTGTCACCTTGGATGCTAAACTGTTGAATGGCGCAAAGAAGTGCTATGTACAGAATCCCAGTCGTAACGCTATGCCGATGTTGCGTACGGAGTTTGAGACTTCTTCCAGTAAGGTTCGTAAAGCACGTTTGTATGTGACTTCCCGAGGTATTTATGAAATGTATCTCAACGGACAGCGCGTAGGAGAGGATTATTTTAACCCGGGCGTGACACAGTATAATAAAACGCATCTGTATCAGGTGTACGATGTGACGACGTTGATTGCGAAAGGTAAGAATGCTGTTGGAGCAATTTTGGCTGAAGGATGGTGGAGTGGAGGAGCAACTTATGCCGGAGAAAACTGGAATTTCTTTGGCGACCGTCAGTCATTGCTGGCACAATTGGTCGTGACTTATGAAGATGGACAGGTACAGACGATAGTAACTTCTCCGGATACGTGGAAGTATTTCAATCAGGGGCCTGTGGTATATGGCAGTTTCTTTCAGGGAGAGGTATATGATGCCTTGAGAGAAAAAGCGATTGAAGGATGGAAGAAAGCGGTAGAAGTTTCGCTGGAAGGCCATATCAGTCGGTTAGGTGGAGGAACAATGCCTAAAGTCGATGATTATTCTAATTTCCATTTGGTAGCTCAATACGGTCAGACGGTAAAGGCCATTCAGAAGCTGACGGCACAATCGGTAGAAGAGGTTCGTCCGGGCATCTTTGTGTACGACATGGGGCAGAACATGGTGGGAGTGCCGGAAATCACGCTCAAGGGAATCAAGGCAGGACAGGAAATCAATCTGCGTTATGCCGAGGTGAAATATCCCGACCTGCCGCGTTATGCCGGAAACGAGGGAATGATTATGCTGGAAAATATTCGTGCAGCCATGGCGCAGGATAAATATATCACGAAAGGAGGAAATGAAACGATTGCCCCGCGATTTACCTATCATGGATACCGCTTCATTGAGATTACGGGCATAGACAAAGCTTTGCCGCTGGAGGATGTGAAAGGAGTGGTGTTGAGTTCGATTGACGGACTGGCATCCAAGTATGAAACATCTAATGAGAAGGTTAATCAGTTGTGGCACAATATTGTGTGGTCTACTTATGCCAATTTCTTCTCTATCCCGACCGATTGTCCGCAGCGTAACGAGCGTTTGGGATGGGCGGGTGATATATCGGTATTCTCCCGCACGGTCACTTACCTGGCAGATGTACCGCAGTTCTTGCGTCGTTATTTGTGTGCCATGAGGGACGTACAGCGTGAGGATGGCCGTTTCCCGGATGTGGCTCCTCTAGGTGGCGGATTTGGTGGCTTGCTGTGGGGTAGTGCTGGTATTACAGTGCCGTGGGAAGTGTATCAGCAATATGGTGACAAGAGTTTGCTGGCAGAGCACTATGAGGCGATGTGCCGTTATGTGGATTATGTACGGACCAGGAATATCAATCCGGAGACGGGCATATTGGAACAGGAAAAGGTCTGGGGAAACTTGGGCGACTGGCTGGGACCGGAGGACAACAAGAATGACAAGACACTGATGTGGGAAGCATACTTCCTTTATGATTTGGACATTATGAAAAAAGTGGCTCAGATTTTAGGTAAAAAGGAGGATGCGGAAAAGTTTGGGCAGTTGTATGACGAACGTAAGTCGTTTTTTAACCGTACATATATCGACCCGCAGACGGCGAAAACGATTTCTTCGGGAGCAAACGGTCCGGAAAAGGGGAAACTGGTGGATATACAAACCTCGTACGTGCTTCCTTTGTCTTTCGGCATTGTGAATCCGGAATGGAAAGAGCAGTTTGCGGCTAATCTGGCGCATACGGTGCAGCGGGAGAATGTGGCGGATGATGGAAAGACTTATCCGGCTTACTCGCTGATGACAGGATTTATCGGTACGGCATGGATTAGCAAGGCGCTTTCGGATAATGGATATGATGAGGTAGCCTACAACTTGTTGCAACAGACGACTTATCCTTCGTGGTTGTATTCTGTGGAGCAGGGAGCTACTACCATTTGGGAACGCCTGAACTCGTATACGCATGTCGACGGATTTGGCGAGAACAACCGGATGAACTCGTTTAATCATTATTCTTTTGGAGCTGTCGGGGCATGGATGTATGCCTATTCACTGGGTATTATGCGGGATGAAAACCATCCGGGATTCAAGCATTTTGTGCTTTGTCCTAAGGTAGACCCTACAGGAAAGATGACTTTTGCCAGAGGATATTATGATTCGCTGTACGGACGTATAGAAAGTGCATGGGAAGTGAAGGATGGAGAGTTGAGGTATTCATTCACTGTTCCGGCTAATACCAGTGCGACGCTTTATTTACCTGCTGCTTCAGTGGATTGCGTAACTGAAAATGGTCGTGCGTTACAGGCTGGAAAAGAGGGTATAAAAGAAGTGACATATCAGGATGGAATGTGTAAGGCGGAATTGTTGTCGGGAACTTATCACTTTGTGGTGAAATAATCTTAGGCTATACATCGGCATAAAACAAAGCAACCTCCTTCTGCTTGCTGTGAGTGATTCTTCAGCGCAGAAGGAGGTTGTATTTTTATTCTCTTCCGAATTTTTTTCGGTAGGATTGCGGAGTGTATCCTGTATATTTCTTGAAAACCTTGGTAAAGTAAGGTATATCGTCAAAGGTCAGGTAATAGGCTATTTCTTTGGTGCTTCGCTGAGTGGTGGCCAGCAAATCTTTGGCCTGCTGGATTTTCAGTTCCTGAATGTAGTGCGCCGGAGAAAGTCCGGTATACTCTTTGAATAGTTTCCGGAACCAGGAATAACTCATGTGCAGGGAGTCGGCAACTTCTTCCGGACCGATACCTTTTAACAGGTTCTCGCGGATGAACACCTTGGCTTTGCTAATCTGTTCGGTAGCTTTGTTGTCGAACTCGTAGTTCTGCGAGTAGTACATGGTCATGCCTAAGATAAGATTGGCAATGCCGGCCAGATATTGCTGGCAGGCTGCTTTTTCTTCCATGGCCACTTGAATGGCTTGTTCGTAAAGTTTGACGATGCTGTCCTGCACACCGATGTGATATACAATTTGGTCTTTCGCAAAAAAATTGTTTTGAAAACGGCTGTCCATGTTGATTCCCTGAAATCCGATCCAGTATTCCTGCCAGCCGGTTTTTTTATCGGGGAAATAGCTGTGCCATACGTGAGGCTGGAGAATCAAGATGTCTCCTTCCTTGATTTCGATGAAAGTATCGGGAGAGGTATAGAAATAGCCTTTTCCGTGCGTGATGTATAATAGCTGGTAGCTGTCCAGCACACGACCGCGTGAGGGAGTGAAATAAAAGGCATCCGGATGTCCGGTACGAGGTGGGTACACCGGGTAATTGGGTGGTATGGGTTCCGAGCCTACGGTGTCCACGGTAATTCCCCAGTCTATATCGCGCGGACTTCGTACCAGATATTTATAGTTTACGCTGTTTTTTTCCATTTTTTGTCCCTTTCTTCGCAAAGATAAAAAATCCCTGATAAACTCCTGAATTTTCGTCGGCAGGAAAAATCAAAAACTTATATTTTAAAGTCATTTCTTCCGCAAGAAGGGAATTTTTTCTTTCTACTTTTGTCACAGTAGTTAACCAAATAAACTTTTAGCATGGATTCCAAATATTTTATTGCATTTGATTTAGGAGCAACTAGCGGAAGAACCATATTGGGGACGCTGACTGGTGATAAATTGACACTGGAAGAGGTTACCCGCTTCCCGAACCAGATGCTGCAACTCAACGGACATTTTTACTGGAATATTTTTTCCTTGTATGAGAATTTGAAGAAAGGCCTGGCTGCTGTGGCACAGAAAAAAGTACCTGTCACTTCTATCGGTATTGATACATGGGGAGTGGATTTTGCTTTTGTGAACGAGGAAGGGGCACTGATAGGCCTTCCGTATGCGTATCGTGACCCGCAGACTATCGGTAAGAAGGAAGAGTTCTTTGAAAAGGTGATGTCGGCAGATGAGTTGTATGGAAAGACGGGAATCCAGCACATGGATTTCAACAGTATTTTCCAGTTGTACACTTTAAAACAACGGAAGGACTTCGGGTTGGCACACGCCAGTCGTCTGCTCTTTATGCCGGATGCGCTTTCTTACTTGTTGACAGGAAAGATGGTGACAGAATATACCATTGCATCGACTTCTCAGTTGCTGAACCCGGAAACACGCAAATTAGATGAAAATTTGCTGGAAGTGCTGGGTGTCAGCAAATCCTTGTTTGCGGATATGGTGGAACCGGGAGCTAAGATCGGTATGCTGACCGAGGATTTGTGTGAAGAACTTCAGATAGAATCTGTTCCGGTAATTGCCGTAGCCGGACACGATACTGCTTCTGCCGTAGCGGCTGTACCGGCTGCCAACAAGAACTTTGCTTACCTGAGTTCGGGTACATGGTCGTTGATGGGAATTGAAACAGATGGTCCGGTTGTGAATGAAAAGACAACTCACTATAATATTACGAACGAAGGAGGAGTAGACGGTACCATTCGCTTGCTGAAGAATATCACAGGTATGTGGATTGTAGAACAATGTCTGAAGAAATGGCATAAGGAAGGAACGGATTATACGTATCCGCAGATGGTGGAACTGGCTCAGGCTGCTCGCCCGTTTGCTTGCTTCATCAATCCGGATGATCCGGGATTTACCAATCCACAGGATATGCCTAAAGCCATTTATGAGTACTGTGCACGTACCGGACAGAACGCACCGCAGACACATGGTGAGTTTATCCGTGTCATCTTTGAGAGTCTGGCATTGAAATACCGTGAGGTACTCGATGTATTCCGTGAACTTTCCGTAAATCCGATTGAAAAGTTGCATATCATTGGAGGAGGTTCACGCAACAAACTGCTGAATCAGTTTACTTCAAATGCCATCGGCTTGCCGGTTGTGGCCGGACCGAGCGAGGCATCTTCAATTGGAAATATCATGCTTCAGGCTAAAGCTGCCGGAGTAGTAAGTACGTTGCAGGAAATGCGTAACGTGATTTCCGTCAATGTGGAACCGGATTATTTCTCACCGGCGGATGCGGAAGTGTGGAATGAAGCTTATCAGAAATATATATCAATCATTAAAAAATAATTTGCCATGAAAGAACAACAGATTATCAATGCGTATGAAATAGCTAAAGAACGCTATGCCAAATTGGGTATCGATACAGATGCCGTAATGGAAACTTTACAGTCTGTACCTATGTCTATGCACTGCTGGCAGGCAGACGATGTGACCGGATTCGAATCACAGGGTTCACTGACCGGAGGTATTCAGGCTACCGGGAATTATCCGGGAAAGGCTCGTAATATTGAGGAATTGCGTGCAGATATCCTGAAGGCTGCTTCTTACGTACCGGGAAAACATCGTTTAAACTTGCATGAAATCTATGGTGAATTCGGTGGACAATTTGTAGACCGTGACCAGGTGGAAGTAAAACATTTTGAAGGCTGGATGCAGTGGTCAAAAGAAAATGACATGAAGCTGGATTTCAACTCTACTTCTTTCTCTCACCCGAAGTCTGGAAACCTGTCTTTGTCAAATCCTGACAAGGCTATCCGTGATTTCTGGATTGAACATACTAAGCGTTGCCGTGCCATTGCTGAAGAAATGGGTAAGCGTCAGGGCGATCCTTGTATCATGAACTTGTGGGTACACGATGGTAGCAAGGATATTACCGTAAACCGTATGAAGTACCGTGCATTGCTGAAAGATTCTTTGGACCAGATTTTTGCACAGAAATACGATCACATGAAGGACTGTATCGAATCAAAAGTATTCGGTATTGGTCTGGAAAGCTATACAGTGGGTTCTAACGACTTCTATATTGGTTATGGTGTACAGAACCAGAAACTGATTACACTCGATACCGGTCACTTCCATCCGACAGAAAGCGTGGCTGATAAGGTTTCTTCTCTGTTGCTCTATGTACCGGAACTGATGTTGCATGTAAGCCGTCCGGTTCGTTGGGACTCAGACCATGTAACTATCATGAACGACGATACACTCGATTTGTGCAAGGAAATCGTACGTTGCAATGCGTTGAACCGTGTTCACATTGGTTTGGATTACTTCGATGCATCTATCAACCGTATCGGTGCGTATGTAATCGGTATGCGTGCTACACAGAAGTGCCTGTTGCAGGCATTGCTCGAACCGCTGAACACGCTGCGTGACTATGAAGAAACTGACCGTGGCTTCCAGCGTCTGGCATTGCTCGAAGAATGCAAGTCATTGCCTTGGGGAGCTGTATGGGATATGTTCTGCTTGAAGAACAATGTACCTGTAGGCGAAGAATACATTGCTGAAGTAGAAAAATACGAAGCGGAAGTAACCTCTAAGAGAAATTAATCTTACAGCCGGACGACGGGAAAGCTTGTCTTGCCCGTTGTCCGGCTGGCTTAATTTATAGGCTATGGAAATCATTATCGGATTGTTGATTATTGCAGTGGGAGCATTCTGCCAGTCGAGCTGCTATGTACCCATCAATAAAATAAAGAATTGGAGTTGGGAATCTTACTGGATTGTACAGGGGGTATTTGCCTGGCTTGTTTTTCCTTTCTTGGGCGCGTTGCTGGCTGTTCCGGACGGACACAGCCTTTTTGAGATTTATGCGGCTCATCCAGCCGATACGCTTTGGGCGATGTTCTTCGGTGTACTCTGGGGAGTGGGTGGTCTGACATTTGGTTTGAGTATGCGCTACCTTGGAGTAGCATTGGGACAGTCTATCTCGCTGGGAACCTGTGCCGGACTGGGAACAATCTTGACGCCCATATTTACTGGTCACATGGAGGAACTGACTATGCCGGTTATTGTGGGAGTGATTGTGACTTTGCTGGGTATCGGCATCATCGGTTATGCCGGAAATATGAAGTCTGCCAGCCTGAGTGAGGAAGAAAAGAAAAAAGCTGTGAAAGATTTCAATTTTACTAAAGGAATTTTCGTAGCTTTATTGGCCGGTTTCATGAGCGCCTGTTTCAGTATCGGATTAGGATTCGGACAGAGTTTGTGTTTCCCGGAAAGTGCAGAAGTGTATAAAACTTTGCCGGCTACTCTTATGGTAACTGCCGGAGGTTTTCTTACCAACATGGTGTACTGTTTTTATCAGAATGCAAAGAACAAGACATGGGGTGACTATGGAAAGACCTCACTGTATGTGAACAACATTCTGTTCTGTGCGTTGGCCGGTGTGTTATGGTATAGTCAGTTCTTTGGCTTGAGTCTGGGAAAAGGTTTCCTGGTAGCTTCACCGGTACTGCTTACGTTCTCCTGGTGTATCCTGATGTCGCTGAACGTGACATTCTCGAATGTGTGGGGAATTATTCTGAAGGAATGGAAAGGATGTTCTTCCAAGACCATCTGGGTACTGGTACTGGGACTGATTGTCCTGATTGTATCTTCTTTCCTTCCGCAGCTGTTGAAATAAAAAATCAAATTTAAATACATAATATAATGAAATCAATTCTTGAAGGACGTCCGGATTTGGCCCGTGAGATCAATAAAGTGGCCGAAGTGGCCGGATATTTGTGGCAAAAAGGATGGGCTGAACGCAACGGTGGAAATATCACCATCAATGTAACAGAGTTTGTTGACGATGAAATCCGTCAGATGCCGGCTATCAGTGAACCGAAACAGATTGGAGCGGTATTACCGCATCTGAAAGGCTGTTATTTCTTCTGCAAAGGTACACAGAAACGTATGCGCGACTTGGCTCGCTGGCCGATGGAAAACGGTTCTGTAATTCGTATCTGCGACGATTGTGCCAGCTATGTCATTATCGCTGACCAGCCGGTGATGCCGACTTCGGAAGTGGCTTTTTACCCGCATGTTCACAATCAGTTCCCACATT
>OAWS01000520.1_pt1 | contig 29892 bp, 17 predicted proteins | sample 1517141 | NCBI WGS metagenome assembly OAWS01 (sample SAMEA2580173, study PRJEB22360) | human gut metagenome | biome: human gut; feature: human-associated habitat; material: faeces | place: Denmark | collected 2008/2010
CTGTACTTGAACAATATCTCGCAAAAATGGGCTTTATAAGGGACGACTATTTAATGCAGTAAGAAGTATAATAGGAATATGACACAAGTCAATATTGTTCTTTATTTTCAGACACATTTCCGTTCCGGACATCTCAGGCATCATAATATCCGAAATAATTAAATCAGGCTTATATTCATATGCTTTATCTAATCCTTCCTTGCCATTACTTGCCATTATTACCTGATAAAAAGGTGAAAAAAGCTCACATAACACTTGAATAAGCTCGTCATTATCTTCCACAACTAAAACCGTATATTTTTTTGACTCTCCTTCTTCGCTTTGGAAACTTTCTTCGTTAGCAACGGCACATATTCCAACTCTACTATCCTCATCTGTCTCCTTCAAATCTGACTCCTTCTCCCGATCCGCAAAATGAACATGCTCATCATGAATATATCTTGCATCACCAAGTGGAAGTTTTACAGTAAATACACTACCCTTTCCCAACTGACTATCTAAGCAAATTTCTCCATGATGTTTCTCTACAATACTCTTCGTAAGAGCCAAGCCAATTCCAGTACCTGGAGATGTAGCAGACTCAGAAGATCCTTCAATCTGATAAAAACGATCAAAAATACGATTAAAATCACCCATTGCTATACCTTTTCCAGTATCATGTATTGAAATAGCCACATTCTCACCTTCCACGCATATTTTAATCTCAATACTACCTCTCTCCGTATATTTAAAAGCATTCGACAACAAATTAAGAAACACTTTCTCTAACTGCTTTGAGTCAAACCAGCATAATATTACTTCCTGATTGGAGAAAAACTCATATTTAAGTCCTTTACTATGTGCATAATCACTAAATACATAAAATATCTCTTTCATAAAAAGGCAGATATCTTTCTGCGACATATTCAGCGTATATTTATTTTGTGTAAACTTTCTAAAATCCAAAAGCTCAGAAATCAAGTTATTCATATATTGAGCACTTCTCTTAAGCTTCAAAACCCGATTATACACCATTGGTTGTAGATTGGGCATCTGAAGAAGAGATTCTATGTGACTTATTATTAAGGTAAGTGGAGTACGAAACTCATGACTTACATTGGTAAAAAACACCAATTTTTCATGATTAAGTTCTTCTATATGCTGCTTTTCAAATCTCTCTTTTTCAAGTGAAAGAAATAAATCATTTTTCTCTTTTCTATAACGTATTATCATCCAAACGATGGTAATAAATATAATGATATACAAAACCCATGCATACCATGTGTTATACCACGGCAACGAAATACAGATATTAAGTACAGCCATATCCTGTGCATCACCATCTGCCATTCTAACACACAATGTATAATTTCCAGGAGAAAGATTCGTATATCTCGCAAAAGGAACTGTAGTCGAAATCCAAGTCTTATCAAACCCTTCTAATTTATATTCAAAAATCTGTTGTACATGCCTGTTTATATAATCAGAACTAGCAAACTCTATAATTATATTATTTTGCGATGAAGCTAAATCTATTCTATCTGTGAATGCCAAAGATTTTTTCAGGATTTTTCCTTCCTCCGATGGATGTATTATAGCGTTATTTACATTAATATTAGAAAAATAAATCGGTTGTTTATGTTGTAACGGAGATAAAAAATCAGACTCTTCAACACGTGTTATCCCCTTTGTATCGCCAACGTAAATTATATTTTCCTTAGAAATACAGATGCCACATCCATATATAATAGGAGCTTTTAAATAATCTTGCTTTATACTCGCAAACGTCTTTTTATCCGTATCAAACATAGTTATTCCTCTATCTCCTATAAGTATCAATTTACCATTTAAGGTCAATCGGGAAGAATAACAATAATTACTGGGAAGATTACTATTATATGATGTATAGGTATTAATTGTCTTCAAAGAGGTATCATAAACAATCATTCCACTGCCTAAAGTACAAATATAAAGTTTTTTATCTACTGAAAGAATATGCGACACCTCTCCTAAAGCATGAAGTGATATTATTTCCTGTTTATGAGGAGCATCAAGAGAAATTGCTTTTATATTATTTCCAGATGTAGTATAAAAAGTTCCGTTCTTATCTATATCAAAAATCATTGCTTCACCAAAACAATCTGGTAAATGAGTAAATCTGTTTGACCGAGTATCGAGCAAAAACACTCCCTCTCTTGAGGAAACAACAATTTTATTTTTCCACTTTTTGACATGGTGTATAATTCTTCCCGGCATAACGGGAGATTTGTAATCCGTAGAATAATTATAGAAAGTCTTCTTCTTAATGTCATATCGAGACAAGCCTCCAAGATGTGTACCTATATATAGCATATCATTATCCATATCATAGCACATACTTTTCACATTATTATGAGGAAGCCCATGACGTGAAAGAGGCGTGGCAGTAAATTGCTCCACAGTTCTCCACCCACGATCTATACAACTGACTCCTCCTCCATCCGTACTTATCCACAAATTCCCTCTTTTGTCCATTATCATTTCACCAATGTATGAATAATAAAGACTAGACAAATCCTTTGCCTGATAATCGTAATGAATTACACTATTTCTTGTTGGGTTGAAATAATTTACGCCCCCAAAATAACTTCCAGCCCAAATATTTCCTTGCCTATCTTTGAAAAGCGAAAAAATAGAAGGATGATTAAGCCCACCCGCATACTGCGGAATATTTACGGCTGCATAAGTATGGTTTTTTATATCATATTTCTGTAAACCCATAAAAGTGCCAAACCATATATTCCCATCATCGTCTTCAACAAATTCACGAATCTGCGGGTCAATTATACCGTTTATGCCATTCGGACAAAGTGGAATTTTCTCTATTCTATCATTCACTCTCCGATAAAGTCCATTCATTCTCGTTCCTATCCACAAATTATGTTTTGAATCTTCATATATTCTATAGATATCTTCTCCCGGTAAAAGGTACTGCTCCTCCCAAAGTGCGCCAAAAGGAGAAATAATTATACCATCAGTCGTACCTACATACATATTGTCTCTGTCAACTTCAATTACATTAACAGAGGTAGATTCAGGTAAAATTTTATAAATGCTTTTTTTATGAGTTTTGAGATCATACAAAAATATGTTGTTCCTCTGTGCATACAAAATATTTCCTTTATATGCAGTCATAGCCGTTACCTTCCCTCTATTATCTATCTTACAAAACAGTTCGGTTTGCACATCATAAGCATACAAAAAGAAATCAGAAATAAAATACACTTTATTGCCATCTACAAGATTTTCTGATACAATGGAAGATATACTATTACCAATCCATAATTTCCCATCTTTCCCATTATCTACCTCACCCTTGTAATATTTAATCTTACCTCCGTCATAGACATTTAAACCTTCTCTTGTACCGAACCACATTCGCCCCAAAGTATCCTGTCCTATAGCCATTACAGAAGGCTGAGATAGCCCATTGCCTACACTAAGATTCTGAAAATATTGTGCATTGGATTTTATTGTCGTCAATATTAATAATATAAATAGTATAAAAAATAACTTTCGCATCATTTTATGCTTGCATTATTTATGAATAAGTTGAACATAGTTAGATTTCCCGACTACAAAGTCTATGGTTTATCGTGTGCCAAATTTAAAAAACTATCGTACGTATATCAAAAATCAGAGTAAAGAAAAATCCGGATATAAAATAAAAGAACTTTCAAACCATTTTCTATCCATAATTATAAATTTAAAGGAGCTTTTCAAGACCTAATCCTGAAAAACTCCTTTAAAATAAATCAAACTTTTTCCATTCTAAAATTCACATTCTTCTTCATTTCCTACGGAAGGAATGGTAACCAGGACTTTATCAATTCGCGCACCATCCATATCCACCACTTCCAGCACAAAATTATTCCATTCCAGTGTTTCTCCACTTTGTGGAATATGCTGCAAATGCTGCAGAATTAAACCTCCTACCGTATGATAGTCTACATCTTCCAAAAGGTCCTGACGATTAAAGTAGCACAAGAAATCATACAACGGACACTGGCCGTCTACCAGCCAGCCATCTTTATTGATTCGCTTGATAATATCCGGTTCTTCCCCAGCATCATCCATAGAACCAACCAAGCCTTCCAGAATGTCACGCAAGGTGATAATTCCCACGCAAGCTCCAAACTCATCACAAACCAGGGCACGACTGATCTTCTGAGCCTTCATCTGCTCCAAAGCCTTATACACATTCATGTTTTCATGAAAGAATGTAGCCTCATGCGTCAGAGCTGGCAGATTGAAATTCTCTTCAGAAAGGTGTAACACCAAATCCTTCAGGTTTACTACCCCTTTCACCTTATCCAGGTCACCATCTTCCGTCACCGGATAAAACTCATACAATTCATTCACCAGCACAGCTTTCACTTCAGCCGCCGTCATTCCACTCTCAAGTGCCACAATGTCACTCTTATGCGTCATAATGGAACCTACTTTCAAATCGCCCAACAAGAATACACGCTGTACAATATCCTGCTCTACAGGCTGTACTTCTCCATCGTCAGCTCCTTCTTTAATAATAGACTTGATTTCCTCTTCTGTCACTTTACTGTCGGTATCCTTGATACCCAACAGATTAAAGATTGCTTCCGTACTCTTAGATAACAGCCAAACAAAGGGTAAAGCCACTTTTGCCAGCACATTCATAGGCCGTGCCACCAGCTTAGCCATTCTCTCGGCCATGCTCATACCAATACGTTTAGGCACCAACTCACCAAAAATAATAGTAAGATAAGTCACTATCACTACAATTATTCCCTGTGCCAGTCCAAAAGCATAAGAAGAAGCAACTCCCCATGAGATAAGCAGATTCGTCAGGTCGACCGCAATCTTATTTCCCGAATAGATACCGGTCAAAATGCCGATTAATGTAATACCAATTTGAACTGTAGAAAGAAAACGATCTGGGTCCCCTGCCAGTTTCAATGCTACGCGAGCAGATTTATTCCCTTTTTTTACATCTGTCGACAACCGGGATTTTCGGGCTGATATTAATGCCACCTCGGACATGGCGAAAATACCGTTCAGTACTATCAACCCGATAATAATGATTATTTCATCCATATATAAAAACGAGTGTGTTTCAGGGGAACAAATTTATATGAATGTTCATAGCAAAAAAAGTGAGCTGCCTATAATTATATTGTTTTAACAAACAGACAGTTCACTTTTTTTCTTTTATTTTCTCGGGAAATAAATAGCAGCGTTTATTCCCAACCTGGATTTTGAGGCAACAAGTTAGGATTACGTTGTAATTCTCCTAATGGAATCGGATATAAATACATTTTATCATTCCATTTACGACTTTTATCAGGAGTTGCATAATTGGCATACACAATGGTCTGATAAAACTGTCCATCTTCCCCCTGTACATACTTACCAAGATATGTCTGTGGATTTTCCAGCAACTTTCCTGCCTTCCAGCGTTTCAAGTCAGCAAAACGGAAACCCTCACCAGCCAATTCTATACGACGTTCACGACGTATTTCCTGTAATAAAGGAGACAGGTCATATCCCCATTCCGGCCAGTTTGCATCTGTAAATCCTACCTCCATAGTCAGCTTTGGCATTCCAGCACGTATTCTCAATTCGTTGATGGTCTCATCCAAATTATCCTGAGTTATAATCCCAAGCTCAGCTTTTGCTTCTGCATTTATCAACAAAGTTTCCGCATAACGGAAAGCAATACCATCGATTGTACACTTTGCCTCCACATCCTGTGAAGGATCAGGATTAAAATACTTACGCACCCAATACCCTGTAGGACATTCTGCACTGACAAAGTTCTTGTCCTCAGTAATATACGTTTTATTTCCATCAGCAGTCATTGTATAAGGATCTTCACTTGTCAATATCAACTGCCTGAAGCGAGGATCACGCTCATCTGCTTCTTCTGCCATGGTACGATTCTGTACATGAGACTTCGAAGTAGCAGATGCCGGCTTCCCATCCAAATACAGAAAACTATCGGCAAAATCCTTTGACCAACCGCTCTTAGCATTGCGTAACCAGTGACAAGCATTGTGTTCTCGTAATGCTTTGGCATAATCAATAAATAAAATAGCCTCTTTCAAACTACTTTTATCCTCCATCACAAATAGATTATAATAATCTTTTTCCGGATGTCCCGTTTTATAAATCTCATAATGAGCAGACTTTATCAATTCATCAGTCAAATCAGCCGCTTTTTGAAGCAACCCGGCGACGTCTGCACCATAGCCTAGTTCATCATGATATTTATAATGAGTGCCTTCATTCAAGCAGATACGTGCCAGTACATGACGTGCCACATCTTTATTCAAACGATTTATTTCTTCTTTTCCTTTTTCTGGTAACCAAGTAATAGCAAACTCCAGATCCTCAATAATTTTTTCTGTTACCTTATTTCTCGGCATTTTCGGGCCATATAGTTCTTCGCTATCTACACTCAAATCCTTTTCCAGCCAAGGTACATCACCGAATGTCTGAATTTTTGAATAATATTCCCATGCACGAAAAAAACGAATCTCTGCTACATAAAGATTCACATCTGCTTCCGCAGCCTTCACAGATTGATAATGAGTCATAAAATAATTTAACTGACGAATATTTTTCCAGTAATCTTTCGACCAATACTGGTTTCCTGTATCCCCGCCTTCAGTAGGTACAGAATATTGCCCCCACAAGAAAGCATTTGGATGAAACGGAATCTGATTGTCACTATCCTCGTCTCCTAAATTAACCACTCCCGTCGGCAAAATATCATAAAAAGCATTCGCGTATGTTTTTAAGTCACTTACCGAATTCCAAAAAGTCTCATCATAAATACTTTGCGGTTCTCTATCGAGAAATGCATCATTACAACTTGCCAATGACAAAGCTGCGCTTACATATAATAAATATTGTATTTTCATAATTCTTTTCCTGTTAAATATCAGAATACGACATTCACACCTACCGACAACGATTTCTGCTGTGGATATTCATACGGATTATCCAGTTCCGGATCAAAACCTTCTGGAGTATGAGCAAAAGTCAACAAATTTTCTCCCGTGAAATAGAAACGACATTTCTGAATACCCCATTTTTGAGTCAACGTCCCCGGAAGTGTGTATCCTAAGGACAATGACTTCAAACGCAGATAAGCGGCATTAATCAGATAACGAGTCTGATTCTGCCCCAAAGCTGTTCCACCATTGAAACGAGCAACCGGGAGCCAAGCGTCGGTATTATTTTCTCTCCAGTAATCATTGGCGGCCGCACTAGGAACCTGCCACTGACTTCCATACTGCCAGCTAAATGTATTAGGAAGCATAATGTCACGCTTTCCAACTCCTTGCAGGAAAACTCCTAAATCAAAACCTTTCCAGTCCGCCGAAACATTGAATCCATAACGGAAACGTGCGCGATTATTGCCTATAATTTTTTTATCACCAGGATTATCCACAGTATTATTTCCATAATCTATCACTCCGTCACCATTCAAGTCGATAAACCGAATATCACCTGGAACTTTACTGATGGCTCCGTCTATTTTAGACTGGTCAGGTGCTTTCTCTATTTCTTCCTGCGATTGGAAGAGTGTAGATTCATATCCCCAAATCTCACCAATTGTCTTTCCCTCATAATAAGGACTCGACAAAGATTTGGTCGGATTGTCATACCTCGTGATTTTTGCTTGTGTATCAGACAAATTGAATCCCAAACTATAATGTAAGCCATTTTCTAACTGGTCATTCCATGTCAATGACAATTCCCATCCACGAGTAACCATATCGGCTGCATTTTCCTCCGGCTCGGAAACTCCCAAAATACCCGGCAACAACTTACCCGGACCAAGCATACCAGTGGTAGCACGCTGGAAATAATCAAAGGTACCTTTCAAACGATTCCGCAACACAGAAAAATCAAGTCCTAGATCCCATTGCGTAACTTTTTCCCAAGTCACAATATTACTTACCAAAGCTCCTGGCAATGCATATTGTACTTTCTGCCCATCCATCAAATATCCTGTCTGCCCTGTACCATAGGTTGAAAGATAAGCATGCCAACCATTATCTAACGCCTGGTTGGCCAAACTACCATAAGAGGCACGAAATTTCAATTCATCAAAAAAGCTATTTGTTAATCCCTTAAACCAATTTTCTTCAGACACTTTCCATCCCAATGAGAAAGACGGATTAAAAACAGCCCGATTATTTCTAGGGAACTTGGAAGAAAGGTCATATCGACCATTCACTTCCAATAAATAACGGTCGGCAAATGCATAATTCACTCGAAAAAAGCCACTACGTGTAGCCCAGCTATCATCTGAATTACCTACATATTTCTCACCGGTTGCGGCATCCATTGAAGGAAGCATATTTGAAATAAGATTATTACGCTGTGCAAAAAAAGCACGTGTATGCTTAGTTTCCTGATTGAATCCCAACATAACTTTAAAATAATGCTTCCCAAGTGTTCTCTCATAATCACCAAACAGATTGAAAGAATTATAAGTATCATTCTGCTGATGCTCGTATGCATAGTTCGGATCTGTCCAGAAAAATTTTTGAAGAAATTTTCCGTCAATACCGTACTCATCAAATGATTGCAAATGATTTTTAATGTGCTCTGCATAATAGTTAAACGTATAATCCATATTAATGGTCATACCACTTATCGGAGTTAATTTCAAGGCCAGCGTATTCCAGAAATCGTTTTTAGTGGTTTTACGTGAGCCTCCTTCTTCCAAAACAGCTGCAAAATTCGTATAATTTCCTTGTCCGGCCCAATGTCCATCGGGGTGTTTAACTGGCATCAAAGGTTGAGTATCGCTGCCAATCCAACTTTCGCCATGAGAATTATCCTGAGTAATCCCATTCAGTTCCGTACGAATAAAACTCGTCTTCATGGATACATGCAACCATTCATTTACATCATAATTAATATTATTAACCATATTAAATTTACGGAATTTTTCATTTCCGTAACGAAGAAGAGATCCTTGGTCCGTATATCCCACAGAAGTATAATAAGTCGCTTTATCACTCCCTCCATTAATATTGATATTATACTTTTGTACCGGATAGTTTTTCTTGTACATTTCTTTCATCCAATCCGTATTACCACAGTAAGCATATTTTCCGGCCTGACAATTCCCATATTGCCAACTATTCGGATCAGTTGCCACAAACACTGGAGAATTATTCAGTGGATCACGATAGTATGCTTCTATATGCTCCATTTCCTCTTGGCTAAAAATATTTTTACCATTCGTATTTTGTCCGGCAGCATTCATCCACATAGCATAATCCATAGAATTCATGTAACTAGGTCTTGTTGTGGGACTATTGAACGATACGGAAGCATCAAACGACACGCGAGTAGGCATATTCTTTCCCCCGCTCTTAGTTGTAATCAACACAACCCCATAAGCAGCACGAGCCCCATAAATAGAGGCAGAAGCTGCATCTTTCAGCACAGAAACACTGGCCACATCCTGTGGGTTAATCAAATTGGGGTCCATTTGTACCCCATCAACCAGAACAAGAGGAGAGCCACCGTTTATAGAAGTTTCACCACGAATATTAAATGAAGAACCAGCTCCGGGCTTTCCGCTTGTTGTTACGTTCAAGTTAGGAATCGTACCTTGAAGTCCTTGCCCTAAATTAACGATAGGACGGTCAGCCAATACTTTGTCATCTACAGCCGAAACCGCTCCAGTAAGATTTGCCTTTTTAACTGTGGCATATCCTACAATCACCACTTCTTCCAGAGTTTCCGTATCTTCCTTTAAAGTCACTTTCAAAGGTTGTCCATCCCATTTCACATCCTGAGAAGCATACCCAACATACGAAATTGTAATCACATCACCTACATTGACATTGGATAAATTGAAATCTCCATCAAGCCCTGTAATCGTTCCATTGGTAGTACCTTTTACCACAACAGAAGCCCCGATAACCGTTTCTCCGTTCCGGTCTACAACAACACCCATACACGAACTAGTTTGTTGTACAGTGCGTAAATCTGTGGCATCCGCAGGTGGTGTGGCCTGCATAAATCCAGTAGAGATACCAGACAAAAGCAAAAACGCACTCAAAGATTTTAAATGCTCTTTAGTCATAGATCTAAGTTTAGTTAAGAATTAAAAGATGTTTATATTAGGTCTAAAGTCTTTTGTATATACCCATTCTTTTTCGGGTCCAGTTTAGTCGTGATTTTTTTTAAGATCAACACCACAAATATAGGTATAATACTTCATTACATGAAAAAAGCTACACTTTGCCTCTATTTAGAACTTTTTTTAATTAAAAAAGACTTTCCAGAAAAGAACTTTTCATGTTAAAATTATTCAGAATAAAGCGAATTTTACCTGTTTTTCGCAATATAATTATAATAAGGAGAGACAAACAAAATTCGCGAACGAAACTTAAAATTCAAGAAACAAGGTCTAAAAACAGGAAAAAGGCCTCACACTTCCCCTATAAACTAGAAAAGCATGAGACCTTCAAGTTAGTGAATCAAATCAATATTTTTTCGATTGCATGAAGTTCCTCTTCTTCAAATGAAAGATGATTCAACGTTTTCAAACTATCTCCCAGCTGTTCAACTGAACTGGCCCCTACAATCACAGAAGTCACAGTTTCGTTTTTCAACAACCAGGCCAGAGCCATTTCGGCCAGTGACTGTCCGCGCATAGCCGCCCGTTCATTCAAAGCTTGTATCTTACTCAACACCTCCGGCGTAAGCGCCTCTTTTTTCAGGAAACCACCCCTTGCTATACGAGAATCATCCGGAATACCGTTCAGATAACGGTTAGTCAGCAAGCCTTGTGCCAAAGGAGAAAAAGCCACAAACCCACTTCCATTCTCCTTCACGGCATTCAATATCCCCTGAGATTCCGGTTCGCGTACCAGCATGCTATACCGTCCCTGATACAGCAGGCAAGGCACATCCCGTTCTTTCAGATAACGACATGCAAACAGATAGGCATCCAACGGGTATTTAGACAAGCCGACATACAAAGCCTTTCCCTTACGCACAATATCAACCAATGCCTGAAGAGTTTCTTCCAACGGCGTTTCCGGGTCATACCGATGAGAATAAAATACATCCACGTAATCCAGATTCATCCGCTTCAAGCTCTGGTCCAGGCTGGCCATCAGATGTTTTCTGGAACCCCAGTTACCATACGGGCCTGGCCACATGTCATGACCCGCCTTCGTGGAAATAAACAACTCATCCCGATAGGGAGCGAACGATGACTTCATAATCTGCCCAAAGGTTTCTTCGGCTGAGCCATAAGAAGGTCCGTAATTATTCGCCAAGTCAAAATGTGTAATTCCATGATCAAACGCATAGTGCAATTTTTTCCGGCTAAGTGAAAGTGTATCTACATCACCAAAATTATGCCATAATCCCAAAGAAATAGCAGGCAGCATCACTCCACTACGCCCGGCACGGCGATACTGCATACCACATTCGTAACGATTTTCAGCAGCAGAATAAACAGGTTCTATCATTAGATTTAATTTTAAGGCGTACAACTTTATTTTATCATATCAATGACAAAAATAATCTTTTCTTTTAAAATTTCTCCATTCCCTGACCTAAACCAAGCCATATACCACATCGTTATCACAGATTTTTATTATCTTAGCTTTCAAATTATTATCCTATATGAAAAATATACAATGGCTCTACATCGCATTACTGGCAGTCTGCCTGCAGGCTCATGCCCAGCAGAATAATATGCAACGTGCACAACAGATTCTGCAATGGATGAAAAATGCACAAAGTGACAGTATATATGCTTGCTTCGACGCTAAAATGCAACAAGCAGTTCCCATGTCACAATTAAACAATATGTGGTCACAAATGGAGCAACAGCTCGGATCGCTGGTGGAAGAAAAAGGATGGAAACAAGAGGCCATTGGCGGAACAATAGTCTATTACAGCGACTTGAAGTTTGAACGTGCCCCTATACGCTTTATGGTCGCATTCGATCAGGAAAGAAAAGTAAACGGACTTCGCCTGCTGCCTGTTCCAGCCGAAGAAAAGCCACAAGTAATCCCTTTCGACAGTATTCACCTGGAAGAATCACCCATAGAGGTTGTCACCGGTACGTACAAACTGCCTGGCGTCATTACCCGGCCTAAAGGAAAAAGCAATCTTCCCATCGTAATCTTATTACAAGGCTCGGGACCTCATAATAAGGACGGACAAATCGGCCCCAACAAGATTTATCAGGATATGGCTTGGGGATTAGCCTCACAAGGTGTAGCCGTTCTACGTTATGATAAACGTACGTATGTGTATGGGAAATCGGCTTCTCCAAAAGGAAAGGATATTACTCCAGAAGAAGAAGTGATAGAAGACGCCATCTCTGCCAGCCAGCTTGCAACCTCCCTTCCGTTTGTTGACGCGCAGAAAGTCTTCATTGCAGGGCACAGCCTGGGAGGATTACTGGCTCCTCTCATTGCTACACGCTGTCCTTCCGTAAAAGGTCTTATCCTGCTGGCCGCCCCTTCCCGTCCGCAAGATGACATTCTCAAAGAACAGTTGCACTATCTGGCTTCACTGAACGGAGATACTGACGAACAACTCCTCATGCAGCAATATCAGCAAATCAAGGCCAGCGCTCCTGAAGCTTACTGGGACTATCTGGACAAGTACGCTCCTGTCATGACAGCCCACTCGTTGACTATCCCCATGCTCTTTTTACAGGGAGAACGCGATTATCAGGTAACCATGCAGGATTTTGCAATGTGGAAACTCGGAATGTTCGGTAAACCCAACGTAACTTTCCGGTCGTATCCGTCTTTAAACCATTGTTTCATGGAAGGCACCGGGAAGTCCACCCCTATGGAATATAATCACCCCGGACGAGTGTCGGAGAAAGTAATCAAAGATATAGCAGAATGGGCCATTCACCGAAATGAATGACCCATTGACCTGCCACAAGTTATTTTCCTGTTTTCACTTTATCCCATGAGGGAGGAGTGATTCCCATCAAATGGCGGACAAAGAAGTCATAACGCTTGTGTTCGCCAAAGTCCTCTCCCATCGTATGGTGAGCTCCCGGGATAACTACCAGTTCAAAATCTTTATTGGCTTTTATCAAAGCATTGGCCACCTGCATGGTAGAAGCCGGATCTACATTATCATCCAGTTCGCCTACGACCAGCATCAACGGACGGCTTAGCAGATGCGCATTGTCTACATTGGAACAAGCACTGTAGGATTCATCTACCGGATATCCCATCCAAAGTTCATTCCACCAGATTTTGTCCATACGGTTGTCGTGGCATCCACATGCCGAATAGGCAGCCTTGTAGAATTCCGGATGGAACAACACGGCCCCGGTAGACTCCTGTCCTCCGGCAGAACAACCGAAAATTCCTACCCGGTCAATATCCATATAAGGATATTTCTGCGCAGCGGCTTTAATCCAAGCTATATGGTCGGGCAATCCGGCATCTTTCAGGTTCTTGTAACAAACTTCTTCAAATTCTTTTGAGCGGAAAGAAGTGGTCATACCATCTACCTGTACCACAATGAATCCCAGTTCAGCCAGCGATGTCATCCACCAGTTATAAGAAGAGAAAGTCTTCGGCACATACTGGTCGCCCGGTCCGGAATAAATGTATTCAATTACCGGATATTTCTTCGACGGGTCAAAGTTAGACGGGCGATAAATCACTCCCCACATATCCGTTTTTCCGTCACGCCCTTTGGCTGAGAATACTTCAGGGGCTTTCCAGCCATTGGCCAGCAAAGCAGAAATATCGGCTTTGTCCAGCTGCATACGGATTTTTCCGTTCTTTGCATCACGAAGTACAGCAATCGGGGCCTGGTCTACTTTGCTATACACATCTACCAGATACTTATAGTCGGATGAATACCAGCATTGGTGCATTCCCTCTTCCGGAGTCAGTTCCACCAGGTTACTTCCATCAAAATTGATTCTATAATAATGAATCAAGTACGGGTCCTCGCCTTTTTTCATACCATTGGCCGAAAAGTAAATCACTTCATTGGCTTCATCCACATGCTGCACTCCACGAACATACCACTCGCCTTTCGTAATCTGATTCAAAGGCTTTCCGGTAGCCCGGTCGTAGAGATACAGATGGTTGTAATTATCCCGCTCACTTGACCAGATAATCCGCTTGCCATCGCTCAGGTAGTTACGGTAAATCCGAGGATAGTTCACGTATTTTTCTTCCTTTTCTTCAATCAACGTACGTACACTGCCATCCACTGCCGACATTTCCAACACGCGATATACTTTATGCCCACGTTCATTGTATTCGAAAGTAATGGCCTTACTATCCGCATTCCACATCGGACCAGACAATTCATACTGATGGCTGAACAGCTCCGTAGAAGGAATCAAACGACGGCCGGATTCTACTTCAAAAATACAAGGCACCTTGAAACGCAGTTCGTCTCCAGGTTTTGCATATTCCTGCTTATGCAATTTGGGTTGTGCCTGATCGGCAGGAGAAGATTCTACATAATACACATAACGTTTTTCTACCGGACGAATCCGACAAGATACTACCGACTTGGAATCGGGCGACCACTGGATATACGAAGAATAATAATTGCTCAACGTTCCATCCTGACTCAGCTGCTTTTCTTTACCTGTAGCCACTTCGCGAACATATACATTGTCATTTTTGATAAAAGCGGTCCACTTACCATCCGGTGAGGTAACCGGGCGACCTTCTTTCTCATCGTCCACTTCCATCCAGTGGCGTTCCTTTCCACGAAGAGGTATTGCTCCTTCATCCAACAAACGGTTATTTTTGATGCTGTAAGCCCAAAACTTCCCGTCCAATTGGAAGCGTAACGTATCCAATGAAATATTTAACCGGCAATTCTGAAGCGGAAGGTTATAGGCATTTATCTCACGTCCTGCTTTTTCTGTCAAAGCAGCCGCCATTTTCTGCTGGTCAAACAATGCCGTACGTTTTTTCGATGCAGCATCTACCTTCACATATTCTTTTCCCTTTTCCGTCTGCCGTACATACCAGAAAGCAGAAGTCTGATCTACCCAATGCGGAACCACACCTGCATACAGCACGTGCTTGGCATTGTATTTCTCTCGTAACTCATACGCACGGTTGTAATCCTCTACCGTACCTTGTGCCCAAAGTGAGGTACAAGACATACTGCCTAATGCAAATAACAAAACGCCTGATTTGAATATTTTTTTTCCCATTCTATCCTATATATTAGAGAATTCGGGACTTCAGATTTTCTTCAGCCATACTCAAGAAAACCCAAAATCCCGAATCCGGTTGCATTATTATCTATTAGTTCTCATGGTTATTTCACTTCCCACTCATACAAACCTGAAGAATTCTTATCCGGCTGTACCACTTCCAACTTCACAGCCTTTGTCTTCACTGGTTCAAAGTCTACGGTATTCGGGTTGCCCTTCTGCACACCATAAGATGTAATATTCTGAACTGGAGTCCAATTGCCAGAAGCATCCTTATAATAGATTTTCCAAGACTTCGGTACACGGCAACCTCCCCAAGGAGCATCATCATACCAATACACTGTAGAGCTGGAAACTTCTATTTCTTCCGGGAACTCGTATGAAATCCACTCTGTAGTACCTTCTTTCGGCCACCAGTGATAATACGGAATCGTACGGTCATTTTCATCCTTCGGCACCAGTCCGTCAGAAATAGAGGACAGTGATTTTACTTTATGTGAAGCATCTACCTTACTCTTCGATGCCAATGTCGGGATAGCAACCGGACGAGTAGCACTTACTTCATTCGGCAACCACACAGCCATATTTCCCGCTCCACGATGTGCCCATGCATAATATGGAATCATGGTCAGTGTATGATCTTTTGCGACCAGACGGCCTGATTCATCGTATTCCAATGTCTGAGCCTGAGTCTTAATCTGATTGATACCATATAACAAATCCGGTTTTTCTACGACTTCAAACTTCGGAGTGCGGTTCATCAATACACTCAATACATCAAAATCATTGTCCGGCCATTCTGCACAATACACAATCGGACCACGTTCTACAGAAACCCGGCCACGGTCAGCTTCCACCTTTCCATTAGCTCTTACCGTACGCACGTTCATATCGAAGTGGATTTCTACCTTATCTCCCTTCTTCCATTTACGGTCGATGGTCAAGTAACCTTTCTGCAAGTCTGATGTCACTTCTTCACCGTTCACCTTCACACTGTATTTCGGACGTACACCATCGGTGTAAGTATACAAGTCACTCGGAACTACCTGATTGCGTACCCATCCCGGAATACGAATCTTCATGGCAAACTGTCCGGCTGAGTTACGGTCTACTGCCAGTGTAATATCCCCGTTCCATGGATAAGATGTGGTTTGTGAAAGTGTAACCTTCTTTCCGTTTACCTGCAAAGTAGCATTATTGGCAATAAACAAGTTTACGTATACATCTTTTCCTTTTACTGCATAAACATAGCCCGGAACAGAAGGGATGAAACGGCAGATATTAGACGGACAACAAGCACAACCGAACCAAGGCTGACGCTGGTGCTGTCCCATAGACTCCAACGGATTCGGATAGAAGAAACCGCCCCCATCCAAAGATACGCCTGAAATCAACCCATTGTATAAGGTACGTTCCAGCACATCGTAATACTTGGACTCTCCGTGCAAGAGGAACAAACGGTAATTCATATATACATTACCGATAGCCGCACAAGTTTCACAGTAAGCCGACATATTAGGAAGTTCATAATTCTTTCCGAAAGCTTCCCGTTGTTTGTCGCACCAATACCTCCGGTGATATACAATTTCTTAGATACAATGTTATCCCAGATACGGTCGATGGCATGAATATAAGCTGTATCACCTGTCAGGGCAGCTACATCGGCCATACCAGAATACATGTACGCTGCACGTACTGCATGCCCTACTGCCTCATCCTGTTCAATTACCGGTTTGTGAGCCTGACTGTATTCATCCCGACGAGAAGTATAGCCGCGCTTATCCAGGAAGAATTTAGCCTGATCCAGGTATTTCTGATCGCCCGTTACCAGATATAGTTTAGCCAATGCCATTTCTGCAATCTGATGACCTGGCACACGTACCTGCTGTCCCGGTTTGTCACCAATCTCCCGGCAGACACAGTCTGCATAACGAATGGCTATATCCAGGAAATTCCGTTGTCCCGTAGCCTGATAGTGTGCAATAGCACCTTCTACCATGTGACCTAAGTTATAGAATTCATGGCTCAGTTCTTCCACCTTCTCCCAGCGTTTACTACCAGCCCATTCATGTGGATGTTTAGGATTCATAGTACGTGAAGTGTACAAATAGCCATCAGGCTCCTGCGCAGCAGCCACAATTACCAGCACACTGTCAATGTATTTTTTCAGCTTCTTATCCGGATAAGTCTGAAGCAGATAGCTGGCTCCTTCAATAGTCTTATACACATCCGTATCATCAAATGAATAGCCTGTCACCTTATTATTTTCACTCGGATGAGCTGCCATTTCAAAGTTCCTGTAGCGTCCGGTTTCTTCACATTTGCTAAAAGCCAATGGAATAGTTACTTCACGGCTGGCTTTCAAACGCTGTCCCCAGAAAGAATCCGTCAGTTTTACCGAAGTAAACGGAACCGGATCAATCGGATAGCCGTGTGCAGAAGCCTTCTTCTGCGCGTATGCCCCACCTCCTATCAACGAAAAAAGCAGAGCAGAAATCACAAATTTTTTCATGGTGTTACTCATATTTTATAGGTTATTATTCTCATTTATCTTTCAAGGGAAGTGCCTCATCCCAGATCTTCAACGCATGCAGATAGCCGCTAAAAGGCCAGTTACCTTCTGCATTCTGTCCCAAAGTTACAAATTGTATCGGTTTAATCAGCAGCTGAATATCTTTTGAACTGATTAACTGTCCGTTTATATATACCTTCTCGATACGTCCGTCAAAAACGACATAAATATGTTGCCATTTTCCTTCCAGTGACTTAGCCTCCTTATAACCGACATCTTCGTACCAGCCATAATGGTTCAGCATTCCGCAACGAGGTTCTGTGCCATTCACCAGCATGATTTTTTCCATTTCATCGTGCGAGCTGGTAAAATCGGCCACACATTCATTCTCAGCCATTTCCGGATTCAGCACCCAGGCTTCCAACGTATAAGGAGCATTGTCACGAAGAGTAGCCGGCAAGATAAAGCTGGAACGGAAGAACTGCTCGCCTTCAAAACGGAAAGCCTTCTTACCCTGTTGTTCTTCTACAATTACCGGAGCCTTTTGAGTCTCAAAATAACCTTCTACAACTCCCTTATTCGGAATATATCCTACCGTATCACCTACTGCAAAATCATCTGCATCCAGAGATACCAGCAATCCTCTTTTCATTCTATCAGAAGCTTCTACACGTACCAACCCTACAGTTGCATCGTAGGTCTTTTCCGCTTCTTCCTGTTTCCAGTTATAATAACGGAAATTTGTCAATGTCAGTTCCTTGTCCTGTGACTGAATAACGACCTTTCCCCGTTGTACATACTTGTCTGCCGATAGGGAAACCCAGCGGTTATTTTCATACACCCAGACTGTAGTTGTATGCTCCTCTTTTGGATTGATGACCGGAGATATAAATTCCAAAGATGTACCTGGTGCCAACACAATGGCCTCCTGTCCGTCAATACGCTTACGAGAAACTTGTCCGGATTTCAATTGGAAGACACTGCCCAGCATACCGCCGTCGTTTCTCCACTCCGTACCGTTCCAGTCCAAGCCCGAGAGTCCCATCCACAACTGAGGAGATGCCGTTTCAAACTCACCGAACACTTTAATGTTCCACAAAGCACCGGCAAAACCATTTCTCTGTGTTCCCGTTGTGGTTAATCGTACATACCGTGCTTTCACATCACCGAAATCTACCATCGGACTTCCAGCCAGATAATTGGAACGCTTATCCGCAAAAACATCCCACTTCTTTCCGTCTACTGAAGTCTCAATTACATACTGATAATACGACGTGCCATATTCAAATTGTGTCCACACCGTACGGATATTCTCAACCTTCTGCAAGTCAATCTCAATCCACTCCTGCCCCATTGTCTTCGGACGCCACAACGTACCATTATTATCGTCTACCGCATATTCAGGCACAAAGTTGGCATCATAATACGAAGAAGCTTTGACCGGTTTCCGATAGGCCAGGTTTTTCGATTTCAATACACTCTTGGCAAAAGCCCCCACTCCGCTGTGTGTTCCTTCTATAGGAGCGATGGAACCATCGGCATTAAATTCCAGCTTGTCAATACAAACCTGACGATGAAATCCACGGTTGGAATGAGGATTATCATGACGATGGTATACGATATAATAATTATCTCCTTCCTGCAAAATGCTGTGATGACCCGGTCCATGCACTGTACCGTCGGCGGACGTCTTCAGGATTGTACCTTTATATGTATAAGGACCAAGCGGTCCTACCGTGCTCGTAGCGTACTGCACATGATAGGTGCTGTCATGACACGAATCGGAAGAATACATAAAATAATAAATACCGTTTCGCTTCATCACAAACGGCGCCTCAAAGAAATCCTTTACTTCTGTATTAGGAATCAACTTCGTTTCCACAAAACCTTTCATATCAGGCGTCATCTTTCCAGCCCCGCAGCCAAAACCTTTATAGATACCCCATGTACCCCAATACAAATATACCGAACCGTCATCGTCTACAAACGTCTGGCCATCCAGCGTAATGGCATTCTTCACAAAGCGATCAGGAACCAGCACGGCTTCACTTTCTCCCAGTACATTCTTCCATGGGCCACGCGGTGTATCTGCAACTCCTTCATATACATTGCAAGGCTGGCAATAGAACATACGATACGTGCCATCGGTATGCTGCATTACATCCGGGGCCCAAATCCAGTGGCTGTCCGGCCAGTTCATCGGCATGATGGTCCAGTTCTCAAAATCCTTACTACACCATACCTGCGAAAGACCAAATCCTGCCCCACTGCCATCAGTCGTAGCATAGACATAATATGTATCTCCGAACTTCTTTATCGTAGGATCTGCAAAATACCCTGGAATAAACGGATTCCCCGCACCTAGAGTATTCCATTCCACCTTTTGTGAATAAGCGGTACTCAAAACTGTACCCAACAACAAACTTGTCAATACATGTTTTTTCATTCTTTTCCTCCTTTTATTATGGGTGCACTTCATTCAATATCGGAATTTCAATTTCATAGAAATACTCTTTCAGCAACTGATACATGTCTGGATCATACGATTTCAGTTTCGTACGACGGTTCATGGCATTGTGTACTTTATTCGGAGTCTCCGAATAACGGTTACAGTTGAAGAACGACTGCACACATTCTGCAAAATACTCTTCTTTATTTGAAATAGCATACGTATCCTTCCACAATCCCTTGGCAATGGCATTTTGTCTGCACTTCTCCAAACGGTCGTTGAAATCAGGCTCTACACCTACAATACCAATGGTATGGAACAAATGTGCAAACTCATGAATCAGGATATTTTCTCCCACATATTTGTCACCCGGGAAAGCCAACACATTCTCTTCTCCACAGCTGGCCGAAAAATCATCTTCCGGAGCGCCTCCAAAACCTCTGGCACGCTTATTCCAGAAAGCAATATTCTCCGGTGTGTTGCAGATATGCGCATATTCCGGCAAATCACACACCTCTTCGTGCTCCCCGATAATCATCACATGACATCCTTTGCTCACCATGTACTGCTTAACATCCGGACGCTTCGCCAGCATCAGCGAAACAACCTCATACGCCTCTTCCAAAGCCTCATCACGTACCTTGTCAGATGACACAATATACAATCCGTCTACTTCCAGGTATTTTTTATAGAAAGAAGGGATTCCTTTGCCCGCAGGCACAGCCGAAGGTTTAACTTCCGTCACAAAAGTACGTTCCAGTTTCAAGGCAAATCCTCCTCCAGAAGCCAAATGGATAGGCAGTTTCGTATGGGCATCTACCACAAAAGTTTCCTTCACATAATCTTCTGCCTGGCGAGACGCATTGACACCATCCTTGAACAAAGTACATTGGTACTTCTCTCCTTCACCCAAGAAGGAGAAATCCAGTGTCACCTCACGCTCATCCCAGTTTGTCATACCTCCGATATACCAGTTAATATCTTTTTTGCGAACTGTCACAATCGATTCACCCAGTTTGCCCGAATAAATAAAGGTAGAATCTGTCTCCACCGGAATCGAACTGATAAAATCCACACATTCCTGTTCTTTCAAATAATTTGTCGGCGCATCACATAGCATCGTAAACGGAGAATCATGTACAATGTAAGCAGCCAACTGATGACAGCGTGTACCCATACTGGCGGGACTGGAATACATAGGCTGGAAATCACGCTTCGACAAGTTCCGCATAGCCCCCGGTGTGTAGTCCACATAACCAGCCATCAAACGGATGTACGGGAAAGTCACGTCATAAAGCGGCATATTCTTCTCCACCTCACTCCATTTCATCTCTTCCATACCGAACACGCTTTCATAATTTACCACATTCGGATAGGTACGATTCAAACCGGTTGGCTTATAGATACCGTGATAATCCAATATCAGTTTATATTCTGCCGCCTTTGCCGCAATACGATAAATCATTTCCACCGCAGTCTGGTCATCCCGGTCAAGGAAATCCACCTTAAAGCCTTTGATTCCCATTTCAGCATACTTCCGGCAAGCCTCATCCAACTGTGAATCCAGCACATTAAACACCGTCCAGAGTACCAGATCCACTCCCTTACTCTTTCCATATCGAATCAATTCCGGCAAATCCAGTTCAGGAATCACTGTCAGCATATCCCCGCTCTTCGGGTCATACCAACCTTCATCCAATACTACATATTCCAACCCGTTCCGGGAAGCAAAATCAATATAATACTTATAAGTATCCATGTTGATACCTGCTTTAAAAGGTACCCCTTTCAGATTCCAGTCATTCCACCAGTCCCAGGCGACCTTACCCGGCTTTACCCAAGAATAGTCTCCGATACGATTAGGAGAAGCCAATGCATATACCAGATTATTCACCGGCATTTCCGTATCCTTTTCAGTTATAGCCAGGATACGCCACGGATATGTACGGTTTCCTTTTACGCGTGCAATGTAATCCTCCGTTTCCGTCACATACTCCTGCTTACGCCAAGGATAGAAATCCGTTTTTTTCGGATAAGGAGCAAACACACCTTTCAATGCCTGCTTTCCATCCGGCTGCACAAACATTCCCGGATAAGCTTCCAAGTCCGACTCCAGCAGTGTCACCTTTGCCTGCTTGCAATCCACTGTTACCGGCAAAAAAGCCAATTCCCGTGGAGCCTCTGACAACGGTTTCACCTCATACGTATTTTGAAAAGCCATTGCCATCGGTTTTTCCTTATTCGTAGAATACGGCAAATAAGCTGTATAATCACCAGCAAACCGGAATTCCGCAATCTCATTTTTGATAATCAAGTCCTCTTTGGAAGAGGTATAAAAACGATAAGCCACTCCTTCGTTGTAGACACGGAAATACACTCCATACTCACCTTTCAGCTTCAAGTTCATTTCATTGCAAACTGCCTGAAACGACTTGAAGCGATAAAAAGGTGCATCAATGTCCTGAAAAATCTTTTTAGTTTTGGCAGAAATCACTTTCGCCCCACCTGCCAGAGCAGGTGTCTTTCCTTCTTGAATTAACCCTAATTTACTATCAACAACAATAAGAGAGTCTTTATGATATACAGAATAAATAAGTCCGTCCGTACCCGCAGAGATTTCCACTTTCACCTGCTTGTCGGGCGACTGCACCACATATACTTTATTTCCGGCTGCCATCATGGAAAGACAGCTGCAAAGCCATAAAACAGCACTTACGATTAACGATGTATTTTTCATATCATAGAATATTTTTCCAATTGCAAAGAAAAAAGATAAACGGATAACTCTCTGCCATTGAAGTCTGAAACGATAACAATATTATCCCAAAATCGCCCCTCCTGCACTCAGGAGAGGCGATTCTATACTATTTTTTCATCCTATTGGACGATTTTTGCCTGATTGGGACTTTTTACGAAATACTGATTGAAGACAATTCCCAGCACAATCATCACCAGTCCGATGTAAGTAGTAAACACAATCTGCTCACCCAGCACGACAGAAATGAAGAACAATGACATGAAGGGCGACAGGTAACACAACTGGTTTATCAATGCCGGATTGGAAGTCTTCCGCATGGCCAGTCCGAAGAAAATAAAAGGAATTCCCATTTCAAATCCTCCGACGTACATGCCCGACAATACACCGGTCAACGAGCTCAAGTTCAACCCACAGAACAAAGCTCCCACTGACAAATAAACCGAACCAAACAAGAAAGTCAGAAACAAAACCACACTACCATCCGTCTGCACTTTATTCCGATTATTCAGCATCCAGTAGGTAGCCCACAACACAGCACTCAGTGCAGCCAACAGAAACCCCTCTGTTGATACACTCATCTCTCCGTTAAATCCGGTACCGATTGAAATCAATGCGACCCCAGCCAAAGAAACAAACATACCGATGTATTTCTTCTTAGGTATAGGTTGTCCGGCAAACAAAGCCAATAAAATCAGCAACACAATCGGCCAGGCATAATTAATAGGCTGCGCCACCTGCGCAGGAAGCAAGTCGTATGCTTTGAACAGCACCAAGTAATAAGCCACCGGATTCAGCAGTCCCAATCCGGCATAATACAACCATTGTTTCCCTATCAGATTCCCAAGCAATCTCCATTTCCGCTGTGCAGTCAGCAACACCGCAAATATCACCAGTGAAGTCAGGCTGGCTACCCACAACATCTCGAAATGCGTCAGATAACGCAAGGCCATCTTGAAAGCTGTAGCCACCGTCGACCAACTTAACACCGCCACGCAGGCACACGCAATCGCTTTACTATCGTTCGTCATCTCATTGCCTCCACTTCTTCCGTTGTCAAAGGAATCTTTTTACCCAGTCTCCGCGCTCCGGTAACCGTAATCAGGTAATCCTCTTCATTACGCAGCCCCGTAAAGTCCCGATAACTTTCCAGTTTCTCATAATTGATGAAATCGGTAAAACGATGCTCTGCTTTCCAGTAATCCATCAGTTCCGGAATAAAATAGATACCCGGCTCAATGGTCAGCACAAAACCCGGTTCCAGCTTACGAGCCAGACGCAACGACTTACGCCCGAACTGCGTACTCTTAGGCTGTCCGTCATAGCCAACCCATACCTCCCCGAGATTTTCCATATCATGCACATCCAGTCCCATCATGTGCCCCAGTCCGCAAGGGAAGAACATGGCATGTGCCCCCTGTTCTACCGCATCTGCCGGATTTCCTTTCATCAGTCCCAGCCCTTTCAAGCCTTCACAAATTACCCGACAGGACAAGTCATACACATCACGGAAATATACCCCGGGCTTCAAAGCATTCACCGCTGCCTGATGCGCAGCCACCTGAATATCATAAATATCCTTCTGCCGACTGGTAAATTTCTTTCCCGCACAGATAGTAGAAGACATATCACCTGCATACCCCATGGCCGTCTCTGCTCCGGCATCCACCAGCAACATATCCTCTTCCTTTACCGTATGCCCATGATAATGATTATGAAGAGTCTGTCCGCATACCGTAGCAATGGTCGGGAAAGACAAGTTACATCCATGCACCTGAGCCACCGCTTCCAATGCCGCAGCCACCTCATGCTCCTTCATCCCAACACGCAGCACACGCATTGCCTCCAAATGCATTTCAGCCGTCACATCACATGCACGTTCAATCTCTGCAATCTCTTCTTCCGTCTTATAATTTCGCAGATTCACAATCCCTTTGATAAACGGAATAGAAGGCATCTCTGCTCCCGGCTTTACCCCTAACAGATCCATCAGCTTCAGGCGATGCTCTGCCCGATAAGGCGGAAGATAATGCACCGTACGCTTCTGTGACACCACCTTCTCTACGTACTTCTTCAGTTCAGCCAGTGGCAAGGTTTCCGTTACTCCCACCCGCTGTGCCTTCTCGTGTAAAGTTGGCTGCGTTCCCATCCACACGATATGATCAATGGTCAGTTCATCACCAAAAATGATTTCACGGCCCTCATCAATGTCAATTACAGCCGCCAGACCAGCGTATGACAATCCCCAGAAATAGAGGAATGAAGAATCCTGCCGATAATTATACGTGTTGTCTTCATAATTCATTCCACACTCGTCATTCCCTAAAAAGAGCAATAAGCCGGAGCCCACGCTCTCCTTCAACTGCCGCCTGCGAGCGACATACGTTTCTTTTGCAAACATACCCCAATAAAATTAGTTCTTTAAATCCGTTCCTTTCAGTCTGATGCGATAAGGCCACTGTGCATCTTTTTCCCCACTTTCCGGTGAAGGATTCATCCAATGCTCCTCTGGTGCCCCCATCACTACCAACCACAAATATACTAACTTCTCGTTTTCAGGCACCTTAAAAGTGAGTTTTCCTTTTTTATCGGCAGACATTTCACCATATATACTCTTCCCATCGTCTTTGACGGCTACAAACCCATATCGCCAACCAGCCTTTTCCGGATGTACCGATACATATCCGTTTTGCTTCCCATTTAATCCTTCAAACTGCAACTCCACCTTTGTTCCCGGTTCTGGCACCCTCAACGGAATGGCATTAAATCCATAATTCTCCGGACAATTTTCGGCGGCCACCTGATACCATCCATCCGATTGGGCTGTCAACTTGCAAGTGTACTTGTTCGCATAAGGACGCGTATTCTTCCACACCCTGTCAAAATCCCAGTTAATCAAATGCCGGCAGGCATCAAACATCTCATCACAGAAAGCTTCCTGCGACAATCCCGTCATGCGCTTGTAAGTCATCACCGGGTCTTCCCCTCTCTTGCCCTGACGGAAAAGCTCTGCAATAATCGGACGTCCTCGCTTCATCCCCCAATATTCCAGAATATACGGTGAGTGATAAATATTCTCTAAGTGCAGATAAGCCTTGTGCGTCAACTTTGTAAAAGCTTCCCAGTGATAGCGTTCATCCATCTGCCAGTCCGGATTCACCTGCCATAACATCCACTGCGATGCCATTTCGAAAAAGCCGGAACCACCCCAGGCCTCTCCTTCTCCGTCACACGAAATCTGTGCCTGAAAGCTATGACCTAATTCATGTGCCACGCAGTTCAATTTCTCATCCTGTATACGATTAGGAGCCGCCCATAGTGTACCAATCTGCTGGTCATAATCACCTCCGTAGGCCGTTCCTTCCAGCGAATAATTAATCATCACCATCATCCGGTAACGGTCACTTTTCGAACCCGGTTTCGTGAACTGTAAAGAGTCACGGAAGAACGTATAGAAGTATTCCAGTTTATCCGTCAGGTTATTCAAATCTACATGCATGTCATGCCCTTCCAACTGAGGAGGATTGGCCAGATCGTTGCCGAAACCTTTCTCCCAAAACACCACCACATTATCCGTACAGCACATCCGGTGATAGCTCCATTTAGATTCCGGATTCTGAAGGTCCATCCCCTGCAAGTCTTTGGGAATGTAAATTTCTTTTCCCCTCAACTTATTGTTACATAAATCAACGGGACATACCGATTGAGAAAAAGCGGCAGTAAAAACTGCCGCTAAAAAACATGTCCCTATTAGTCGTTTGTTCATTTGATATCAATATTAAAGACTAAAGTTATTACATATTGTTGTCCGCCCTTTGTATAAACCAAGGCTTCTTTCACCATATAATGATCACCCGAAACTAATTTTCCCGGATATTGTCCGACTGAAAAACTAAAATTTTTCGCGTCATATTCCACATAAACCTTACTGTCATTATCACTTCCCCATCCAATGGGATTACCAAGACTATCAAACCAGAACCCATACCCATTAGCAGTCGTATTATAATCCAAACTACCATCCGGCTTCACGGCAGCAAAAGCTATCTTTCCTTCCTGAGGTTCGGCCTTTGCCGATAACATGTTCGAAGTCAATTGTGAGGGTTGCATAGCAAGCGCCTGTGCTATTTTCGTAAGATCTCCATTTTCAGAAACACTGACAGAAGCCCCATTATAATCGGCATCACTTGCTGCAAATGTAACATTATACGTCAGTGTCAAATCCTGAGGTTCAGCATCCGGGTCGATTGTAATATTTCCCAACAAGTCTGTATTCTCAAATTTCACCTTATACGGGAACTGTTCATCAGTCAACTCCTTTTCATCCCACGGATGAACTACATAATTCTGTGGTGCAGCCTGCACTATAAAAAACAAACTCTGTGTACCAGCCGGAACAGTGAAGGAAACACGTCCGCTCTTATCGGAATGTGCTTCACCATACTCCCGGCTTCCATCTTGTTTCAAAGCTACAAAACCATACATCCATCCCATATTTCCGGCACTACCCGCCGTATTGTATTTCGTGGTTGTACCCTTCACAGTTTCCGATTCCATATATTCACCCGGGTCATCTGAAGCCAGTGTTGCACCAGGTTCCAGCCCTACAAAATCAGCCGCTACTACCATATTGCCCGCATCTGGCACATTTAAAGGAATCACATTAAAGCCTGTAGCCTCCGGACAATTGGCATAAGCCACCTGATAATATTCACCACTCGAATAAAAAGTAGTATGATAACGTCCGAGGTAGCCCTCTGAATACTCACGTACTTCATCAATATCAAAGGTTGCCATCCTGCTGGCATAATCATACAGTTCCTTTTTAGTTTTACTCCAGTCGCCATTGCAATACAACCGTGTATACGCCGAAATAGCATCCTCCGGATAGACAGACTCTCTCCAAATATTACCGATTGTCTCAATACCGTGTTTCATAGTCCAATAAGACTGCAACCAATAACTGGCATAACGCATCCATTCATTTTCAAAATGACGATGATTATTATTCAACCAGACGTCAAAATTATAAGAGGTAAACATCTCGTCCGGATAATCCTGGAATGATTGCCACTGCGCACACTGCTCCCAGAAGCCACATCCACCATTACTTCCTTCATATCCATAGCGGAAACCCGATTTAAGGTCATCATTTCCTCCCTGGCATAACTTATCGCAGTACACCTGATACTGGAAACTATGTCCGATTTCGTGTGCAATAGTAGAGCCTACAGGCTGGCATGTACTCGGATTTACCCACAAGGCCCCGATGGTATTGTCGTATCCGGAACCAGTGGCGAGCCATTCTTCCTGATACAACAAATATATTTCCATTTTATAACGGTCCAAAAATGATTTCCCTTGTCCAGTTTCAGCAAATTTCAGTTTCTCCACATTAGTCCGATAGAATAGTTCCGCCTTTTCCAGGAGGTCATCTATATCTACTCTCAAATTGGCAGGAACTGTTTCCGCATTAGGGTCATCACCAAAACCAGCTTCCCAGAATACGAAGAAATGCTCACTTTGTTTGGAGCGGAACCATGACCATTTGGCATCACTTCGGAGCATATCCATCCCTTCAAACTCAGCCGGCTTGTAATATTTATCAAAGTCCTCGATTTCAGATTCGTCCATCACCTGATCATCCGGAATATTCTCTACCGGCTTTTCATCTGCAGCTAATGAATCTTGTTTACATCCCCCCACACCAAGAAGGAGATTCAAAAGGCTCCCAATGATAAATAATTTTAGAACTGTATCTCTCATAGATTCTCAAAAAGATATAACAAAAACTCATCCTAAATGAAGAAACACATCAAAATAACCTAATCAGAAATTTTCTGAGGTTTCTATCATTTAGGATGAGATTTATATCAATAATACCTAAGTCTTTATATTATTGAATAGTCCAAGTTACAATTAAACGGAAGAACTTAGAGGTATCATTTGTATTTACCCATCCTACTGTAAATTGTCCATTAGTACCAGACGGAAGATCGGCATTATAGCCAATGCCACATGCTTCATCATCACTATAATATTCTATGTATGATGCAAAGCCATCTACCCCCCAATTGATATAATCACCAGCAGCATTCATCCAATAGCCTGGAGCATTAGCAGTATAGTGTTCACCCATATCTTTTACCGCACCTGTAGTGATATCAAATAAGCTAAATTTAATACCATCATTCTCTGCAATTGCAGAAACAAAATCAGCATATGGCATATCAAAAACAGCTTCAATATTTTCCTGATAGTCAGACAGATTTACGGTATGCGCTGCACCTTCTGCAAAGGTTAAAGATAAAACAGCAACACTGGGGTCCGTCACACTGGCATTCAACGTAAAGCGTACATAATTATCATAATCCGGGCCGTTTTTAGCAAATCCAACTTCTAATGCCAACACAGTACCAGCGGTAATTCCACCTTCCGTTAACTCGAAAACCAGCTCTTTATTGGTCTTATCCAATACAACAGATGCTTTGCAAGCCTCATCATCCTGCGCACAAGGCTGGTTCGCCGAGTTGAAATACCAACCGGCATCATCCTTGTTATATGGCGTCTTTAACCACTGATTACGAGTCGTATTAATCGGATAGAAAACGGTTTCGCCTGTGCTCAATCCATCAATCACAGCATCTACACTCATACCCATCTTTTCTTCAAACTTTGCAGCATAGTCCAAAAGCTTTACTGTATATGAATGTTCTCCATTTACTTCCAAGGCACCAGTAGCAGAAATCTGAGCTTCTGTGTCAATCTTTAAATAAGGGTTTTCATTTTCCCCATAAACATGTTTTGAGGTAGCATCATTGTAATCGTCACTACATGCTGTAAATGCGAGCAACGAACAGCAGCAAAATGCTAATAATATATTCTTTTTCATGATAAATCACTAGTGTCCACTAAAAATTAGAAGACGAGTTAAAAATTATAATTACTAAATA
>OAWS01000531.1_pt1 | contig 29312 bp, 26 predicted proteins | sample 1517141 | NCBI WGS metagenome assembly OAWS01 (sample SAMEA2580173, study PRJEB22360) | human gut metagenome | biome: human gut; feature: human-associated habitat; material: faeces | place: Denmark | collected 2008/2010
AGCCAGCCCAACGGCCACATCGTCAAAATCATTACGCCCAAAGTGGGCAAGCCCAGCCTGGACTGGCTGAACATCGTCGGCAGCTCCGAAAGCCGCTCGAAGATCCGCAGCTGGTTCAAGAAGGAAAACCGCGAAGAAAACATCGCCAAAGGCCTGGATGCGCTGGAACGGGAATGTAAGCGCCTGGGCCATGACTGGAAAGCCCTCAACGTCGGCGGCCGCCTGGGCCGCGTGGCCAAGCAGATGAATGCCGGCTCCGAAGACGACCTGGTCGCCGCTGTCGGGTCCGGCGGCTTTGCCGTCAATACGGTCCTCATCAAGCTCCTGGAACTGCACAAGAAAGACCTGCAGAAGCAGGAAGAAAAGACCAACAGCCTGGCAGCCCTGGAAAAACTCAAGACCAAGAAGCCTGTTAAGCACAACGGCACGGGCATCCTGGTCAAAGGCGAACCGGGCCTGCTGGTCCGCCTGGCCAAGTGCTGCAGTCCTGTACCGGGCGACCCCATCATCGGCTTCATCACCCGCGGCCGCGGCGTCTCCGTCCATCGCGCCGACTGCCCGAATGTCACCCACGGCCAGAATGACGTAGACCGCCTCATCGACGTCGAATGGGATTACGACGGCAACGAACGCTTTGAAGTGAACATGGAAATCGTCGCCTACGACCGCACGGGCATCATGGCCGAAATCATGGCCACCCTGGCGGAAATGAAGATTTCCATCCTCAGCGTCAACGCCAAGACCAGCGATACCAAGAACGTCACCATCCACATGGGCATCAGCATCAAGGACCTGGCCCAGTTCGAATTTGTCGCCACCAAGATACGCCGCCTGAAGGATGTCTATGCCGTCGAACGCTATACGGGAGGGAGCCAGGCATGAGAGCTGTCGTACAAAAGACCTTGAAGTCCTCTGTGACGTCGGACGGCGTCTTGGCAGGGCAGGCCGGCAGCGGCCTGACGGTCCTCCTGGGCGTGTCCGTCAAGGATACAGACGATGACGTCCGCTACCTGGCCGATAAGATCGTCCACTTGCGGATCTTTGAAGATGACCAGGGGAAACTCAATCACTCCCTCCTCGATGAAGGCGGGGAGATGCTGGTCATTTCGCAATTCACCTTGTACGGCGATGCCCGCCACGGCCGCCGTCCCAGTTATATCGAAGCGGCCAGGCCTGAACAGGCTGAAGCCCTGTACAATCAGTTCGTCGACGCTGTCCGCGCCTTCGGGGTACCCGTGGCGACAGGCCGTTTCCGGACCCACATGGTCGTATCCCTGGAGAACGACGGGCCCGTGACCATCCTCTTGGACAGCCAGAAAACCTTTTAAGGGGGAAATGTGTATATGAGCATGAAATATATCAATATGGAACTCGGTCCTATCATGACCAATTGTTATATCGTCTACGATACGGATACGAAAGACGCCATGGTCGTCGACCCGGCCTGGGACTATCCGGCCATCGACAAGGCCCTGACCAGCCATGGCCTGACGCTGCGGTTCATCTTCCTGACTCACGGCCATGCCGACCATATCGGCGCCCTGCAGGAACTGCGCCAGCGCAAGAATGTACCGGTCTACGTCGGCGCCGGCGATGCCGACCTCATTTCCAATTCGCACAACAACCTGTCCCTGTTCATGGGCCAGGCCATCGAATGTACGTCGGCCGACCACCTGGTCAAGGACGGCGATGAACTGACCCTGGGGAACCTGCACTTCACGGTCCTGGAAACGCCGGGCCACACGCCGGGCGGCCTCAGCCTGTACGGCGAAGGCGTCGTCTTTTCCGGCGACACGCTGTTCCGCTATTCCGTCGGCCGTACCGACCTCTACGGCGGCTCGTCGAAGACCTTGCTCCACAGCCTGGAAACGAAGCTCATGACCTTGCCCGACAATACGCTGGTCCTGCCCGGCCATGGCCCGGCCACGTCCATCGGTGACGAACGGCGGGGCAATCCCTTCCTGGACGGAGGCTGGTAAACCATGACTGCCTATAAGGGAGCGGAATTTTGGATGCGCGTCACCCTGGCCGTCCTGGCCGGGGCCTTGTTCCTGACGGTCCACGCCGTCTACTGGCCCGTTGTCATCTCCCTGATCCTGACATTCATCCTCATGCCGATACGCGATGGCGTCATCCAGGGACTGCGCCGCCTTACGGGACGCCAGGTACCCATCGATATAGCCATCCTCATTTCCTTCGTCATCCTCATCGTCATCGTGACGGTCATTACCAACAGTATCGTCAAACCGCTGGTCGTCCAGGTCAATTTACTGGCAGCCAACTTCAATGATTTGGTCAGCCAGACGGCGGCTCTGGTGACGCAGCTTGAAAATGAGCAGACCCAGTTCTATATTCCCGACCAGGTCAAGAAGATCATCAACGACGCCTTCGTCAAAGTCGGCAATTACGGCATCGACGGCATTACCAATCTCATCCAGTCGGTCTTTGCCATTGCCGGGACAGTCGTCGAATTTTTCGTCGTACCGATCATTACCTTTTATTTCATGAAGGACGGCGGCCATATGGTCAGGATTTTCGTCGACATCTTCCCCGAAAGTTACCGCAGCCACCTGGCCGGGCTCTTCCAGGAAATACAGCACGTCCTGAGCCGTTACATCCGCGGCCAGATTCTCATGAGCTGTATCATTGCGACGCTGACCTTCCTCGGCATGTGGGCTATGGGCGTACCTTATCCCATGGTCATCGGACTTTTGGCGGCCATTACCGAATGGATCCCCATCGTCGGGCCTATCGTCGGCGCCGTGCCGGCCATCCTGCTCAGTGCGACAGTCAGCCTGTCCCTGCCGATCAAAGTCATCATCTTCTATATCGTCATCCAGCAGATCGACAGCCACCTCATCATGCCTCAGGTCATGGGGGCCGTCATCAGCCTGCATCCGGTCGTCATCGTCATCGCCCTGCTCATCGGCGGGACCCTCTTTGGCGTAGCCGGCATGATCCTTACTGTCCCGGTGACGGCAGTGCTACAGATTCTGTGTAAACATTTATGGTTCTACAATACATATAAAGAAAAGGCGATGAAGCACAATGGAAACAACGAAAACAGAAACCAATAAAAAAGAAATCATGGAAACCATGATGAAGCGCATGAAAGAAAAGATCAAGTTCAAGAAGTGCAAGATGACTTCCCAGCGTCAGATCATCCTGCGGGCCTTCGTCGAAAGCCCGATCCGCCACATGAGCGCCGAAGAAGTCTTCGAACTCGTCAAGAAGACGGCGCCCGACATCGGCCTGGCTACGGTCTACCGGACGCTGGACCTGTTTACCCAGATGGACCTCTTGAAGAAACTCGACTTCGACGACGGCTGCAGCCGCTACGAATTGAATGACCGCGACAATGAAGGCCATTTCCATCATCACCTCATCTGCCTGGGCTGCGGCAAGGTCTGGGAATGTGAAGACGACCTCCTGGAAACACTGGAAACGATCCTGGAAAAACGCCTCCACTTCCACACCGTCGACCATCAGCTGAAAGTCTATGGCTACTGTGAAGACTGCCAGAAGAAGCGGGCAGAAGAAGCGGCCAAGGAAGCAGCTGCGAAAGAAGCGGAATAACATGTCTGTCCAGACCTATACCTATGACGGGCCCGAGGGGCTCCACGCCCTGGTCGGCCAGGTCATGGCGTCGCTGGGCTATGTCGGCGGCCGGGAAATCCGCGACGTCGGGGCGGCCGTTACCGTCCGCGATGACGGCCGCCACCTCTATCTGAGCTGTACCTTCCAGGATGGCGGGGAACCCTGGTTCTCTGAAGCCCGCCTCTTGCCAGGGGGCCGGGCACGGGACGCCCTCAAGGACTGCCTCATCCACTGGCACAACCGCTTTTCCGGCCATGGCCCGGGTCCGTGGGGGACGCTCATCGGCGTGCGGCCGACGAAGCTGGTCCCCCACCCGCTCGCGCAGGGCGGGCCAGGACGAAGCTGGTCCACCACCTGTTCGACCAGGGCTTTACTGACGACCAGGCCGAAAAAGCCTTGCAGACGTCGTATCACGTCGCGCCGGCTACGGCCCGGGACCTGGTGGCCATGGCCCGCCTGCAGCGGCCTTACGTGACCTGTCGGGGGCGGAAATTGGCCTTATACGTCGGCATCCCTTACTGCCCCAGCTACTGCCTGTACTGTTCCTTCCCGTCGCGCCTCATCGGCAGGGAAGGGGAGGCAGCGCTTACGGCTTTCCGAGATGCCGTCCTGGCCGACCTCGACGACCTGGCCGACTTGTGCCGGACCTATGATCTGGAAGTGACGTCGCTCTATGTCGGCGGCGGGACGCCGACGTGCCTGCCCCTGCCGGTCCTGGAAGCGATGATGACGCGGCTGGCCCGGAATTTCCCGGAAGCCCGCGAATGGACGGTCGAAGCGGGCCGTCCCGATACGGCGACGCCGGACATGCTGGCCATGCTCCGCAAGGCCGGCGTCGACCGCATCAGCGTCAATCCCCAGACCCTGCAGCAGCACCTCCTCGATGCCCTGGGCCGGCGCCATAGCGTCGAAGCGATTTACACCATGTATGAAAATTGCCGGAAACTGGGATTTTCCGTCATCAATATGGACTTCATCGCCGGCCTTCCCGGGCAAACCGTGGCGGATATGCAGGAAAATATGGAAATTGTTTGCAAACTGCACCCGGAAAATGTTACAATTCATACGTTAGCATTAAAAAAACGGGCTCCTTTGTTCCATCATGAATTGCGGGCTTCTATTCCGCCTGCCGAAGAAACGGGCCGCATGGTCCGCCTCTGTCAGTCCATCCTGACCGGCAGCGGCTATGTGCCCTATTATATGTACCGCCAGAAGTACATGGCAGCCAGCTTCGCCAATATCGGCTACGCCCTGCCGGGCAGCGTCAGTGCCTATAATATTGAAATGATGGAAGAGCGGCAGTCCGTCCTGGCAGCCGGACCGGGCGGGGCGACGAAGTTCCTCTGCCGCGACGGCTACACCTTGGAAAAGGTGTATATGCCGAAAGATGTCGATGCATATGTGCAGACGCTGGCTGAGAAAATGGCCCAGCGCCGCCGTTTGTGTGCTATCATATACGGAAAAGAGGATGTTTAAATGGCAATTACTGCACCGAGAGGCACGCAGGATTTCCTGCCGGAACAGACGGCAGAGTGGCAGCTGCTGGAAGCCAAGATCCGCCAGATTTGCTCGCTCTATGGTTTCGGCGAAATCCGCACGCCTATGTTTGAAAGTACTGAATTATTTTTACGCGGCATCGGGGAAACGACAGACGTCGTCACCAAGGAAATGTATACCTTTGAAGACCGCGGCGGCCGCAGCATGACCCTGCGCCCGGAAAATACGGCTTCCGTCGTCCGGGCCTTCTTGGAACATAAGCTGTACGGCGACCCGCAGGTCCATAAGTTCTACTACATGGGGCCCATGTTCCGTCATGACCGTCCCCAGGCCGGCCGCTATCGCCAGTTCACCCAGTTCGGCGTCGAAGAAATCGGCTCCAAGGACCCGGCTGTCGATGCCGAAATCATCGCCATGGCCTTCCAGCTCTTCCGGGAACTGGGCCTGAACGATCTGGTCCTGCACCTCAACTCCGTCGGCTGCCCGAAATGCCGTCCTGTCTATCGCCAGAAGCTCCTTGATTTCTTTGCCGATAAGCGGGATCAGCTCTGTGACGACTGCAACGAACGGTTGGAAAAGAATCCGCTCCGTGTCCTCGACTGCAAAGAAGACGGCGAAAAAATGATGCAGATGGGCGTACCCTTGATTACAGATAATCTCTGCGACGACTGCAAGGAACATTTCCACAAAGTTCAGGAATATCTGACAGCCATCGGTATTCCCTTTACCCTCGACCCGCGCCTGGTCCGCGGTCTCGACTATTATACCAATACGGCCTTTGAAATCATGTACGCTCCCTTGGGCGCACAGAGCACGGTCTGCGGCGGCGGCCGCTACGACGGCCTCATCGAAGAAGTCGGCGGTCCGTCGACACCGGGCATCGGCTTTGCCATCGGCATGGAACGGTTGCTCCTGACCTTGAAGGAACAGGGCCTGCTGCCGCCGGTCGAAAAGAAGCAGCCCGTCTTCATTGTCGCCCTCGGCGATGCTGCCAAGACCAAGGCCTTCGAACTGCAGCAGCAGCTCCGCGAAAAGGGCCTCTATGCTGAAATCGACCTCCTGGGCCGCAGCATGAAGGGCCAGATGAAATCGGCCAATAAGCTCCATGCCGATTACACGGTCATCATCGGCGAAGATGAATTAGCCGCCGGTGAAGCCCAGGTCCGCAATATGGCCAGCAAAGAACAAGTCAGCGTTCCCCTTGATGGGATTGTTGCATATATGGAAACACACAAGAAGGGATGATTTACGAATGGATACAATGGAAGGTTTACACCGCTCCCAATACTGCGCTGAAGTAAGTGAAGCGGACAACGGCAAAGAAGTCGTCTTGACCGGCTGGGTAGAACGCCGCCGCGACCACGGCGGACTGATCTTCATCGATCTCCGCGACCGTACGGGCATCGTACAGGTCGTCGCTTCGCCGGATTATGAAAAGGTTTCTTTCGATAAAGCAGAACAGGTACGTACAGAATACGTCCTGGCTGTACGCGGCATCGTCCGCATGCGTGATAAAGATACGGTCAACCCCAAGATGAAGACGGGGACCATCGAAATCCGCTGCGAAGAACTGCGCATCCTCAATTCGTCCAAGACGCCGCCGTTCTACATTGAAGACAACATCGACGTCGACGAAAAGATCCGCCTCAAATACCGCTACCTCGATCTGCGCCGTCCGGAAATGCAGAACAACCTCATCATGCGCCATAAAGTAAAACATGCCATGCGCACGTTCCTCAACGAACACGGCTTCATCGACATCGAAACGCCGGAACTCTGCAAGAGCACGCCGGAAGGCGCCCGCGACTACCTCGTACCGAGCCGCGTCAACGAAGGCAAATTCTACGCCCTGCCGCAGTCGCCGCAGATCTTCAAACAGCTGCTCATGATTTCCGGTATGGACCGCTACTACCAGATCGCCCGCTGCTTCCGCGATGAAGACTTGCGCGCCGACCGCCAGCCGGAATTTACTCAGCTCGACATGGAAATGTCCTTCATGGACCAGGAAGAAATCCTGACCCTCGTCGAACAGATGGTACACTACATCTTCAAAGAAACCCTGGGCCACGACGTCCAGCTCCCGATCCACCGCATGACCTGGGACTACGCTATGGAAAACTACGGCTCCGATAAGCCGGACCTGCGCTTCGACATGAAGTTCACCGACGTGACGGAACTCGTCAAGGATACGGACTTCAAAGTCTTCCGCAGCGTCATCGACAACGGCGGTCAGGTCAAAGCCATCAACGTCAAAGGCGACGCTGACATTCCCCGCCGCGAACTGGACGGCCTCGTCGAATACGTCAGCCACTACGGCGCGAAAGGCCTGGCCTGGATCGGCTTCCTCGAAGACGGCACGCTCAAATCGCAGATCAAGAAGTTCTTCGGCGAAGACAAGCTCCGTGAAATCGGCAAAGCCTGCGGCGCTGAAAAGGGCGACTTGGTCCTCATGATCGCCGACAAACCGAAAGTCGTCGCAGCCGCTCTCGGCGAACTGCGTAAAGAAATGGCCCGCCGCATGAACCTCATCAATGAAGACGAATTTGCCTTCACCTGGGTCGTCGACTTCCCCATGTTCGAATACAGCGAAGAAGAACACCGCTATGTCGCCATGCACCATCCGTTCACGGCTATGCGCGACGAAGACCTGGACAAACTGGAAACGGATCCGGCTCACGTCTATGCCAAGGCCTATGACCTGGTCCTCAACGGCATCGAACTCGGCGGCGGCTCCCTCCGTATCTACCAGCCGGACGTACAGCAGCGCGTCTTCAAGGCCATCGGCCTGACACCGGAAGAAGCAGAACAGAAATTCGGCTTCCTCCTCCGCGCCTTTGAATACGGTGCACCGCCCCACGGAGGCCTGGCATTCGGCCTGGACCGCATGATCATGCTCATGCTCAAACGCAAGTCCATCCGCGACGTCATCGCCTTCCCGAAGACCCAGAACGCTATCGACCCCATGAGCGAAGCTCCGTCGACAGTCACCAAAAAACAGCTGCATGAACTCCACATCCAAGTAGAAGAAGACTTGGTAAGTAAATAAGAGAGAGGAAAAAAAGGGGCTGTAACAAAATGAACAAAAAAGTTCATTTTGTTACAGCCCCTTTTCCTATTTCCCTTCGTAATAATACCGCGTCCACATGACGACTTCCGACAGGGACGGGTGAGGGGTCATGGTTTCGCTGAAGGTGTAGACTGATTTGGGATCGAGGGTCCGCGTCAGCGGTTTGGCCCGCAGGGCCTGGGCCGTGGGAGAGGCGATGTCTTCGTGGACCGGGCGGATGACGTGGGTACCGCTCATGAGGTTGTTGATGAAAGGCTGGATGAGGATGGACGCTTCGGGGCCGATGATGTGGGCGCCGAGGATGAATTTCGTCTTCTTGTCGACGACCAGTTTGATGAAGCCGTCGTCTTCGTCACCCGGTTCATAGCCCATGGCGTAGCCCTTGGCCGATGATGAATAGTGGTTGATGGCCGTTTCGACGTCGTAGCCTTTCTTCAGGGCCTGTTCTTCCGTCAGGCCGACGTGAGCCGCTTCCGGATAGGTATAGGTGACGGCCGGCACCGTATCGTAATCGGCCCAGCGCCATGTTTCCGGGGCGTTTCCGGAAAAGAGGTTGTGTGCCAGGATTTCTGCTTCGTAATTGGCCTTGTGGCGGAAGGGGGCCATGCCGTTGACGTCGCCCAGGGCCCAGATATTCTCAGCCGTCGTTTCCAGAAATTCGTTCGTTTCGATGTAGCCGCGCTTGTCCAGGCGGACGTCGGTATTTTCCAGGTGCAGCAGTTCCGTCATAGGCCGGATGCCCGGAGCGACCAGGATTTCTTCGGCAGCCACTTCACCTTCTTCGCCGGTCGTGCGGTCGCGGAAGGACAGGACCTTCAGGCCGTCGCGCTGGCTGACGGAGACCGTGTCTTTATTGAGGCGGATATCCATGCCGTAGCGCTGGAACTGCTTGAGGATGAACACCGATACGGCCGGGTCTTCCTTGGGCAGGAGGCGGACGTTGTGCTGGACCATGGTGACCTTAGTGCCGGCGGCGTCGAAGACGTGGGCAAACTCACAGCCGATAGGGCCGCCGCCGATGATGATCAGGCTCTGGTAGGGCTTCTTCGGGTACGACGGACCAAAGAACGATTCCGACGTCAAATAGCCTGCTTCTTCCAGACCCGGCAGGGCGGGGATGTTCGTCCGGCCGCCAGTGGCGATGAGAACCTTGTCGCCCGTCAAGGTGACGCTGGTGCCGTCATTCAGGGCGATGGCAACCGTGTGATTGTCGACGAAAGAAGCCGTACCGTTGAAGGTGTCGACATTGGGGAACTGGTCATAATACTCTTGGATGGCCGGACTTTCATCGACCTTTTCCCACAGCCGCTTGGATAAAATATCCCAGTCCAGGCGGACATTATCGGCAAAGACGCCGATGCGGCTCCCTTCACGGATTTCGCGGATGCGGTTGGCCGCCGTGACCATGACCTTCGTCGGAATACAACCGCGGTTCAGACAAGTCCCGCCGAACCGGCCCCGTTCAATGACAGCCACCTGCAAGCCCTGGGCCAGGGCCGCATCGGTCACAATGTTGGCCGCCCCCGTACCGATGACAATGACATCATATTTCTTCATAAATAACGCTCCTTTACGCTCCTTTATATGTAACAAAATATTAAATACAACCTTTTTAGTATAGTATAAGCGAAAGCGGCCTTTTTGACAAGGCCGTATGAGATGATAGCCACGAACCACGAAAACCCCCCTTTACACAACTGCCCGGGTATAGTATAATAGCTATGTCGTACGGGTGCTCGGTGTCTCGATGACTCCGACGATCACTTAGCACTTTGCGAATAGATTCAATTTTTTTACACATGGAGGAAAGATACAATGTTAAGCGTAGAAGAAAAAAAAGCAATCGTAGCTAAATTTGGTGCCAATGAAAACGATACGGGTTCTCCGGAAGTACAGATCGCGCTCCTCACGAGCCGCATCATCTATTTGACGGAACATCTCCGCAGCCACAAAAAGGACCATGCATCCCGCCGCGGCCTGTTGAAACTCGTCGGCCAGCGCCGTAACTTGCTCGGTTACTTGCAGAAACACGATCTCGACCGTTATCGTGCAATTCTCGAAAAATTGAACTTGCGTAAATAATCTCGCATACTGTGAGGCTGATGCTGATGTGACTGCATCAGCCTCTTTTTTCAGGACACAGGGTGGTAGGTTGTAGCCTGGGCATATCGCCGATGTTCCCGGACTAGTGCCTATCACCTGTGAATTCAAGGAGGTAACAATGGAAGAACAGAAATTCCAAATGGATTTCGCCGGCCGCCCGCTGGTGATTGAAGTCGGCAAACTGGCTAAACAGGCCAGCGGTGCCGCATTGGTCCGTTATGGCGACACGGCCGTTTTCGTTACGGCTACGGGCTCGAAAGAAGCGCGTGAAGACGCAGACTTTTTCCCGCTCACCGTCGATTATGAAGAAAAGATGTACTCCGTCGGCAAAATCCCTGGCGGCTTCATCAAACGCGAAGGCAAACCGCCTGAATCGGCAACCCTTTTTGCCCGCCTCATCGACCGTCCGATTCGTCCGCTCTTCCCGAAGACATACCGTCATGACGTCCACGTCGTGGCTTATGATTTCTGCGTAGACCATGACAACGCTCCGGAAATCGCCGCTATGATCGGTGCTTCCGTATCGCTGTGCATGTCCCACATTCCCTTCGCCGGCCCGATTGCCGGTGTCCGTGTCGGCCGCGTCGATGGCCAGTTCGTCATCAACCCGACCGTCGCCCAGAGCGAACAGAGCGATATGGACATCGTCGTCGCCGGTACGAAAGACGCCATCCTCATGGTTGAAGGCGGCGCTCATGAAGTCCCGGAAGAACAGGTCCTGGACGCCATCATGTTCGCCCACGAAGAAATCAAGAAAGTCGTCGAATTCCAGCTCGGCTTCCTCGACAAGATTTCCGTACCGAAACAGGAATTCGTTGAAAAAGAACCGCCGGCCGATATCGTCGAAGCCGTCCATGCCTATGGCGAAGAAGCCATGAAGACGGCAATCTTCACGGCTGACAAAGTCGAACGTGAAGAAAAGATGGACGCTGTCGAAGCCGACATTTATGAACACTTTGCCGACATCTATCCGGACAACGCCAATGATGTCGCTGAAATCACGCAGAAGATGATCAAGGAAATCGTCCGCCACATGATTGCCGTCGACAAGATCCGTCCTGATGGCCGCCGTGTCGACGAAGTCCGTCCGGTCAGCTGCGAAGTCGGCCTCTTTGCCCGCACTCACGGCACAGGCCTGTTCACCCGCGGCCAGACGCAGATTATGAGCTTCTGCACCCTGGCTCCGCTGTCGGAATGCCAGCACATCGACGGCGTCGGCCTGGAAACAGACCGCCGCTACATGCACCACTACAATTTCCCGTCCTTCTGCGTCGGCGAAACGAAGTCGTCCCGCGGTCCCGGCCGTCGTGAAATCGGCCACGGCAAACTGGCAGAACGCGCATTGACCCAGGTCATGCCCAGTGAAGAAGAATTCCCCTACGCTATCCGCGTCGTATCGGAAGTCCTCGAATCGAACGGCTCCAGCTCCATGGGCAGCGTCTGCGGCAGCACCCTGGCCCTCATGGATGCCGGCGTACCCATCAAGGCCCCCGTTGCCGGTGTCGCCATGGGCCTGGTCACCAAAGGCGATGACTTCACCATCCTGACCGATATCCAGGGCATGGAAGATGCCTTGGGCGACATGGACTTCAAAGTCGCCGGTACCATGAAAGGCGTCACGGCCATCCAGATGGATATCAAAATCAAAGGCCTCAGCCGTGAAATCCTGGCCCAGGCTTTGAAACAGGCCCACGAAGGCCGCATGCACATCATGGGCAAGATGCTGCAGGTCATCAACGAACCGCGAAAGGAGCTTTCTCCGTATGCTCCGCGCATCATCTCCATGCACATCAAGCCGGATAAGATCCGCGACGTCATCGGGCCGGGCGGTAAGATGATCAAGCAGATCACCGAAGAAACAGGCGCCAAGATCGACATCGATGATTCGGGCCTGGTATACATTGCCGCTGTCGATGGCGAAAGCGGCCAGAAAGCCAAAGAATGGATCGAAAAACTGACGGAAGACGTTGAAGTCGGCAAGACCTATGTCGGCAAAGTCACGCGCCTCATGAACTTCGGCGCCTTCGTCGAAGTCCTGCCGGGCAAAGAAGGGCTGGTCCACATTTCCCAGCTGGCCAAGGAACGCGTCGAAAAAGTCGAAGATGTCGTCCATGTCGGCGATGAAATCATGGTCAAATGCGTCGAAATCGACAGCCAGGGCCGTGTCAACCTGTCCCGCAAAGCACTCCTGGGCGGCGGCGACGAAGGCCCGTCCCATCGCAGCCGGGGTCCCCGCGGCGGTCACAACCACGACCGCCAGAAACGGTAGGGCTCATGGCAGGCAGAGGATTTGAAATCGTCACGGCCTATGAAGGCCGTGGCATCCATCTTCCCGTCCGCAAGACGGCCAAGAGTGCCGGTTACGACCTGGAAGCGGCAGAGACGACGGTCCTGGCACCGCATGCCGTCACGGTCGTGCCGACAGGCCTGAAAGCCTTTATGGAAGACGATGAATACCTTTCCATCTTCATCCGCTCCAGTCTGGCTTTCAAGAAAGGCCTTATGCTGGCCAACAGCACGGGCATCGTCGACAGCGATTACTACAACAATGCCGACAATGAAGGGCACATCATGATTGCCTATTATAATACCAACGATCAGGCCTATACCCTGGAAAAAGGGGAACGCATCGGCCAGGGCATCTTCATGAAGTACCTGACCGTCAACGACGACGCTGCCAGCGGTATCCGCACCGGCGGCATCGGCAGCACGGGAAAGTAAAAAGTGAAAATGAGATAATATACCTATCTGGAGGGTTTTGCCTCCCCTGATAGAGGAGGTGGCCCAACGGGCCGGAAGGGTTGCACTGAAAAAAAACAACCTCTCAGCCAGCCTGCGGCTGCCAGCTCCCCTATTAGGGGAGCTTTTTTTGAAAGGATGATGAATCAAGTGAGTATCAGCAAGGAAACACTCGTTTCTCGTAAAGAAATCATGAAGGGCCGGGTCCTCCACGTTACGGTCGATACGGTTTCCATCGACGACGGCCAGGGCGGCGAAAAGAAGACGGCCACGCGCGAAGCGGTCTGGCATTTCGGCGCCTGCGCCATCCTGCCGCTGACCGATGACGGCAAGATCATCCTCGTCCGCCAGTACCGTTACGCAGCGGCTCAGGCCATGCTGGAAGTGCCGGCCGGGAAGATCGAACACGACGGCGAATCGCCGGATTACTGCGCAGCCCGGGAACTGGAAGAAGAAGCGGGCGTCACGGCTTCGGAAATACTGCCCCTAGGTTATACCTATACGTCGCCGGGATTCTGCAGTGAACGGATTTACCTCTATCTGGCCCGGGGCCTCCAGAAAGGGAAGCAGCACCTCGATGACGACGAATTTATGAACGTCGAATACTACACGCCGAAAGAAATGGAAAACCTCATCGACAAGAACGAAATCACCGATGCCAAGACCATCGCAGCCTTTGAAAAAGCCCGCAAATATCTGCCGGGATTATAAGGAGGGAGCCCTATGAAATTCAATCGCATCATCGTTATCGTCACGGACAGCGTCGGCGCCGGCGATGCACCGGATGCCGAAAAATTTGGTGACAAAGGGGCCGATACATACGGCCATATCGACGCCAATGTACCTTTGAACGTGCCCAACCTGCGCCGCCTGGGCCTGGGCCGCGTCGCCCACATCCACGCGGAAGCCGCAGACGTCGTCGGCTCGTATGGCCTCATGCAGGAAATCTCGGCCGGCAAGGATACGACCAGCGGCCATTGGGAATTTATGGGCAACCCCGTAGAAAATCCCTTCCCGACTTTCCCCCATGCCTTTCCTCCGGACCTTTTGAAGGCCTTCACGGAAAAGACGGGCTACGGCTATATCGGCAATGAAATCGCGTCGGGCACGGAAATCATCGAACGCCTCGGTCCGGACCATTTCCGCACGGGCCTGCCCATCGTCTATACGTCGGCAGACAGCGTCTTCCAGATTGCCGCCCACAACGACGTCATCCCCCTGGAAGAATTGTACCGCATCTGCGACATTACGCGCCGCGAAGTCTGCGTCGGCCCTTATGAAGTAGGGCGCATCATCGCCCGGCCTTTCATCGGGACCCAGGGCCACTTCGTCCGCACAGGCGACCGCCGCGACTACAGCCGCCTGCCCAAGCGGAAAATGGTCTTCTCCTATTTGTCGGAAGCCGGCTACGCTGTCATCGGTGTCGGCAAGATCGGCGATATCTACGCCCATATCGGCCTGACCGAATCGTACCACACGGCTAATAACCACGAAGATATGGAAGCCCTGCGGACCCAGCTGGCAGCCCATCGCAAGGATAAAGGCCTGCTCATGGCCAACTTCGTCGACTTCGACAGTATGTACGGCCATCGCCGCAACGTCCAGGGCTATGCCGACTGCCTGGAAGCCTTCGATAAGGAACTGGGCCAGCTCCTGACGGAAATCCATGACGACGAACTGCTGGTCATCACGTCGGACCACGGCAACGACCCGACGTGGCATGGCACGGACCACACGCGCGAACGGGTACCGCTCCTGGTCTACAGCCCGGCCTTGAAGAAAGCCGTCGACCTGGGCCTCCGCCAGACCTATGCCGACCTGGGCATGACAATCATGGATAATTTCGGCCTGACCGGCCTGGAATTTGGTACCAGCTTTTTATCAGAACTGAGGTGATCCTATGTGGCCCATCGACTGCATCGAACACAAGCGGGACGGCAAGGTCCTGACGAAAGAGGAAATTACGCGCTTCATCGACGATTATACAGCCGGGCGCGTCGCCGATTACCAGGCTGCGGCCTGGCTCATGGCCGTCTATTTCCAGGGCATGAGTTATGAAGAAACGAAGGAACTGACCCTGGCCATGGCTCATTCCGGCGATATGGTCGATTTGTCGTCCATTCCGGGCATCAAAGTCGACAAGCACAGCACCGGCGGCATTGCCGATACGACGACGCTCATCGTGGCGCCGTTGGTAGCGGCAGCCGGCGTCCCCGTGGCCAAGATGAGCGGCCGCGGCCTGGGATTTACCGGCGGTACGGCGGATAAACTGGAATCCATCCCCGGCTTCCACGTCGTCCTGCCGGAAGAAACCTTCCTGGAACAGGTGCGCCGCATCGGCTTGTCCCTCATCACACAGTCCGGTGAAATCGCGCCGGCGGATAAACTGCTCTATGCCCTGCGCGACGCGACGGCGACCGTTGAGAGCATCCCCCTCATTGCCAGCTCAATCATGAGCAAGAAAATCGCTTCCGGTGCCGACGCCATCGTCCTCGACGTCAAATACGGTGACGGCGCCTTCATGAAGACCAAAAAACGGGCGCGGGAACTGGCCCGGACCATGGTCGGTATCGGCAACCTGGCCGGCCGGCCGACGCGGGCTGTCGTCACCTCCATGGAAGCGCCGCTGGGGACGGCCATCGGCAACTGCCTGGAAGTCGATGAAGCTGTGGAAGCCTTATCGGGCCAAGGCGGCCGACGCCTCACGGAAGTCGTCGAAGCCATTGGTGCCCAGATGCTCATCGTCGGCGGCAAAGCCCAGGACGAAGGGCAGGGGAGGACCATGATCCGCGACCTCGTCGCTTCCGGCAAAGGACTGGCCAAGTTCCGGGAATTTGTCAAGGCCCAGGGCGGCAGCACGTCGTGGATCGGCAAGCGGCCCCTCACCAAGGCGCCCCAGGTCTTTACGGCGGTCTGCACCGATGAAGGCTACATCACCCGCATCGACGGCCGGGCCCTCGGCGAAATCAATGGCTTCGGCGAACGCGCCATGGCCATGGGCGCCGGCCGGGCCCGCAAGGAAGATGCCATCGACCCCATGGTCGGCATCCGCCTTTTCAAGGAACTCTATGACCCGGTCCGTCCTGGCGAGGCCCTGTTCACCCTGTACGGCAAGGAAGGCGCCGATATGATGGCCCTGGCCCAGCAGGTCGCCGACCACATCATCGTCACGCCGGACCAGGCAGACACCATCGAACCCGTCGTCAGTGAAGTGATAGTATAAAGTTTGTAGTTTGTAGTTTACAGTGTAGGGGCGCCCACGCGGGGCGCCCGCCTGAAAGGATGTCCATGAAAGAATTACGCCATATCCCCGTGCAGAAGGGGAAAACCTATGATATATCCATCGTCCGCCTGGGTACCAGCGGCGAAGGCGTCGGCCGCTATGAAGGCTTTACGGTCTTCGTGCCCTTCGCCCTGCCCGGTGAAAACGTGCGGGCCCGCATTACCCTGGTCAAGAAGACCTACGCCACGGCGGCCCTGATCGAAGTCCTGAAGTCCTCGCCGGAGCGGATCCAGCCCCAGTGCCCCGTCTACGACCGCTGCGGCGGCTGTCCGCCCCCACACCCCCGCTCTGTAGCGATGGCGTTGGAAAAGCGCCAGCAGGTCCAGGATGCCCTGGAACGCATTGGCCACCTGCAGGACATCGACGTCCTGCCGACCCTGGGGGCTCATACGCCCTGGCATTACCGCAATAAGATGCAGTTCCCCGTCGCCGCTGCCGGCAGGGGAAAAGTCGCCATCGGCTGTTTCGCTGCGGCTACGCACGAAGTCATCGACGTGACGGACTGCGCCATTCAGAAAGAAGGCAACAACGCCATCGTCGCCGTCGTCCGCCAGTGGATGAAGGACTTCAAGATTCCCACCTATGACGAAGACGCCCGGACGGGCATCGTCCGCCACATCATGGGCCGCGTCGGCGTCCATACCGGCGAAATCATGGTCTGCCTGGTCACGGCCTGCGATATGGTGCCGCACATGAAAGACCTGGTCCAGCGCCTGCGCCGGGATATCCCTGGCCTGACCAGCGTCGTCCAGAACGTCAACAAGCGCCATACCAACGTCATCCTGGGGCCCAAGACCAAGACCATCTACGGCAAGGGGACCATCCACGACTCCATCGGCCCCTTGACCTTCCACATTTCTGCCCAGTCCTTCTTCCAGGTCAACAGCGAACAGGCCCAGCGCCTCTATGAAACGGCCCTCGATTTCGCCGACCTCAAAGGCGGGGAAACCGTGGCCGACGTCTACTGCGGCACCGGGACCATCACCCTGTTCCTGGCCCAGAAAGCCAAACAGGTCTACGGCATCGAAATCGTCGCCCCGGCTATCCGTGACGCCGTCCGCAACGCCAAAGACAACCACGTCGGCAACGCCCAGTTCATCTTAGGTGATGCCATCTATAAACTACCGGAACTCATCAGAAACGGCGTCCGTCCCGACGTCATCGTCCTCGACCCGCCCCGGGCCGGCTGCGGCGAACCGGTCCTCAAAGCCATCACCCAGAGCAAACCCAAACGCGTCGTCTACGTCTCCTGTAATCCGGCCACCCTGGCCCGCGACCTGGCCTACCTGGACCAGCACGGCTACCACACCGCCAAAGTACAGCCCGTAGACATGTTCCCGCGTACCCATCACGTCGAGAACGTGGCCTTGCTGACCAGAGCGCACTAATTGAATCGGAATGCAGAAATAGGACCTGCGCACGTACTCGTGCACAGGTCCTGTTTTCATAAAGCCGGATGAAAAAATCCGTTAAAAAATCGACGGAATCATGTATTTACCATAGCAGTAGCTATGATGAACGAGGATATTGCTTTTTACTTCTTGTCAGCTGGCTGCAGCTACCTGAAGTTTCAGGTTGAGGGCCTGCAGGAGCTTGACAAGCGTATCGAGCTTGGGGGTTGTCTTCAGTGTTTCGATACGGGCTACTGAGGACTGAGGAATGCCACAGCGTTCTGCAAGGGTGCGCTGGCTGATACCCAATTCCTGTCTCCGACGGATGATAGAAGAAACAATTTCGCTTACTTCTTCAATTTCTTCCATATTACGGCGTTCTTCTTCGCTGACTGCCTTTACATGATTTTTATAGTCTTCCCAGGTTCTCATTGTTTTGCCTCCTTCTGACGGATGTAATCGTTGCGTTCTGCTTTGGCACGGGCGATTTCCCGTTTCGGTGTTTTCTGTGATTTTTTGCGGAAATGATGGAGCAGTACATACTGGCTCTCGTCATAGTAAAAATAAAAGACCCGATTATTTCCTGGACGCAGTTCCCAGATGTCTTCTTCCAGATGTTTGGTGATATTGACCGGCAGATTGGTGCCGTTTTTTGCGAGCAGGTCGATGTAGAAGATAATCTGGTTGTACTGGATACGGGCATCCTTGCTGCTTTGGCTTTTCACCCGCAGGGCTTCCAGAAAATCCCAGACTTCTGATTCACCGTGCTGATTTTCATAAAATTCAATCTTGTACATCATGCTCTCCTTTGTTTTCTGTTTTAATGATAGCATAAACGCTATCAAAAGACAAGAGGTGATAATCCGTAATGGGAAAATTTGAGCCAGCTGATAAATGTGCAAAAAAAGCCGGACATGAGTATGTCCGGTACGCCGTTCAGAAACAGAAATATTGAAGGGCAAAGTGCGACAGCGCTTTTTTCGGACTCAAATGCGGCGTTCCGCGCGCCGTTCGTCATAAATTCCGGCTGTGCATAGGATTCACACGGGGCAGAAAGGCTTTGGGCGTCCCCTATGAAATCGCATACTGGTGATGGAAAAGAACGCAGATTTCAAAAAAACGGCCATATAAGAATATTTCTATGTTGCAAATACGACGGATGACCTTGCCGCTATCTGTTATACTCAAGATGTTCCAAGAAACCAACGCATGAAAATAGATTATGCGAGCAAAGGAAGCAGCGATACTATGATTACGAAAGACATGACTTTAGCTGACGTTGTAAAAGCTCATCCGAATACGATTGGATTCCTGAATGGATTGCATCTTGATTACTGCTGCGGCGGACATGATCCTATTGCCATGGCTGAAACAGAAGAACTCCTCAACAAGATCCTCATCGTCCATTATCCGCATCATGGTAAAATGCTCACGCGCCTCCATCATCTCTATGCCGGCCTGAAAGCAGAACTGGAAGAACATTTTGCCAAGGAAGAACAGCTCGTGTTCCCGTTGATGCGCCAGCATCCGCATCCAGACAGCCAGACGCTGTCACTTATCCAGGACCTGGAAACGGAGCACACCGGTGCCGACGACGTCATCAAAGAAATCCAGGAACTGACGGATAACTTCACGCCGCCAGCAGATGCTTGCCCGACCTTCCGCCACACGTATGTTGTCATGGAACAGCTCTTTGACGACATCTTCATCCATATCTTCAAGGAAAACTCCATCGCCTTCCCTGAATACGCCGAACAAGTCTAACGATAAAAATGACAGGCCTTTGTCAAAGAGGGTGACTGAAATACGACTATTTTGTCTTCTTTTTCTGGGAATATCACTTATTTGTCTTATATATCATTTTCATACTGTCATTGCCGGCTGGTTAATGATATAATTTACCTAAGTCCAGATTGACAGCTGTTGACGTGCATATATGAATGTTGATCCGCTCATTTTCTGTGGAATTACCGGCTTTTTTGGAATGTAAGTGGTATCATGACGGCGATGGTTGTCTTACGTAAGTCATAGATTCTTTAGAAAGGAACGTGCTTATGACGATTACCTTGTCCAAAGAAGACCGTGTAAAAAAGATGGTACGGAGCATCATGCAAGACTATACGAATGCGACGAGTATCGCTTGCATTTTTGTCGATATTCAAGGGAAAGAACGGTCTTCGAAATATAATTTTACGAAGTTTTGTCATTTCATGCGCAGTGTCCCGGAATTTCGCAGCAAATGTTACCAATGTGATTTATGCGGCGGTTTGGAAACGTTCAAGAAACGTGCTTGCTGCCCATACCGCTGTCATGCGGGATTGGTGGATTTCTCCATTCCTGTCGTCTACGAAAACCAGCTCCATGGGTTCATCGTGTCGGGGCAGATGGTATCGGATGATATGCGCATCCCAAATTTGCAGGAACAGACGCCGTGGCAGACTGACAGCCAGGCCTTCAAGTATTTCCGTGCTGCGCCGCAGTACCGCTATGAGGAAATCATGAGCGCGTCCCGCGTCCTCAATACGCTGACGGCCTGCTATTTTCCCTATGCCCAGGACAGCGGTTCCCTGAGCTATGAAACGCCGGTCATTGGCGGGGAAGCCCATCCGGATGATGGGGAGTTGTCCCGCATCACGCGGCCAGAGATCCGCAAGACAATTACTTTTATCAAAGAGCATTTGAGCTGCAATTTATCCTTGCGGACCATTGCCGAAGAAGTCTTTCTCAGTGAATCGTATTTATCGAAGCTTTTCAAACAGGAAATGAACATGAACCTGATGCAGTATATTAACCAGTGCCGTGTCCGGGAAGCGGAAAAAATCCTGGCTTCGTCCCATGAATCGGTCGATGCTATCGGCCGCCGTCTGGGGTATCACCGCACCAGTTATTTCTGCAAGATTTTTAAACAATATACGGGAGAAACGCCGCACGCTTATCGCAAGAAATATAATTTATAGGCCGGTACGTGCCGACGGGTCTCCTTTAGGAGGAAATGACATGGGAAACTGCCATTACACGTATTTGACATCGGAAGCCGTGACCGAAGGCCATCCCGATAAGATTTGTGACCAGATTTCCGACGCCATCGTCGATGCTTACCTGACCCAGGACCCGGCTTCTCATGTGGCTGTCGAAGCTTTTGTTTCCGGCAATGTCCTGACCTTGGCCGGTGAGGTTTCGTCGTCGGCGACCGTCGATGTGACGGCCCTGGCCCGAAAAGTCATTGCCGACATCGGCTATACCAATCCGGCGCTGGGATTCACAGCCGATGCCTGCCTGGTCTTCACCAATATCCATCAGCAGTCGAATGACATCAAACAGGGCGTGACCCAGGCTGAAGGGGACCGCATCGTCGGCAGTGGCGACCAGGGCATCATGTATGGCTATGCGACGAATGAGACGGCCAATTACATGCCCTTGACGGTCAACCTGGCTCAGGGGCTGGTTCGCCGTCTGGACCGGGTACGCCATGACACAGCATTGGGGCGGTTCCTGCGGCCTGACGGGAAATCGCAGGTCACGATGCGCTTCGATGACGAAGGGCATCCTGTCGGTATCCATAGCCTGATTCTGTCGGCTCAGCACAGCGAGGCCATCGGGCAGGACGACTTGCGTCAGCTTTTGCAAAAGACGGTCATCGAACCGGTCTGCAGTTCCTGGATACGCCCGGATACGGCTATCCGCATCAATGAGACAGGCCGTTTCGTCATCGGCGGCCCTGTGGGTGATACGGGCTTGACAGGCCGGAAAATCATGGTCGATACCTATGGGACCCTGGCCAAACACGGCGGCGGGGCCTTTTCGGGAAAAGATGCGACCAAAGTCGACCGCAGCGCCGCCTATATGGCCCGCTATGTGGCCAAGAACGTCGTGGCTGCCGGCTTCTGCGACCGCTGCGAAGTGTCCATTGCCTATGCCATCAGCGGCATCTATCCGGAAGCCGTCCAGATTCAGACTTTCTGCTCGGAACACATCGACCGGAAGCTCATCGACCAGGCCGTCGCCAAGACCTTTTCCTTTGCCGTCGGTGACATCATCCGTGACTTGGACCTGCGGCGCCCGCAGTTCCGCAAGACCGCTGTCTACGGCCACTTCGGTCGGGAAGACCAGGGCTTTGCCTGGGAACGGACGGATAAAGCCCAGGACCTGCGCCAAGCCATCCGCTAACCCCTTCAATGGAACTGTCGCACGAAGGTTTATTCCGTCGACTTTAGACTCAAAAAAAGCACTGTCTTCATGCGACAGTGCTTTTTTTTTTGCACTTTTTTATCCATGACTTATCGAAATAGTATTATTTTGGAAGCCTCATGATAAATATGTTGCATCAGCCGATGATATAATTTAGGCGAAACATCGAATTGCAACTTATACATGCTGTCACCTGGCGATTTGATGGAATGTACAGAAAATTACAAAAAGAAATCATTTTTTGAGGAGGTTTGTCTTATGGACGTATTAGGAAAAGGCTTTACGAAACCGACTGCCCGGATTCAGGCATTGCGCGATGCGATTTACGATGCGACGCCGACGGTTGAAGCGGACCGTGCAGAATTGGTCACGGCTTCGTATAAAGAAACGGAAGGCTTGCCGGTCATCTTGCGCCGGGCTAAGGCCGTCGAAAAAATCTTGACGGAAATCCCGATTGCCATCCGCGACCATGAACTCATTGCCGGTTCCCTGACGGTCAGCATCCATGGCTGCCAGATTTATCCGGAATATTCTTTCGACTGGGTCGAAAAGGAATTTGATACCATGGCGACGCGCATGGCCGATCCCTTTGAAATTCCTAAGGATACAGCAAAACGCCTGCACGACGCGTTCTTATACTGGCCGGGCAAGACGACGAGCGATTTGGCTACGAGTTACATGTCCCAGTCCTGCCTCGATGCCCAGGCCAATGGCGTCTTCACTGTTGGCAACTACTATTTCAACGGTGTCGGTCATGTCTGCGTCGATTATGGAAAAGTCCTGCGTGAAGGCTTCGGCGGCATCATCCGTGAAGCGGAAGCGCAGAAAGCGAAATTGAGCGGTGCTTCGCCGGAAGATATGAAGAAACGTGATTTCTACGATGCCGTCATCATTGCGTATAAAGCGGCTATTACCTACGCCCATCGGTATGCGGATTTGTGCGAACAGCTGGCCAGCCGCGAAGGTGACCAGACGCGGCAGGCCGAACTGCTCAAGATGGCTGCCAACTGCCGCCGCGTACCGGAACAGCCGGCTACGACCTGGTGGGAAGCACTCCAGTCCTTCTGGTTCGTCCAGCTCATCTTGCAGATTGAATCGAGCGGCCATTCCATTTCGCCGGGCCGTTTCGACCAGTATATGTATCCATACCTGGAAGGGGATAAGAACATCAGCCGCGATTTCGCTCAGGAATTGCTGGATAACATCTGGATCAAGTTCAATGACCTCAACAAGACCCGTGATGCCGTTTCTGACCAGGCCTTTGCAGGCTATGCGATTTTCCAGAATATCCAGTGCGGCGGCCAGGATGAAGATGGCGTCGATGCGACGAATCCCTTATCGTACATGATGATCGACGCAGCGGCGCACGTCGCCATGGCAGCTCCGTCGTTCTCTATCCGTTATTCCAACCGGACACCGGATGAATTTCTCTACCGGGCTTGCGAACTCGTCCGTTTAGGCCTGGGCTATCCGGCTATGTACAACGATGAAGTCATCATCCCGGCCATGATGAACCGAGGCATCCCCTTGAAAGATGCCCGCAGTTATTGCATCATCGGCTGCGTCGAACCGCAGGTCCCGCATAAGACCGAAGGCTGGCACGATGCGGCGTTCTTCAACATCGCGAAAGTCCTGGATATTACCCTGCACAACGGCCGCAACGGTCAGGTCCAGCTCGGGCCCAAGACAGGGGAAATGAAGGATTTCCAGAATCTCGGCGACTTGATGCAGGCCTATAAGACGCAGATGGAATACTTCGTCAAACTCCTGGTCGAAGCGGATAATGCCGTCGATTATGCTCATGCTGAACGGGCTCCGCTGCCCTTTGAATCGGCCCTCGTCGACGATTGCTTAGGCCGCGGCAAGTCCATGCAGGAAGGCGGTGCCATTTATAATTTCACCGGTCCTCAGGCCTTCGGCGTAGCCGATAACGGCGACTCCTTCATGGCAATCCAGAAGCACGTCTTTGAAAAAGGTGAAGTCACCATGGAAGAATTACAGGAAGCCATGGATCACAACTTTGGCTATCCCGATGAAACGGGGAAACTCGCGACCTGGTTCGGTACAGGCTGCTGCGCAGCGGCTGGTTCGACGCCGCTTGAAGGCATGGATGAACGCCAGATTTATGAAGCGGTCAAACGCATCTTATCGGCTAAAGGCAGCATCGACATCAATGAATTGCAGAAAGATTTGCAGCAAGGTTCGGCTCCGGCTCCGGAAGGAGTCGCCGCGCCCCCCCCCCCCCCCCCCCCCCCCCCCCCCAGCCGCAGCGATGTAGGCCGCTACCAGCAAATCAAGCGGATCATGGAAAATACGACGTGGTTCGGCAATGACGATGACGTCGTCGATATCATCACTCGTGAAGCCGGCCAGATTTATGCCCGGGAAGTCCAGAAATACAAGAACCCCCGCGGCGGCCAGTTCCAGGCGGGCTGCTATCCCGTATCGGCGAATGTCCTCTTTGGCAAGGACGTCGCACCTCTTCCCGATGGCCGTCTGGCCTGGACGCCGCTGGCAGACGGCGTATCGCCCCGCCCCGGCTGCGACACCAACGGGCCGACGGCGGCCGCTATGTCCGTCGCTAAGCTGGAACATGAAACGTTCTCCAACGGTACCTTGTACAACCAGAAATTCAATCCCGCTGCTTTAGCGGGCGACGAAGGCCTGAAGCGTTTCGCTGCCCTGTGCCGTGCTTATTTTGAAAATAAGGGCATGCACGTCCAGTTCAACGTCATCGATAAGGCGACCCTCGTCGAAGCTCAGAAACATCCGGAACAGCATAAAGACTTGGTCGTCCGCGTCGCCGGTTATTCGGCCCAGTTCATTTCCCTGGCGAAAGAAGTACAGGATAACATTATCGACCGTACGGAATTTGAATTTTGATGTAGCCTGCCAGAGAAAGGGGACGGATGATGTCGAAAATTACCATTGATTATCAGGCAGAAGGAGACATCTTCGATATCCAGCGCTTTTCCCTGAATGACGGACCGGGTATCCGGACCATCGTCTTCCTCAAGGGCTGCCCCTTGTCGTGCTGGTGGTGCAGTAACCCGGAATCACAGCGGCGGCGGCCTGTCGTCATGTACAATGCGGCTGATTGTGTGTGCTGCCGGCGTTGTGAAAGTGCCTGCCAGCGCCACGCCGTCACTTTTATGGATGATGGACGGCGGCACTTCGACTACCAGGCCTGTACGGGCAACGGCGATTGTGCAGCCGTCTGCCCGACAGGGGCCCTGGTCATGAAGGGAAGGTCCATCCGCGTCGGCGAGCTCATTGAAATCCTCAAGAAGGACCGGTCGACCTTCCGCCATTCTGGCGGCGGCGTCACTTTGTCCGGCGGCGATCCGCTCATGCAGCCGGATTTTGCCGGGGAACTGCTCAAAGCCTGCAAGGCCCAGGGATGGAACACAGCCATCGAGACCGAAGGCTGCGCTGAAACGGAAACCTATCTCCGCCTCGTACCCTATATCGATACGATCCTCATGGATATCAAGCACATGGATCCGGAAAAACACCGCTTGTTCACGGGCGTGTCCAATGAACTTATCTTGAACAATGCCCGCCGGGTCAGTGCTTTTGCGCCGCTGACGATCCGCGTGCCCGTCATTCCCAAGTTCAATGAGTCTGAAGAAGAAATCCGGGCCATTGCTGAATTTGCCGCATCCTTAGGGAAGGTCCGCTATGTCCATTTGCTCCCGTATCATTCGTTGGGAGAAAATAAGTATCGCATGATGGGAATCGAATATAAAATGAATCGTCTTTCTGCCAAGTCACTCAGCAATAAAGAACTAGAAAAATATCGTCCTATTGTCGAACAGGCCGGCGTGTCCTGCCGCATAGGCGATGAGTCATAAGGAGGTTTATCATGGATCAGGAATTATTAGAAAAAGTCATGAACCAGGTCAAAGCAGAACTGGGTGCGGCTGCCACGCCAGCTGCCACCGTGGCTCCCGCCGCGGCCGCTCCCGCCGCGGGCGCGGAAATGATTTCCACCGTGGCTCCCGCTGCGTCCGCTCCAGCGGCGGCTCTGTCGTCGATGAAAGGGGATGCTACGGGCATCAGCAAGGCCTTGGGGCGGACGGAATTTGTCGGCACGTCCATTGGCGATACTATAGGCTTGGTCATTGCCAGCGTCGACCCGATGCTCAAAGATGCCATGAAGTTAGGGAAATTCCGCTCTATCGGTATCATTGGCGGCCGTACCGGTGCCGGTCCGCAGATCATGGCTGTCGACGATGCCGTCAAAGCAACGAATACGGAAATCATTTCCGTCGAATTGCCGCGTGATACCAAAGGTGGTGCCGGCCACGGCTCGCTCATCCTCATCGGCGCCGAAGATGTATCTGACGCCCGCCGGGCTGTCGAAACGGCGCTGCAGGTCCTGCCGAAATATTTCGGCGATGTCTACGGCAATGATGCCGGCCATCTGGAATTTCAGTATTCTGCCCGCGCCAGCTATTGCTTGGAAAAGGCACTGGGTGCGAAATTCGGCAAAGCCTTCGGCATGACTTGTGCCGGCCCGGCTGCAATCGGCGTCGTCCTGGCCGATACGGCTGTGAAAGCAGCCAATGTCGAAGTCGTTGGCTATTCATCGCCAGGCAACGGCGGCACGAGTTTCTCCAACGAAGTCATCTTGTGCTTCAGTGGCGATTCCGGTGCAGTCCGTCAGGCCGTCAAAGCGGCTATCGAAGTCGGAAAGAAACTGTTAGGGGCTCTCGGCGATGAACCGAAGTCGACGACGACACCGTACATTTAACCGTCATAAGAAATGGAGGGTATTATAATGACAAACGAAGCATTAGGCATGGTTGAAACAAAAGGTCTGGTCGGCTCTATCGAAGCGGCTGATGCGATGGTCAAAGCGGCCAACGTAACACTTATCGGATATGAAAAAATCGGCTCCGGCCTGGTCACGGTCATGGTCCGCGGCGACGTCGGTGCCGTCAAGGCGGCCGTCGACGCTGGTGCGGCTTCGGCGAAAGTCGTCGGTGAAGTCGTTTCGGTCCACGTCATTCCCCGTCCTCATACAGATGTGGAAAAAATCCTTCCTCATCTGGATTAATGAGTAAGCAGGCGATCGTATGGCATATGATACGGAAAAGAAGCTGGAAGACCTGATCCTGCGGGCTGTCCGCCAGGTCCTGGCAGAACAATCACAGGCGAAACGGCGTCTCTACGTCGTCTTTGCCGACGCCTTCGATTGCCGCTGTGTCAACTTTTTGCGATCCTTGTCGCCAGCTGATGACGTCACGGTCCTCGTTGACGAGATACAGGCGGAACAGGTACGCTGCGATATTGAACAGGCTTGCCCCTTTGCGTCTGTCGTCCTCACCTCGCAGGCCCGTTCCTTGCCGTTAACAGACAGTCTGACCGTCTATCCGGTGGCTTCACGGGATTTCGTCGTCAAGGCGGCCCTGGGACTGGCTGATACATTCGCTGCCCGATGGTTGGCGCGCTGCTTTGCAGCGGGTTCTGCCGTTCATCTGCAGTTATCCGGACTGGCCCGGTTCACGGGCCGTGAACCGGCAGCCTATGTCGGTCAGATTTTAGGATATTATCGCAAGCTCCTGGAATATGGCATTACCATCGGCCCTCAGCTTCCAGACCGGAAGACTGGGGAACAGCCGGTTCCGCAAGCGGCGCCAGTGAAGGGAACGACGCCTGTCGTGGCTTGTCAGGATAAGGTTCTGACGGCAGCGGATCTGTACCCTTATGATAAAGGGACGGTCCTGCTCGTCGGAGAACATACCGTAGTGACATCTTTTGCCCGCGAAGCGGCTTTGAGCCGGGGCATTGAGATTCGTAGAACATGAGGAAAGGCAGGGGAAGACCTGTGGAAAAATCATTAGGGCTCGTCGAAGTCCGGGGCCTGAGCTGTGCCATTGAAGTGGCAGACGCCATGGTCAAAGCGGCGAATGTCGTCCTCGATGAACTCGAAGCGGCCCGCGGCAACGGCATGATGACCGTCAAAGTCCGCGGTGATGTCGGGGCCGTCCGGGCAGCTGTCGAAGCGGGGAAGGTGACGGCCTCATCCTATGGGGCACTGGTATCGGCCCATGTCATCGCCCGTCCCCATGAAATGACGGGAACGTGTTTCGTCCATCATGAGAGCCAAAAGCAGGGGCCTGCTCACGATGCGGTCTGCCCGGAAGGCAAAGAAACCGAGGAAACGGAAAAGCCGGAACCGGCAGCTTCTCAGCCCGTCCCGCCTCCTAAGAAGGCCCGGCGGACACGGCGGCTGCGGACGGCTGGGAAAGCGAAGCAAAGCGTAACGCCTGCAGCGGAAGGACCGGCTCCGGATACGACCGGATCCGAAACGCCTTCCGGACACAGCAGCGAAGAAACATAGAAGGTATGGCTTATGAAAATAGCAAAAGTAACGGGTTCCATCGTCTCGACGAAGAAAGAAGACGGCCTGGTCGGCAGCAAGCTGATGATCGTCCGCTTTGAATCGAGTGATGGCGTACCCTATGGAAATGAAGAAGTCGCCGTCGATTATGTCGGTGCCGGTATTGGGGAACTCGTCCTTGTCGCCAGCGGTTCGGCTACGCGTACGACGGAAACGATGAGGCTCAAACCTATCGACCTGGCTATCGTAGGCATCATTGATAATTTGAATTAAGGAGTGTCCATTATGGCAAACGAAGCATTAGGAATGGTAGAAACCAGAGGCCTCGTCGGTTCCATCGAAGCCGCCGATGCCATGGTCAAAGCAGCCAATGTATCCCTCATTGGTTATGAAAAAATCGGGTCCGGTCTGGTCACGGTCATGGTCCGTGGTGACGTCGGCGCCGTCAAAGCCGCTGTCGATGCCGGCGCAGCTTCGGCGAAAATCGTCGGTGAAGTCGTTTCGGTCCACGTCATTCCCCGTCCTCATACGGATGTGGAAAAGATCCTGCCTCAGCTGGCTCCGGCTGCTGCCCCGTCTGCAGAATAAAGAAATCTGAGGAGGGGATGAGCCATGAGTCAGGAAATGGCAGCGATGTTGACAGAACGGATAGTAGAAAGCGTCCGTCATTATGAAAATTTTAAGATTCCCATCGGCGTATCCAATCGGCACGTCCACGTCAGCCGGGCCGATCTGGATATCCTCTATGGCAAGGACTATGCCCTGACCCATAAGGGCGAGCTCGGTCAGCCCGGGCAGTTCGCCGCTAATGAAACGGTGACGCTGAAAGGACCGAAAGGGACTTTTGAACATGTCCGCATCCTCGGCCCGGTCCGCTCGCAGAGCCAGGTCGAAATCAGCAAGACCGACAGTTTCCGCCTGGGCGTCAAGGCTCCCATTACCTTGTCCGGTCATCTCCAGGGGACGCCGGGTATCACCCTCGTCGGTCCCAGGGGAACGGTCGAATTGCCTTGCGGCGTCATCATTGCCAAGCGGCATATCCACATGACGCCGGCCCAGGCGGCTGCCCGCCCGTTGCAAGATGGCGCAAGGGCCGCA
>OAWS01000533.1_pt1 | contig 29146 bp, 26 predicted proteins | sample 1517141 | NCBI WGS metagenome assembly OAWS01 (sample SAMEA2580173, study PRJEB22360) | human gut metagenome | biome: human gut; feature: human-associated habitat; material: faeces | place: Denmark | collected 2008/2010
TTAAATTATTCTTTATAAGATCCTCATTAAGTTGTATAATATTACCAGACATGGTCTATTTCCTCCTTACGAATTTTGTGTGGTAACTTAATTGTACTAGCGGCAATAGACTATGTCTATTTTTTATGAAATTAAATTTGCGAAATATATTTTACCTTATCCGGTCCTAAGCCATCAGGAGAGAAAAGCCCCGCTTATCCGCTATCTGGCAGTCCCCGTAGGCTACCGGATGTGGTCGAAAGAAAGGACCAAACTAGAGTTAGCCGGTAATTTCATCGAAAAGGTCATGCCCTTGCTGAAAGACCGGCAGGTACTGCTTTTCTTTGACAGTTGGTACGCCAAGAGCTCGCTGATAGAGCGGGTTTTGCAGTATCCCCACCTGGCCATCATCTACAATGTCCGCAGTGATTCGGCAATGTATGAATTGCCACCATTGCCTAGCGGAAAGCCGGGACGCCCGAAAAAACGAGCGCGGCTTTTCTTCAGCACCTTGGACCCAAGTGCCCTGCACATGAGCTGCGCCTGGCAGAAACGAAAAATCCTACGGGACGCACCGGCAGAGGGTATTATGAACTACTATCCTTTGAAGCTGTACAAGCTGCGTTGGGCTATCGAAACCAACTACTATGAGCAGAAGACCTTCTGGTCGCTAAGGCCCAAACCGCAAAAATCCAACGGACTTATTTCAGGCCTTGTGTAAACTCGCTTCGTCAACTTCCGAGTTGGCGTAAAAGTTGTAAAGTGCTGTACTCTACAGAAACAATCAATCAAAAGCAATAGAAAAAAACTTTATCAGCCACAATGGGAATTTAGTAAAATACAGCTAGATTATGAAAATGGCGTTCATGTATTCCCCTGATTTTCATCAAAAAAGTCTTCATGATGATTCTTTATATACTCTCTCATCGTTTCAATTGATTCAGCTAATTCTTCTGATGTATAGCGGGGATTTTCCTTGTTGTCAGGATGATGAATTTGATGTCTAATATACTCAGATAAGATTTTATCTCTTAAAATACGTTTTCCTTTCTTATACAACTGTATATATTTTCGTGTTTTTTTACCTTGCTTATATTCATCCAACTTATTATTGGATTCAATATATCCATAAAGCTCATCATGATACTCTTCAGTAACTTGGTCAAAAGCAATATAATTCACCTCATTCAACGAAGGATAAGGTAAACAATTAGGCCTAATCTTTTTAACAGCCGTACCTTTATCAATTCCTTCATTATCAATAAGGCGCAAATCGTTAAAATCAAGTTTTTTAACAATAGTACCACTATGTGTTGTCATGATAACTTGAACATTATTTAGGGAAGCCAAGGTTTTAAATGCTTCGACAAGCTTTACTTGATTCGAAAAATGTTGTGAGGTTTCCGGCTCTTCTATGGCATAAATAATGCTAGCCGTTGAATTATTTTCATTTTGTTCTTCTAGTTTTCTTTCTGCTTCTGCTCTGAAGAAATTTAAGAGTATCAATCTACGCACTCCACTGCCTCGTTTATTAATAGGAATTCCTTCATCACCAGCAATAGATACATTTTTAAAAACATCTGCCCATTTTAGTTGTTTTACATCTGGAATAGATGGTTTTAATGTTTTAGCGGTTTCTTCATCCATCTCTTTTAATTTTTCCAAAGTACGTGAAGCTACTTCATTTAATTTATCTAAAACTTGGGCTGCTACTTCTTCGAACTCCTCTTGTAAGGCATTTGAACTAATAATTTCTTTAACAGCATTTTTTAATGGATCTTGAATTTCATCATCTGAATCAGAATTATTTCTATCCGATTGAAATAGGCTATAAATTGGAAGGTATGTTGAAATCTTATTCCAATATTTCTTAGCATCTTCTTTTGAAATGTCAATTTCACTTTCATCCAACTGCAATTCATCATGGTAATATTTCCATATTGCTTGGCGTATTTCTGCATTTTTCGTTAAATCAATATCGCTATCAATCCCAAGATCCTTTACTTTTTTCTTTAAATCACTATTTTTTAGACAAAGCAAATCATTACATTCTGAATTTTGAGGATGATTAGCTATAATGTATGTTTTGCAAGAAGATGATGCGTTATGAAAAACCTTTTTTATCTCTAACTCATTATTTTTATTCAATAAGTACTCATCTTTCAAACTAGTAGGATTGCTTTCATCAATAATAATTGAATCTGGCAACCCAGAAAAATATGCCGTCATTATAATGTCAACATCGCCAGTATCTTTACATTCTATATTTAAATCATCCTTATCTAATTTAACGGCTCCCTTATTCTCATTAAAAAATATATCCAATGCTTCCAATATAGTTGATTTTCCACTATCATTTTTTCCAACAAAAGCAGTCAAATCATCAAAATTAATTTCTACAGCCTCTTTATAACCACGAAAATTTTTTAACTTAAATCTTTTGAGATACATAGAACCTACCTCACTTTTCATTGGAACACAAATTATAAATCAACTTCATATAAATTCTCAATCTTTTTTATTTCACTTTGTATATTATATCCAGCTGTATCAAGACATGATTTTTCGCATGCTTTCCTCTGCCCAGTGCTAGTAGCCAAAATATTGGATATCCAATGGCTCATATCATCTAAAGATATAAACACTACTTCATTACTCACAGAGGCTTCTGTAGTGATGTCACTTGAAAAAACACAAGGCAACCCAGCTGCTTGAGCTTCAATTCCTACAATAGGCAGTCCTTCAAATCTGGATGGGAGCACAAAACAATCCATCGCTTGAAAAAGCTTAGGAACATCATTTCGTCGGCCCAAGAATATTACATTATCATTTAATTGTAGTTCTTTCACTTTTTGTTTAATAAGGCCTTCGTCCAGCCCTTCACCAATTAATAATAACACAGAATCTTTAACTTTTTGATGAACTTCTTTGAAAACATTAATCAAAAATTCATGATTTTTTTGATAAGTAAAGCGGCCAACATGGCCGATAACAAAAGTATCATCACTAATTTTTAATCTCTGTCGTACATCGGCTCTTACATGAGGATTATAATTATATTTGCTTACATCAATAGCATTCCTGGCCATATGATAATGTTTAGATTGAAGAATCGAGACAGGGTACATCCATTGAGCCGCTAAAGAAGAACAAGCTAAATAGTCGTCTGCCATGTAGCTCATCAAATTTCTGCCAATCTTATGAATCGCTGTTTTTATAATCCGCACAACACTTCTCCGGTCATCGATAGCTGTACTATGAGAATGTACGATTATTTTTTTTGCTCCTAACCAACGAGCAATAATAATAGGAATAAAATTAGCATAAGACATGTTAAAATGAACGGCTACATATTCAGTCTGATTTAGTATGCCTTTTAAGGACTTGGCGTATGAAATCAGATGTGATGGTCTGGAGATATGATAAAATCTAGCACCCATGCTAATAAATTCATCTTCAAAATCTAATTTTCCATCTTCAAAAGTCAAGAAATCAAATTGCACTTTATTTTTATCGATAAATCGATAATTTTGACAGATATATCCAGTAAGTCCTCCCTTATCATTAGCAACAAAAGCCTGTAGAATTCTAATCGGTTGATGGTAGTGCATATTTTACCTCTATTTCTATTTCAGTTGATTGAAAAAATAAAAGCCGTTCCTTAGATGATTTATTTTACCATATTTCATCAATTTTTGCAGGAATTATGATAACCAGCTATCTATCGTCCAAAGATTTTCCTTTTAAGGAATGCTCCACCTTTTTTAATCCAATCCTGCTTTTCCATAAAGGATACATTACTTTCTAAGTAATCAATCTGATTTTTTTCTAGCCAGACGTCAAGAAGAAGTTCGCTAACGAAGCCATAAATGCGGGATTCATAGGTATCCCAACCCGTGATGTCGACCCGTTTTTCCAGTTCAAAAAGAATAGAGAACATCCACTGCATATAGTCGTTATAAAGATCACGTCGCATGACGAACATGTTGAACATGTGGGCCCAGGTGCGATTCATGACTTTTTCAAAGGCCGGCAGGTATTCTGGACATTGTTCTTTGATAATCTGTTCTGTTACATCCAGACCCTCCCGATGGTGGGCATGGTTATAATGGGAACAGTTCGTTTCGATGTAGTATTTCCGCTTGTCCGGCACGATGACGGGATGCTCAGCCAAGAGCTGCTGCCATTCTTTTTCAGTCAAGATTTGGTCTTTCTTGGCTTCGATATTGTGGACTTCTTTGCGCGTAAAATAGCGACGGTAATGGACAAGCCCCAGGTAATCGGCATCCAAGTTTTTCCAAGCCCAATAAAGGCCAGTCAGTTCACAAAAATGAGGATTCTTGGAACTGATATTATCGCCCGTGTTGTCTGGCGTATAGCCAATCGAAGCTTTGCCTTCGGCCCCAACATGGACGGGCAAATAAACCGGATCCGTCGGCATCCAGTACTTTTTGTGAGCTGCAACGATAATTTTAATAGACAAAATGGTCAATCCTTTCTATTTTATTCGGATAAATCATAAATAACGGCATTTTCATGAAATCATCTCCATTAGAGCTGTATTGGGTATACCCACTAGTTCTGTGGCGGGTCGCCCACGTGGCGACCCCTACGATTTCCCCGGTCGGGGAAATTTTTACAAGCTGAGGATTACAAGCCGCATCTCTGCATCTCCTCAGATTCGTATGCGGCTTCGCCGCACCAGGCTCAGGATTGTATTACAACCAGGTACCACTCGTCATAAATTCCGGTTATGTACAGAATTCACGGTGGCGATTCTATGTGATTAGCGCTTCAATTTTTTCTTGAGGTACCAAATTACAATCCCAGAATATTCCTTATATTTTCCCTCTTTATCCTTGTTTTCATAGATATTAAGTAATTTTTCTAAAGAGCTTTTAGGCCAATCACCTGGCTTATTTTTTCGCATTGCATTAAGTTTATCTTTACAGGCTTCAAGAGCATTGTATCTATTTCGGCATAAACTAAAGTCGCTGCCTTCATAGTTCAGATTCAAGGTATCATTCAAATCCTCATTGATTTGTTCGTTCTCAGAATAAATTTTTCCTGTATGACTTTCATATTGGATTTGTTGAACCAAATTTTTATCTAACGGATTGATTGTCAACATTTTATCTTTGCGATGAGAATCACAAGTAGTACACGAATAAGATTGACCTGCATTGCCCATGCAAACGCCTAACATATTTCTAAAATCTAATTTTTGAAATTCTGAACATTGACTTTCGGGGAACCAATGTTCAATTTTCATGGGAGGAACTCCGCCATCAACAGAACTCTCATCATAAATACGACGCATACAATACGCACAAAGATATCCTTGATCTTCCAATAATCGCTTTCTGATGTCAGCCTTATTGCATCCATCATAGTATGCATTTACTTGCTTTTTATATTCCGCTAAAGATTTAGGTTCCGCATGTTTTTCAATATAGCGCATTTCACTCCTCCATCAAAGACATTTCTAGGTCCAAACGTTCTCTCGCTTTAACAGCCAGCGGACTATCTCTGCCTATGTCCTGTTCCAATTGTAACAAAATGACTTTTGCTTGAGAAAAATCTTCTTTATCAATACACTGGTAAAAAGATTTGAGTAAATCTTCAACAGAATCAGGCAAATCTGTCGCATTTTGGATTTTCTTCAAAATATAATCTATTTCTAACCCATAGCCGCTCATGGACGTTTTAGGCTGATCTATTTGTTCTATATCAATGCACCATACATTTTTAGCCGATGCAATGATGATAGGCGAATGAGTAGTAGCAATGAATTGCACATTAGGAAAAACATGGCGTAATACATCAATTACTTGCCACTGCCACCGTGGATGTAAATGTACATCCAATTCATCAATTAAGACCAGGCCGGGTGTCTGGGAAATTTTTTCGGCTAAAAAAGGATTTAGTGTTGCCATGCGATAAGCAATATCAAAAATCATCCAAATCAAGGACTGATATCCTGCACTCAGCACAGAAATCGGAACGACTACTCCCTCTTTCTGATACATAAGTTCTTCAGACCTTTTATCATAAAAAATTCGGATAGATTCGTTTTCCAATTTCGTCATTGCCTTGGCAACGGCCTGCTTCACAGCCTCATACTCTCTCACAGGTGTACCATTTTGCCAAGCAATTTGTTCCATCCTTGAACACCATTCTAACATCAATTTCACGCTAGCCTCATCGCTCATACAGTCGATATATCCGGCGACACGGCTACTTTTTTTGCGTGAAAAAGTGCGTTCTGCTTTTTTTCGTTTTTGGGACCATACTCGGCCAGCACTTTGATAACAAATAACAGGTAAAACGGCTTCCGGATTTGTCGTCAATGCTTCTGCCAGATGATAAATATCACGAGGAGTTGTTTTTGTCTGCGCTCTATAATTAGATTTGGAACGTTCCCATTGATAGGTTTGACCGTTTATATCTGCAGTTATTTCGACTTTTGGCCAATAATTAACGGGTTCACAAGCCCCATCCCCCTGCAAGATATATACAGTCCGTGCTTCATCGGATAAAAAATTCCGAGGATGTATGCCTCCCCCATGAGCTCCAGAAACAAACCCGCTGATACCAATAGCTACGGCTTCCAACAAAGAGGTTTTTCCTTTACCATTTTCACCAATGATTAAATTAAAGCCTTGCTGAAAAGAAAGCTGGCAATGGTCGATTCCTTTAAAGTTATAAACAGATAAATCTTTGATGTACACTTTTTTCACCTCTTTGATAGATTATATTACAACCAGGTACCACTCGTCATAAATTCCGGCTATGCATCTGCTGAAGCTCTTCTTCGTGAAGAACCCCTCCACCGCAAGCGGTCCCCCTCCCCTTCTCAGGGGAGGCCAATGACTAATACGCGCCTTTGTGTTTCAAGACGACGGCGATGGTGCGCCAAATTAGGACGATGTCGAACCAGACGTTCCAGTTGCGGACGTACCACGTGTCCATTTGGACGCGTTCGTCGTAGGTTGTGTCGCTACGGCCGCTGGTCTGCCACATGCCGGTGACGCCAGGGCGTACCATGTAGAAGTCTTTGATGTACGGGCCGTATTTTGGGACTTCATCCTGAATGATGGGCCGCGGGCCGACGAGGCTCATTTCACCCTTGAGGACGTTGAACAGCTGCGGCAGTTCGTCCAGGCTGGTCTTGCGCAAGAAGGCCCCGCTCTTGGTGATGCGCGGATCATTTTTCAGTTTGAATTCTGTTTCCCATTCTTTCCGGGCCTCAGTGTCGCGTGCCAAGAGTTCTTTCAGTTTCACGTCGGCATCGACGCACATGCTGCGGAATTTATAGCAGTTGAATTCTTTTCCATCTCTTCCGACGCGGCGATGCTTGAAGATAATCGGTCCCGGCGAATCCCTGTAAATCCACAGGGCAATAGCCAAAAAGAACGGCGACAGGCAGATGATGCCGATGAGGGTACAGACGACATCGAAGATGCGTTTAACAGCCCGGTTGTACCAGAGGGCCAGGTTGTTGCGAAAGCTAAGGGCAACGATGTGGCCGTCGATGAGGCTTTCCGTGTCGAGCGTCGCCAGGGGCAGGCTGCCCATGTCGGGGATGAAAGCGACTTTCTTGACCAGCGGCTGGACACGATAGACGATGTCCTGGACGGCGTCGCTGCTAAGGCCCGGTGCGATGACCATGACGTGCTGGACCCCAGTCTGGCGAATGACAGCTTCAGCATCTTCAAAACGGCCTAAGTGAGGCATCATGGCCGCCACCTTCGCTTCCGGCGTATAGTCTTCCAGATAGCCGATGAAATCATAGCTGACGCCCGTATCGTGTTTGAAGTAGTCCAAGACGATAGCTGCCGTCTTGCCAGCCCCCATGATGAGGACCGGCAGCTGGAGCAGCTTGAAATGCCCCAGGATATGTTTGACGAAGTAGCGTTCTGCCACGAGGAAAACAAAAGAAGTTAGCCACAGTAAAGCCACGAAGAGACGCGACGTCGATGCCGCCGTCTGGGCGATATAGATAAAAAAAATCAGCAAGGCAATAGCATAAAATATCGATTTAAAGATACCGGAAATGACCTGCCAGAACTGCATGCGCCGCGTGTAGAGATGGTGCAGTTGTAAAAAAAGGATATATACGACGGGGATAATAACATGGATACTGAGCCAGGATAGGTGAAAATGAGAGCCTGGCACCAGCCAATCACGCAGACAATACGACACGTTGACAGCCAGCCAGATAGCGATATAGTCGCTAATCACCAGGACCAGCGGCAGCAACTCATTACTGTATTTATTTTTAATAGAAATAGAAGATTTCGTCGATATCGTCTCCAAAACAGCTCCTCCTTTTTTGGTTTGAAGTGAAAAGGGACTGTGCATGATGGCAAAAGCCTCGTGCGACAGTCCCCTTTTACTTTACGTTGTTAATATTTTGTGGTTACTGGCTATTTATTGATTTCATGCACTTTCTCAATTATAACGAAAATTCAAACATTTGTCCACTTTCTCAGCGTTCGAGCCATTCTTTGAATTCGCTTTCGCTGATGATGGGCGTGCCCAGTTTCTTGGCTTTTTCGTATTTGCTGCCCGGGTCGGCTCCGACGACGACGAGAGTCGTTTTCTTGGTGACAGACGATGTGCATTTGCCGCCCCGTTCTTCGACGGCCTGTTCGGCTTGTTTACGCGTAAAGAGTTGGAGTTTTCCTGTGAGGACGACGATTTCACCGTCGAAGGTCGTACTGACGAGTTTTTTCTTTTCTGCCGTCATGTCGACGCCGTGGGCGCGCAATTTTTCGATGAGAGCCTGGTTCTTGGCATCGCGGAAATAAGCTACGATGCTGTCGGCAATGCGCGGTCCGATGTCGTCGATGGCCGTCAGGTCGTCGGCATTGGCCTTCATGAGGGCGTCGATGGAGCCGAAGGATTCGGCCAGGACGCGGCCGGCTTTGGCGCCGACGAAGCGGATGCCCAGGGCAAAGAGGACTCGGGCCAGGCCGACGGACTTGCTCGTTTCGATGGCTTTGAGCAGGTTATCGGCTGATTTTTCGCCGAAGCCTTCGAGCTCGACTAGTTCTTCTTTAGTCAAGCCGTAGATGTCGGCTACGTCGTGAATGAGCCCCTGAGCCAGGAGCTGCTGGACGATGGCGTCGCCCAGACCGTCGATGTTCATGGCATCGCGGGAAACGAAGTGAGCTATTTTTTCACCGATGACTGCCGGGCAATCCGGATTAGTGCAGCGCCAGGCCGCTTCCCCGTCGCGGCGGACGACGGGACTGCCGCCGGCCGGGCAGGTCGTCGGCATGGTGAAGACTGTTTCCGAACCGTCACGCCGTTCCGGCAAGGAGCGGACGACTTCCGGAATAATTTCACCGGCTTTCTGGATGACGACGGTATCACCGATGCGGATATCTTTTTCTTTGATGTAATCTTCGTTATGCAGCGTCGCCCGCTTGACCGTCGTCCCAGCCAGGTGGACCGGTTCGAGGTCGGCAGCCGGCGTCAGGACGCCTGTCCGGCCGAGGCTGACGGAAATGCCGAGTACTTTCGTCTTGGCCTGTTCAGGCGGGAATTTATAGGCAATGGCCCAGCGGGGAATTTTGACGGTGTTCCCTAAGCGGGCCTGCTGGGCAAAGGAATTGACCTTGACGACCATGCCGTCTGTCGCATAAAGCAGGCTGTCGCGGCGGTCGTCCCAGCTGTGGATGAAGGTGATGACGTCTTCGATGTCCGTAAACTTGCGGTATTCCGGATTGACTTGGAAATGGAACTGCGCCAAGTCCTGGAGCAATTCTTCTTGGCTCTTGATTTCAATGCCGCTGTTGCCGCCCAGGGCATAGGCGAAGAAGGCCAGTTTACGCTGGGCCGTAATGCGCGGGTCGAGCTGGCGCAGGGATCCGGCAGCGGCGTTGCGGGGATTGGCAAAGGGTTCCAGTTCGTCGTCGCGGCGCTGCTGGTTCAAGGCTTCAAATGACGTGATGGGCATGTAGACTTCACCGCGGATTTCGATGTGCGGCGAATCGCTGGCGATATGTAAGGGTATGGTGCGGATGGTGCGCACGTTGTTGGTAATGTCTTCGCCGACGACGCCGTCGCCGCGGGTGACGCCGCGGATGAACTGGCCCTGTTCGTAAATGAGGTTGACTGCCAGGCCATCGATTTTCAGTTCGACGACGTATTCCAGGTCTTCGCCGCCTAAATCGCTGCGAACGCGCTGGTCGAATTCCCGTAATTCATCGTCGCTGAAGACGTCGCCCAAACTGAGCATGGGCCGGTCGTGAGTGTATTTTTCAAAGCCGCCGGAAATCTTAGAACCTACGCGCTGTGTCGGCGAATCGGGCGTGACCCAGTCGGGATGGGCTTTTTCGATGTTTTCCAGTTCCCGGTACATCATATCGTATTCATAATCAGTCACCGTCGGTTTGTCGAGGGTGTAATACTGATAACTCAATTCATCTATTTTCTTACGCAGCGCCAAAAGACGCGCTTTTTCAGTATCCATAGGTTCCTCCTTTATTCCTGAAAATCGGTTCCATTTATCCGAAAAGGATTTCCTCACACGTTCTGTGGCGGGTCGCCCACGTGGCACCCCCTACGAAGGCCCTTACTATATTTTCTCTAAGGGGGCGTATTTTACGACGACTTGGCGGACGCCTTTTGTTGGGAATTGGATTTTCATCTGCATGTTCGCTCCTTCGCCGATGACCTGGAGGACCGTGCCTATACCCCAGATTTTGTGGCGGACTTTGTCGCCTTTGGCGTACGTGTCGGTGACGGCGTGTTTCTTGGGCAGGCTCGAGGCCACGGGTTTCGTGAGGATGGAGACGCGCTGGCGGCCCGGGACCGTCGCCGTGCTACGGCTCTGGGGCATGGCGCTCTTACGATGGTAGTCTTCCATGAGCTGCGGTGGAATTTCCGCCAAGAAGCGGCTGGGCATATACGCCGAGATGCGGCCGTACATGGTCCGCGTAATGGCATTGGTCACGTAGAGCTGCCGTTCTGCCCGGGTAATGCCGACGTAGGCCAGGCGCCGTTCTTCTTCGACCTGTGACGGGTCCAGCAAGGTCCGGCTGTGCGGAAACAGGCCTTCGTCGAGGCCGGTCAGGAAGACGACGGGAAATTCCAGCCCCTTGGCCGCATGGAGGGTCATGAGGGTGACTTTCGAGTCGCTGCTTTCAAAATCGTCGACATCGCTGACCAGGGCAACATTTTCCAAAAAGTCCTGGAGGTTGCCGTCGGGATTGCTGTCCATGTAGTCTTTGGCGACGGACAGAAATTCGCCGACGTTTTCCTTGCGGCTTTCGCCCTGCGGGTCGTGTTCCGCTTCCTTGTCGAGCATGTCGCCGTATCCGGTCTGTTTGATGACTGTTTCGATGAGGCTCAGGACGTCCTTGCCTTCGATGTCGTTGAGGAGGTCGAAAATCATGGCGGCGAAGTTTTCCAGCGACGCCTTGGCCCGTTTGGTAACGGGGATCTCGTCCGTCGACGACAGGGCTTCAAACAAGGATATGCCCTGTCCTTCAGCATAGGCTGCGACGTGTTCCATCGTCGTGGCGCCGATGTTCCGTTTCGGCACGTTGATGATACGCGTCAGGCTCAAGCTGTCTTCCGGGTTGTAGAGCAATCGCAAATAGGCCAGGACGTCTTTGATTTCCTTGCGGTCGTAGAACTTGGTACCGCCGACCATGGTATAGGGAATGGCATAGCGCATGAGTTTCTCTTCGAGGACACGGGACTGGGCATTGGTCCGGAAGAGGATGGCCATGTCGCCATACGGTTCATAGCTGATTTCGTGGCGGTTATAGATGACTCCGGCGATGTAGTCGGCTTCGTCGTGTTCCGTCTGGGCCTGGTAATGGATGATTTTGTTCCCTGCGGGGTTTTCTGTCCACAACGTCTTCTTGGGTCGGCTTTCGTTATTGTCGATGACGGCATTGGCCGCATGGAGGATGGTCTTCGTCGAGCGGTAATTCTGTTCCAGCTTGATCGACGCCGCATCAGGATAATCCCGGGTGAAGTCGATGATGTTGCGGATATCGGCACCGCGCCAGGCGTAAATGCTCTGGTCAGCATCGCCGACGACGCAGATGTTGCGCCAGCGAGCGGCCAGGATCTTGGTCAGGGCGTACTGGGCATGGTTCGTATCCTGGTATTCGTCGACCAGGATGTACTGGAAGCGGGACTGGTACTTTTCCCGAACATCTTCCTTTTCCTGCAAAAGGCGCACGGCCAGGAACAAGAGGTCGTCGAAGTCGACAGCATTGTTTTCCCGCAGCTTTTCTTGGTACAAGGCGTAGACGTCGGCTACTTTCTGTTCGTAGAAATCGGAGGCTTTCGCCGCAAAGGCCTTGGCGTCCATGAGGACGTTCTTAGCCGACGAAATGGTCCCCAATACGGACCGAGGCATGAACTGCTTGTCGTCGAGGTTGAGCTTTTTCAAGCAGTCCTTGACCAGGACCAACTGGTCTGATGAGTCATAAATGGTGAAATTCCGCGTATAGCCGTGGAAGCCGTCGACTTCAAAGCGCAGCAGCTTGGCGCAGAACGAATGGAACGTGCTCAGCCAGATGCTGTCCGCCTGGGCGCCGACGAGGTTGGTCACGCGTTCCTTCATTTCCTTGGCGGCCTTATTGGTAAAGGTAATGGCCAGGATGCGGTACGGCGCGACGCCCAGTTCCAGGAGATGAGCAATGCGGCAGGTCAGGACCTTAGTCTTGCCCGAACCGGCGCCAGCCGTAATCAGCAGCGGCCCTTCCGTATGCTTGACGGCTTCACACTGGCGGTCGTTGAGGGTATCAAAAATAGGATTCATGCATTATTCCCCTTTTACAGATAAAAAGGCCCACACCGTGTCGATGGGGCCTCTGAAAATCATCACTTATTTCATTGCCGAAAGGATAGGCGGAATGACCTGTTTCTTACGGCTCATGACCTTGGGCAGGTAGACTTCCTTGTCGAGGACGTCTTTGCCGAAGGCACTGCTGACGACGTCGTCCATATTGCCGGCGAAGATGAGGTTCGTCGATTCGTCGATGATGCTGGTGATCATCAAGAAGGAAGCGGCGTAATCGTGTTCAGCGCGCAATTTTTCCAAAGCGTTGAGCAGGACCTGTTTCTGGTTGAGGAGGTCTGTCGTATCCATGACCTGGACCTGAGCCACTGTGAAGGTCGTATTGCCGCTGGAAAATTCTTTCATGTCGTTGTGGACGATCTGGTCCGGCGTCAAATCGGAGACGTTAGCACCGGCTTTGAGCATTTCCATGCCGTATTTTTCCATGTCTACGCCAGCGATGTTAGCCAATTTTTCGGCAGCTTCGCGGTCAGCCGGCGTGCAGGTCGGCGAGCGGAAGAGGACCGTATCGGAAATGACAGCCGACAAGAGCAGGCCGGCGATGTCTTTAGGGATGTCGATCTTAGCCTGTTCATACAAGCCCGTAACGATGGTAGCCGTGCAGCCGACGGGTTTGAAGAGGATGGAAATGGGGCCAGCCGTTTCCAAGGTGCCGCCGATGCGGTGATGGTCGATGACGCCGACGATGGAAGCTTCGTCGATGCCGTCGATGATCTGTTTCTTTTCATTGTGGTCGACGAGGATGACCGGCTGTTTTTCGACAGCTGCGACGCAGTCTGCACAGATCATGCCGACGTATTTGCCGTTTTCGACGACAGCATATTTGCCATCAGCCGGGATGTCATGGCCGTTGTCGGTCGGTTTGAAGAACAATTCCGGGTCGTGGGCCAAGGCTTTGACAGTGCTCAATTCTTCGCCCATGACGGTCTTGACAAATTCATCGGCGAGCTGGCTCTTTTCGATGACGCCGACGAACTGGCCGTTGTCAGCAACAGGAGCGACATCGCTTTCGTGGGATGCGAACCATTTGGCAGCATCTTTCAGGCTAGCGCTGACCGGAAGGGCTTCTACTTCCGTATGGACAGCTTCGCTGACTTTGACGTAGAAATCCTTGACCAACGGCTGGGGAGCGACGTGGAAATAGTTAAGAGCAAAGGCCGTTTCCTTATTCGGTTCGCCTGCGCGGATCGGCGTAGCGTCGATGCCCTGTAACTGTTTCAATTTTGCATAAGCAATGGAAGAACAAATGGAGTCCGTGTCCGGGCTCTTATGACCGGTAACAAAAATCTGTTTTGCCACGATAATCACCTCATTGAAAAGTATATGTATGTTTTTTTATATCTCTCATATTATATCATAGACAAAGAATGAAGGCTAGTGCGGGGCATTCGTCAATCCCAGGCGCTGGAGCATAGCCATGTCTTCAGCGATGGTCGAACCCGATGTGGTCAGCATGTTGCCCGTAATGGACGCCGATGCGCCGCTGAGGAGGGCTGTAGCGCCGTTTTCCGGCAGGAGTTTGCGGCCTGCCGCCAGGCGGATGTTGGCTTCGGGATTGATGAAGCGGAAGAAGGCGATCGTGCGAAGGATGTCGCGGCCGTCGAGCTGGGCCCGATGTTCCAAGGGCGTGCCGGGAATGGGCATGAGGGCGTTGATGGGAATGGACTGGATTCCCAGTTCGGCCAGGCTGATGGCCATATCCAGGCGGTCTTCCCAGGTTTCACCCATACCGATGATGCCGCCGGAGCAGACGCAGAGTCCTTCTTTCTGGGCGGCCTTGATGGTGCGGATACGGTCGTCATAAGTGTGGGTCGTACAGATGTGCGGGAAGAAACGCCGCGACGTTTCGATGTTGTGGTGGTAACTGGTGACGCCTGTTTCATGGAGGCGGTGCAGCTGTTCCGGCGTGAGCAGGCCGTGAGAAGCACAGAGGTCGATGTGCAGGGTCTGCTTCATCGTGCGGTATGCGTCCAGGGCCTTTTCAAAATCGGCGCCGGTCAAAGCCCGGCCGGACGTGACGATGGCAAAGCGGTTGGCGCCGGCATCCTGATTGGCCTTGGCGTTGGCAATGATTTCTTCTTTCGGCAAGAAACCGTATTCGTCACAGCCCGTATGATGGCAGGCCGCCTGAGCACAGTATTTGCAGTCTTCCCCACAACGGCCGCTGCGGCCATTGATGATGGTGCAGAAATCGACGTGATTGCCACAGAAATGGCGCTGTAAGGCACCGGCCCCCTTCTGCAGCTCCTCTAAAGGTGCTTCTAAGAAAATCGATAAATCATCACCGCGTTGGATGCGGTACCCCTGTATAATGCTATCTGCCAGTGCTGCTATCGTATTCATTGTTAACCCACTCCCTATTTTTATTGTGAACTATGGGATTATTATACTCGCTGTCGTGATTGTAGTCAACTCAATTTCAGTTGTATCATGGTTAACAATATGAGTGCACGATATCCTGAACCGCAGGATGCCCATTTGTTTAAGACCAACCTCTCCGGCCCTTCGGGCCACCTCTAGCTCAGCTCTCCGTTTTGGCAACCGTCCTGCGCTTCCCTATGGTCAGCACCTGACAGGCCGACTTTGACCACCCTTATGAAAATAAGCCATGAAAAAAGAGGCTGGCCCGCGAAGCCATCTTCGTGGGTCAACCTCTTTTTCAAGTGTTCTTGCCAATGAATTACCGACGTTCGCGGATACGGGCAGCTTTGCCTGTAAGACCACGGAGGTAGTGCAATTTTGCACGACGGACGATACCGTGGCGAACGACTTCGATTTTAGCGAGGCGCGGGGAATGTACCAAGAAAGTACGTTCAACACCAACACCGTAGGAAACGCGGCGGACAGTGAAAGTTTCGCGGACACCGCCGTTCTGACGGCCGATAACGACACCTTCAAAAACCTGTACACGTTCGCGATTGCCTTCGACAACCTTTACGTGAACTTTGACTGTATCACCAGGGCGGAATGCCGGGATATCGTCACGAAGCTGTTCCTGTTCAAGTACGCTGATAATGTTCATTTCTTTTTTCCTCCTATAAGACATTCGTGCCCCCGTTGCCGCCACCTTTCACGACAATCGTGTTACCGGACAGAGGACTGCCTAAATTAACAAGGGAATTATACCATAAAGACACGGTCCTGTAAAGGGGATTTTTCCATTTTATAGGAATCTTCCGTAAAGGGCTACTTGAAAGCACAGCAACCTCTCCGGCCCTTCGGGACGGCCCCTACAGATGTAATGGACCCTGTCCATTACATCTGTACGTTCGGCATGAAGCTGCGGGACATGTGGGCGATGATGGCCTGGTACTTATCTTTCTTGCTGGTCGGATAGGTGACGGAGAAGGCCGTGTAGGTCTTGTTCTTGTCGTTGATGTAGAGTTCGTGGTAATAGGATTTCTTGCCGTCCGTCCAGCCGATGGCATAGCTATTCTTGGTCTTGATGTTGGTCGTCAAGGTCGGCGAACCATTCATGCCCAAAGTCATGTTGTAGAGTTCGTCAATGGTGAAGCCCATGCTGTTCTTGGCAGCATAGGTCATGTAGACGGCATCGTCTTTAGGGTCCTGGAAATAGCAGCCGTCGCCGTCGGCATTCATGTCAGCTGTCGTAGCCGCTCTGGGGATATCGACGGCATACTGATAGGCACTGTTATAATACTGATAGTACTTCTTGTCTTTTGTCGTCATGACCTGGACGACTTCATAGCTGTCGGCACTGGCACTCTTGATGTTCACTTTTTCTTCAGCCATGACTGTCGAGCCGGCAATGCAGGTAAGGGCAGCAGCCAACATGACGAGATTCTTGAATTTCATAATGATCACTCCTTTATAGTAGGTGCGGAAAAGGAGCTGTCGAGTGGAGACAGCTCCTGCAATACTCCCTATTATTATACCATATTTTTCATTCTTAGCCATGATGTTTTCGCGCAATCCACGGGATTCACGGCAGGCCCTTACTACGATAATTTCTTGATGTCGCCTAAGGGCTGGATGAGGCTGTACGTCAAGGCCAGGAGATGGAGACGGTTTTCTTTGACAGCTTCATCTTTGTGCATGACCAGGACGTTGTCCAAGAAATCGTTGATAGCAGCAATGCCTTCAGAAAGGACTTCGGCTACGCCTTCGTAATCATAGACGGCGTATTTCTGCGGTAAGTTGACCTGCATAGCCTGGCAGGCGCTGTAGAGGGCTTTTTCTTCTTCTGTTTCAAAGAGATCCGGGTTGACTTCTGTATTGTCGGCGCCTTTGATCATGTTGCTGACGCGGGTGAAGGCCTGCAAGAGGTCGGTCTTGCCCATGATATCGGCATCGATGAGGGCCTGGGCGCGGCGGGCTTCTTCATAAGCGTTGAGCGTATCCGAAGCCAGGACGCAGTCGATGATATGGTAATCCATGCCTTTATCTTGGAAGATGTTCTTCAGGCGCAGCGTGAAGTAATCATCGAGCTGGCCCATGACTTTAGCTGCATCTTCCCCTTCTACGCCGAGGAGGCTGAGGACGAAGGCAAAGACTTCATGGCAGTTGAGGTTCCAGCCGGCATCCATGAGGATGTTGAGGGTCCCGATGGTCTGGCGGCGCAGGGCGAAGGGGTCCTGGGAACCGGTCGGGATGAAGCCGCGGCTGAACATGCCCGTAATGGTATCGAATTTATCGGCAATGCCCAAGACCTTGCCCATGTCGGTCTGCGGCAGGACGTCGCCGGCAAAACGCGGCTGGTACTGTTCGTTAATGGCTTCAGCAACGCCTTTATCTTCACCGTCGATGAGGGCATATTCCTTGCCCATGACGCCCTGGAGTTCGGTGAATTCCATGACCATCTGCGTAGCCAGGTCGGCTTTCGCCAGGAGCGAAGCGCGTTGCAATTTGGCATCGTCCAGGCCGAGGTCGAGTTTATGATTGAGGAAGACCGTAATCTTTTCCAGGCGCTGGGCTTTGTCGTAAAGCGTGCCCAGGCCATCCTGGAAGACGATTTTCTTCAGTTTTTCCGTGTAATCGACGAGGTGATGTTTCTTATCTTCTTCAAAGAAGAACTTGGCATCATCCAGGCGGGCGCGGAGGACGCGTTCGTTGCCGTGCTGGACCGTTTCCAGATGGTAATCGTTGCCGTTGCGGACGGTCAGGAAGAGGTTCATGAGTTTGCCGTCTTTATCGCGCATGGGGAAATAACGCTGGTGGTCCTTCATCGGCGTGATGATGGCCGCTTCCGGCAGTTTCAGGTAATCTTCATCAAATTCGCCGCAGAGAGCTGTCGGATATTCGACGAGGTAGACGACTTCTTCCAAGAGGTCGTCGTCCATGATGATGGTGCCGCCCTTTTCGTCAGCCAGTTTCTGCAGGCCGTCGAGGATCATCTGCTTGCGGACTTCCGGATCGACGATGAGGAAATGTTCCTTGCACGTTTCTTCGTAAGCTGCCGGGCTTTCGATCGTAAAATCGCCAGTGCCCAAGAAACGATGGCCGCGGCTGACCTTGCCCGACTTGACCTTGGCCAGTTCAAAGGGGATGACGTCTTTATCGAAGAGAGCGACGAACCAGCGGATAGGACGGACGAAGTGGAAGTCCAGGCTGCCCCAGTGCATGCTCTTGGGGAAATTGAGGCCCGTGACGATACCCTTCATGAGGTCCGGCAAGAGGCCGGCCGTTTCCGCACCGACGCTGGTGACATTGGCATAGACATAGCCGTCTTCGACGACCAGGTCCTGGACGTCGATTTTCTGGCCCCGGGCAAAACCCATGGCCGCTTTGGTCGGATTGCCGTCGGCATCGTAAGCGATCTTGACCGACGGGCCTTTATGTTTAGCCGATACGTCGGCCTGTTTTTCAGCGACGCCCTTCATGATGAGGGCGATGCGGCGCGGCGTACCGAGGGTACGGATTGATTCGTAGGCGATATGGGCTTCGCCAAAGGATTTCCCGGCCAGGTCCTTGACCTGGGACAGGATACTCGGCATATAATGAGCCGGGATTTCTTCAGTACCGATTTCAAGTAACAAATCTTTGCTCATCTTATTTTTCCTCCTTGTTAAGCATCGGGAAGCCTAATTTTTCACGCTGTTCCAAGTACGCTTTGGCGCAGGCCCGGGCCATGTTGCGGACGCGGCCGATGAAAGCAGCTCGTTCGCTGACGCTGATGGCGCCGCGGGCGTCGAGGAGGTTGAACGTGTGCGAGCATTTCAATACGTAGTCATAAGCCGGAAGGACGAAGCCGGCTTTGATGACCCGCATCGCTTCTTTTTCGTATTCATCGAAGAGGTGGAACAAAAGGTCGGCATTGCTCAATTCAAAAGCATACGTCGACTGTTCGACTTCGTTCTGGTGGAAGATGTCGCCATAGGTGACATCGTCGTTCCATTTGAGGTCATAGACATTTTCGACGCCCTGGATGTACATAGCCAGGCGTTCCATGCCGTATGTGATTTCCGACGAGACCGGAGCGACGTCGATGCCGCCGACCTGCTGGAAATAGGTGAACTGCGTGACTTCCATGCCGTCGAGCCAGACTTCCCAGCCCAGGCCCCAGGCGCCGAGGGTCGGCGATTCCCAGTTATCTTCGACGAAGCGGATGTCGTGTTCGGCCGGGTTGATGCCCAGTGTTTCCAGGCTCTTCAAATAGAGTTCCTGGATGTTGTCCGGCGACGGTTTGCAAATGACCTGGAACTGATGATGCTGGTACAGGCGGTTCGGGTTGTCGCCATAACGGCCGTCAGCCGGGCGGCGCGACGGTTCGACGTAAGCGACATGCCACGGTTCCGGCCCGAGCGTGCGCAGGAACGTAGCCGGGTTCATGGTCCCTGCCCCTTTTTCTACATCATACGGTTCATAGATGATACAGCCCTGAGAAGACCAAAAGCTCTTCAATGCAAATATCATGTCTTGAAAATTCATCTTGTTCCCTCCTAAATACAAAAAAGTCCCTGTAACACATGACATGTTACAGGGACGAGTATACTTACCCGCGGTTCCACCCTGGTTGGTCGAAAGACCCGCTTGATTCACCGGCCATACACATCGAAAGACTTCCGGCCGCGGCCTTCAGAGCGCCTTCCGCATCGGCAGCAGGCTCACACTGTCCCTGCTTCGCTGAGGATGATACGTACTTACTCTCCTGCATCGCCTATGTATTTGTACGCCCCTTATCATAGCAGAGATGAAGGGAAAAGTCAATTATTTTGTGGTTCGTGGTTCGTGGCTAGTGGCTCGTGGTTCCTGGCTAGCTGCGCCCTACGTGGCGCCCCTACAGAAAAAGGGACTGTCTTTGGGCGACAGTCCCTTTTTCATGGCAATGGTCTTTACTAGCTGCGAACAACTAACAACGAACCACTGGTATTTAATTATTGCTTGCCGTATTTTTCGGCTACGTCCAGGCGGCGCCGGGCTCTTTGCAGGGCCGCTTCGGCGCGGGCCGTGTCGATGTCGGCAGCGTGTGCAGCCAGGCGGTCTTCGGCGCGTTTTTCCGCCGATTTGGCACGGTCTACGTCGATGTCCTCCGGTTTTTCCGAAGCCGGCGTGATGACCGTGACCGTATTGTCATGGACTTCCAGGAAGCCCGACGCTACGGTGACGTACTGGCGCTTTCCGCCTTTGTCATAGCACAAGGGCCAAATCGACAGGGACGCAATGAGTGGCGCATGGTTGGGCATGATGCCCAGGTCACCGTCCAGGGCGCGGACGAGGACGAAATCCACGTCTTCATGGAGTACGGCAGCATCGGGTGTAATGACTTCCAGATGGAGCGTCTTTCCTGCTTCTGCCATAGACTATTCCCCTTTCAGTGTCTTAGCCTTTTCGTATGCTTCTTCGATATTGCCGACCATGTAGAAGGCCTGTTCCGGCATGTCATCGCATTTACCGGACAAGATTTCCTTGAAGCCTTCGATAGTTTCTTTCAGCGGTACATAACGGCCTTTCTGACCGGTGAACTGTTCAGCGACGGCGAAAGGCTGGCTGAGGAAACGCTGTACCTTACGGGCACGGGCAACGGTCAGCTTATCTTCTTCGGACAGTTCGTCGATACCCAGGATGGCGATGATATCCTGCAGGTCTTTATACTTCTGGAGGATTTCCTGGACGGCACGGGCCGTGTTGTAATGGTCGTCGCCGATGACATGGGGGTCGAGGATACGCGACGTCGAATCGAGAGGATCGACGGCCGGGTAAATGCCCAATTCAGCGATTTCACGGGCCAGGACGGTCGTAGCATCCAAATGAGCGAAGGTAGCGGCCGGAGCCGGGTCCGTCAAGTCGTCGGCAGGAACGTAGACGGCCTGGACGGACGTAATGGAGCCGTCTTTGGTCGACGTGATGCGTTCCTGCAGGGCGCCGACGTCGGTGCCCAGGGTCGGCTGGTAACCAACGGCCGACGGGATACGGCCGAGCAGAGCCGAAACTTCGGAGCCAGCCTGGATGAAACGGAAGATGTTATCGATGAACAGCAGGACATCCTTGTGTTCTTTGTCGCGGAAGTATTCTGCCATGGTCAGACCGGTCAGGCCGACACGCATACGGGCTCCAGGCGGTTCGTTCATCTGGCCATAGACGAGGGCCGTCTTGTCGATAACGCCGGATTCCTTCATTTCGTTCCAAAGGTCATTGCCTTCACGTGTACGTTCACCGACGCCGGTGAAGACGGAATAGCCGCCGTGGCCGGTAGCTACGTTATGGATGAGTTCCATGATGAGGACGGTCTTGCCGACACCGGCACCACCGAAGAGGCCGATCTTGCCGCCTTTGGCATAGGGGCAGATGAGGTCGACGACTTTGATCCCCGTTTCAAAGATTTCCGTTTCCGTCGCCTGGTCCTGGAATTTCGGGACCGGACGATGGATGGGCCAGTAATCATCGGCTTCGACTTTGGCGTCGACTTTATCGACAGTCTGGCCGAGGACGTTGAAGATACGGCCCAGGACCCCTTTGCCGACGGGGACCTTGATAGGACCGCCCGTATTTTCAGCAGCCATGCCGCGGACGAGGCCGTCCGTCGAGTCCATGGCAACGCAGCGGACGACGTCGTCGCCCAAGTGCTGCATGACTTCTACAACCAGGTCGATCTTCTGGTCGCCTTCGCCACCGGTGATATGGATGGCGTTGTAAATGGCGGGCAAGTCTGCTTCCGAGGCAAACCGCACGTCGACGACCGGGCCGATGACCTGGACGACTTTCCCAATATTATTACTCATGAAGAGGTTCTCCTCTCTTTCAGAATCGTTGACAGACGGGCCTTACTGCAATGCGTTGGCGCCGCTGACAATTTCCGTCAATTCGTTGGTGATACCAGCCTGACGGACTTTATTGTACGTAACAGTCAGTTTATCGATCAGTTCGCCTGCGTTGTCCGTAGCCGACGTCATGGCCGTCATGCGGGCACCGAGTTCACTGGCAGCGGACTGAAGGAGGCTGTTGTAAATGAACAGATCCAGATACTGCGGCAGCAGGGCATCAAGGACGAGCTTGGCATCCGGCGCGAAGAGATATTCTTCCCGCGGGCCGGATTCCTGCTGGCCTTCCTGCTGGGAAATGGGCAGCATCTTGACGATTTTCGTGTCCTGGGACAAGGCCGATTTGAAGTGCGTATAAATGACGTAGACTTCATCGACTTCGCCAGCCAGGAATTTCTGCGTCGCCAAGTGGGCAATCTGCTGGGCGTGGCTGAACTGGGGCTTATCCGAAAAACCGGACCACTTCTTTTCCGGCACGAGGTGCAGGTGCTTGAGGTACTCGATGGGCTTGCGGCCGGCGACGAGAAGCATCGATGCGTCGCGGGGCTTGTCCTTGAGGACCGAGACCATGGCCTTGTTGACATTGGAATTGAAGGCGCCAGCCAGGCCTTTGTCGGAGCCGATGACGATGTAGCAAGTCTTCTTGACTTCGTCATGCGGCGTGAACAAGGGATTGCCAGCATCGGGAGAAGCCGCAGACAGGCGCTGCAGCATGCCTTCCATTTTTTCGGTATACGGGGCGGTAGCCAGTGCCCGATCCTGTGCACGGCGCAGTCGCACGGAAGAAACCATCTTCATGGCCTTAGTGATCTGCTGGGTATTGGTGACGGATTTAATACGTCTGTTTATTTCGCGTGCACTCGGCATAGCTTATTCCTCCTCTTTGATCAGTTCGTGAGAAGCGCCGTACTGCTTGGTGTATTCAGCGATGGCTTTCTGAAGCGTTGCTTCTGCATCTTTGCCGAGTTCCTTCGTCGACTTGATGCTTTCGCCGACTTCGGGATAGTTGCTGTGCATGAATTTAATGAAACCGTCTGCAAACTGCGAGACTTCCTCAACCTGGACGGGCATGAGGTAGTTCTTGACGGCCAAATAAATCTGCATGACCTGGTCTTCGACAGGCATGGGATGGTACTGCGGCTGAATGAGGAGCTGCATCGTCCGTTCACCGGCGTCGATCTGGGCTTTCGTGCTCTTATCCAAGTCGGAACCGAACTGAGCGAAAGCAGCCAGTTCACGGTACTGAGCCAGGCTCAGGCGGAGCGTACCGGCAATCTTCTTCATGGCCTTGATCTGGGCAGACCCGCCGACACGGGATACGGAGAGGCCGACGTTGATAGCCGGGCGGATCCCGGAGTTGAAGGCTTCTGTTTCCAGGAAGATCTGGCCGTCGGTGATGGAAATGACGTTGGTCGGGATATAAGCCGACAAGTCACCGGCCAGGGTTTCGATGATCGGCAAGGCCGTAATCGAACCGCCGCCGAGTTCATCCGACAATTTAGCAGCTCGTTCGAGGAGACGGGAATGTAAGTAGAATACGTCGCCCGGATAAGCTTCACGTCCTGGCGGACGACGGAGGAGCAGACTCATGGCACGGTAAGCCTGAGCGTGTTTGGACAAGTCATCGTAGACGCAGAGGCAGTCCTTGCCCTGGAGCATGAAGTATTCGGCCATGGAAACGCCGGAATACGGAGCCAGGTACTGGAGCGGTGCGCCGTCGGAAGCCGTAGCGGCGACGACGATGGTATAGGCCATGGCGCCGTTTTCTTCCAACGTGCGGACGACACGGGCTACGGTCGAAGCTTTCTGGCCGATAGCGACGTAGACGCAGATGACGCCTGTATCCTTCTGATTGAGGATGGTATCGATGGCGATGGCCGTCTTACCGGTACCACGGTCACCGATGATGAGTTCACGCTGGCCACGGCCGATAGGAACCATGGAGTCGATAGCCTTGAGCCCTGTCTGGAGCGGTACCTTGACCGGCTGGCGGTCAGCGATGCCGAAGGCCTTGACTTCGATCAGGCGCGATTCTTTGGTCTTGATTTCCCCTTTGCCGTCGATAGGCATACCCAAGGGGTTGACAACGCGGCCGATCATGGCTTCGCCAACAGGGACACGCATGACGCGGCCTGTACGGCGGACCGTGTCGCCTTCCTTGATGAGGGCGTCATCGCCGAGCAATACGGCGCCGACGTTGTCTTCTTCCAGGTTCAGGGCCATGCCGTAAACGCCGTGCGGCAGTTCCAGCAGTTCCCCGGACATGGCTTTGTCCAAACCGTAAATGTGGGCAATGCCGTCCCCGACTTCCAGAACGGTGCCGACATCGTCGACGTTCATTTCCACATTATAATCTTCGATTTGTTTCTTGATTATAGCCGTTATTTCTTCTGGCTTCATTTTCATTATTCGTCCGTCACCCCATTCGTCACGTCAGCCTGGAGCAGTTTATGCTGCATATCGCGCAGCTGCCGCCGGAGGCTGCCGTCTATTAATTTGTCGCCGATCTGGATGACCATGCCGCCGATGAGCGACGAGTCGACGTAGTACAGCGGTTCGATGTGCTGCCCCGTCATGGCTTCCAGGCTGGCAACTAATTTTGTTTCTTCTTTCTTGGACAGCGGTTTGACGACGCGGATCTTGGCCACTTCGATGTGCTGGGCCTTGCGGGCCAAATCGATGAACCCGTCGATGGCAAGCAACAGGGCCGCTTCGCGGCGCCGGTCGATCATGACGTACATGAACTGCAGGACGATCGGCGACAGGCTGTCTTTGAAAATTTTTGCAAGTGTGTCTTTTTTAGACTGCGGCGGTACGAGGGGATGATTCAGGAATTTCCACAAATCGGGATTTTCCTGGAACGTGTCCCGCACGCCTTTCAGTTCTGTTCCGAACTCAGTAAGCTTCTTCTGTTCGCTGGCGATGTCGAACATCGCCTGGCTGTATTTGCTGTAGATCGTTTCGGGTATCATAAGATCAGTTCCCCTTTACGCGGTGCGTCTGGAGCTGGTCGATACAATCGGCTACCAGTTTTGCGTTCATGTCAGGATCCATGTTTTTCTGGAGCAGTTTTTCTGCCACAGCCATAGACAGTGTGACTACTTCATTACGCATTTCCCGGATAGCCGCTTCCCGTTCGTTGGCGATTTCCGTCTGGGCGATCTGTTTTTCCCGGGCAATCTGGGCGCGGATGGCTTCCAGCTGGGCCTGGGCTTCCTTGTCGGCCTGCTTGACAGCTTTGTCGACAATGGCCTGGGCTTCTGCACGGGCATCGCGGATCTGGGCTTCATAATCGGCTTTCATCTTTTCAGCCGTTTCCCGGGCTTTGGCTGCGTTGTCGAGGTCCGACGCAATCTTGTTGCGGCGGTCTTCCAGGACTTTGAGCAGCGGTTTATAGGCGAACTTTGCCAAAATGGCAACTAATACGAAGAAGTTGATGAACTGGAACAGCAAGGTACCATTAATACTAACCAATGTACTTCCCTCCCCGGCTGTAGATTAGAATCCTCGGATTAGAGCAGGCTGACGAACGGATTGGCGAAGACCAATACGATAGCGATGACAGCTGCGATAATCGGCATGGATTCGATCAGGCCGATGGAGATAAGCATGTTTACGAGGAGCTTGCCGCCCATTTCCGGCTGACGGGCTGTACCTTCGAGCATCTTCGAAGCAGCGTGGCCGTCACCGATAGCAGCGCCGAGGGCTGCCAAACCAATACCTAAGCATGCACCAAATGCAGATAATGCCAATACGAGAGCTTTTTCCATAGTAAATAACCTCCTAAGTTGTAACCAGTATCTGAGCTTTCATTATTCTTCCGTAAAGGACGGTGCCAGATACGATGTAGTCAGAATGGTGAAGATGAATGCCTGGATGAGGCCGATGACGAAGCTGAACAGGAGCCAGATCATCGGGACGGCGACAGGCACGAGGAAGTACAGGACTTCCAAGAGGATTTCCCCGGCCAGGATGTTGCCAAAGAGACGGAAGGCCAAGGTCAAGGGCTTGGTGATTTCTTCCATCAGATTGATGATGACAAACGGCGCAAAGGGCTTGAAGAAGTGCTTGAAATGCTTTTTGAACCCCTGGTTCTTCAAGGCCATGAAATGGACCATAAAGGAAGAAACCAGTGCCAGGGCGACAGTCGTATTCAAGTCATTCGTCGGCGAAGCCAGGACATGCGGATTCGGCAGCATGCCCAATTCGTTAGCGAAGAGGATGAACAGGAACATCGTCAGCAAGACCGAGACGACCTGGCCGTATTTCGGCCCTAAGGTTTCCTTGAACTGGTCAAGCAATGCTTCGATGACGATTTCCATGGCGTTCTGAAGTCCTGACGGGACGAGGGACCGGCCCCTTGTCGCAGCGACAGTGACGATGATGACCAAAGCTGCGACCAGCCAGGTCATCATGAGCGTATCCAGGTTGACATTCAGACCCAGGAGCTGAACGACCATATGATGCCCTGCATGTAATTCCATACGCAATACCTCCTTTCCTTTACCGTCTGAGACGTGCAGTCAATACATCTGCAAAGACGAGGACGCGGTACGAAAAGATACCGGCCACGGCAGCCCCCAGGGAGATGGACGGGAACTGCAGGATAACGATGACGGCCAGGCAGATGAAGACCAGCCGGAACACGGCACCGCCGCGGATGAATGACGCCGCCTGCGGGGGCGGCAATTTTAAGGCTCGTACCGAGCGGCTGCTGAGCATGAAGAAATAAACGATGTTCAAGCCGCTGCCGATACACCAGCCACTCATGTACTGCCACCAGCCGCCGGCAAAAAGGACGGCTGCGACGATACATGTAAAACCAATGAGTTTGTATATTGTTGCCTTTACATATGCATAGAACTCTTCCATAGGCTATCCTCCGTGATGCTCATTTGCCCTGATGCCGGCCATGGCGGTCCTCATCCTGCTGATAGGATAAGGCTTTCTTATACAAGGTCCAGAACCCGGACACGGCACCGATGAGGGAAAAGAGGATCAGTCCCCACGGCGACGTCCCGGCATGGACATCGATGAAGTGGCCCATGGCGACGCCGACACAGATACAGACGAAGAGAGACAAGCCCAGGGAACCGGCAATGACGACAATATCCCAAAGCTTCATGTGATTTAATTTGTCATCGTGAGAATCATCATGATGTCTCATATTACATACACTCCTGCTCGGGCGATGGCAGTTTTCCCATAATCGTCAGGTATAGTATGCATATACTGCCTGCAACGATTATTGGCTCATTTTAGCACGGAAAATCTGGAAAAGCAATATAAAACTTAAGAAAATCAAACGTTATAGCTAAAAACAATTCTCAGTATAGCTACAAATAATCAAGCCTGGCTGAAATCGTCGGGAAGGCCTTCTTCTCCGGCAAAATCGTGGAGGATAGCCTGGACGATGCGCTGCGAAGCCTTGCCGTCGCCATAGGGATTGACGGCGTTGCTCATGGCATCGTAGGCGGCCTGGTCGGTCAGGAGGCGTTTCGTTTCGGCATAGACGACGTCTTTGTTCGTGCCAATGAGGCGTACCGTACCGGCTTCGACGGCTTCCGGCCGTTCCGTCGTATTGCGCAGGACCAGGACGGGCTTGCCAAGGGACGGCGCTTCTTCCTGGATACCGCCAGAGTCTGTGAGGACGAGGCTGCTCAGGCTCATGAGGTTGGCGAAAGGTTCATATTCCATGGGGTCGATGAGATGGATGCGGTCGACACCGGCCAGTTCTTCTTCGACGACCTTGCGGACCAGCGGATTGCGGTGGACGGGAAAGACGATTTCCGTATCGGGAATCTCTTCGATGATGCGGCGCAGGGCCTTATAGATGTGGCGCATCGGTTCGCCCAGGTTTTCCCGGCGGTGCGTCGTCAAGAGGATGACCCGGTGGTTCTGGAAGTCGACGGATTTCAAGTCGTCGCCGAAGTCATAGTCGCCGGCGACGGTCGTCATCAAGGCGTCGATGACGGTGTTCCCCGTCACATAGATATGAGAAGGGTTCACGTTTTCCTTGAGCAGGTTGGCCTTGGCCGTCGACGTCGGCGCAAAATGGATGGCCGCGATGGCACCGGTCAGCTTGCGGTTCATTTCTTCCGGGAACGGCGAATAGATGTCCCCTGTCCGCAGACCGGCTTCGACGTGGCCTACCGGGACCTGCTGGTAATACGAAGCCAGGGCACCGGCGAAGGTCGTCGTCGTATCGCCGTGGACCAGGACCAGGTCCGGTTTTTCCTTGGCCAGGACATCCTTCAGGCCCATAAGGGACTTTGTCGTAATGTCGTACAGCGTCTGCCCCTGGGACATGATATCCAAGTCATAGTCCGGCGTAATCCGGAAGAGATCCAGGACCTGGTCGAGCATCTGGCGATGCTGGGCTGTAACGGCGACGATGGTCTGGATCTTGTCGGCATGTTTCTGTAATTCCAGTACGACAGGCGCCATCTTGATGGCTTCCGGCCGCGTACCGAATACAGTCATTACCTTGATCATAATCAAAAAACCTCCTTATAAGACAACCGATTCCACCCACTACTGCTTGTGGGTAGAATCGGTCGTTGATTTGCGCAATATGCCAATGCGTTTTGCCGAATAGATGATGACGGCAAGAACGACCAGGACAGTCACGATACCCGTCTTATAGCTCACGTTGGCTACAAAGAGGGCTACGATGCCGAGAATCATGCTGACAAAATACATTATTAATACAGCTTGCTTTTGTGTCATGCCCAGGGCCAGCAGGCGATGATGCAGATGGCCCTTGTCAGGCTGGAAAATGGGGACACCGCTCATCTTGCGGCGGATGATAGCAAAGGTCGTATCGAGGATCGGCAGGCCCAGGGCGATGATGGGCACGACGAGGGCTACTGTAGCCGCCGTCTTGACCAGCCCTAATACAGCCGCTACGGACAGGGTATAGCCGAGGAGCATACTGCCCGTATCGCCCATAAAGATCTTGGCCGGGTTGAAATTGTACTGCAAAAAGCCCAGGGCTGCCCCTGCCATGGAGACGATGACCAGGGCCGGCAGGAACTGGTTCAGGTTATAAGCCAAGAGGAACATCGAAATGGATGCGATGAAAGCGACGCCGGCTGCCAGGCCGTAGAGGCCGTCG
>OAWS01000546.1_pt1 | contig 28657 bp, 25 predicted proteins | sample 1517141 | NCBI WGS metagenome assembly OAWS01 (sample SAMEA2580173, study PRJEB22360) | human gut metagenome | biome: human gut; feature: human-associated habitat; material: faeces | place: Denmark | collected 2008/2010
GGTATAGTCAAGACCCCCCTCCGCCTGCCCCCCCCCCCCTGCCGCCATAAAGTGTTCAAGGCAGCATCTCTGTTCTCTTGTCTGACCGGACTTCGCATCAGTGATATTATTGCACTGCAATGGGAGAATATCTGCAAGGCGCAGGATGGTGGCTGGTGTCTTCGCATCACTACGCAGAAGACTAAGACAGCAGCCACGCTGCCGCTCAGTGATGAAGCACTTGCGCTGTGCGGTGAACGCAGCACCGGACAGGTATTCAAAGGCATGAGTCCTGCATTGCCAGCCTTATACTTGAAAGAATGGGTAAAGGCAGCCGGGATAGACAAGCACATTACCTTTCACTGCTTCAGGCATACGTTTGCTACCCTGCAGATTGCAGCCGGAACAGACATCTATACCGTTTCCAAACTATTGACCCACAGCAGTGTCAGCACCACGCAAGTCTATGCAGAAGTAGTCAATGAACTTAAACGTGATGCCTCAGAGAAGATAACCTTAAAAAACCAATCACTCAAATAATATAATTTTATGGAACATCAAGCAACAAACAATCTTCCAACGTTCGAATTGCTGCCTGCTTATGTAGCAGAGCTGACAGCCAAAGTAGACCGGATGGAGCAGAAACTGGATAGCATACTGGCACTCATTAAGCCCGAGAAAGAAGACCACGTTATGCTGAACATTCAAGAAGCCAGCAAACTTATCGGTAAGAAAGTAGCTACAATCTATGGACTTACCAGTCAGCGAGCCATACCTTTCTGCAAGCAAGGCAACAAACTCTATTTCTTCAAGGATGAACTGCTCAAATGGATAAGCGAAGGTGGCAAGCAGGAAATCGAATCACTAGCCGATAAGAGCCGTGAGGTCTTCGAGAAACATTTGGAAATGCTGAAAGCTTCAAAACAAGGTTATCCATCCAAATAAGCAGGTTCTATGACAGCCGAACATGAAGCATACCTGCAAGTGCGCGAGTGTGCAGTCAAGGCCCTGGTCAAATGGGTAACGACCGGAAAAAAATGAACTGGCAGCCCGATACCAGACCAATAAATTTCTGGAAGCAAGTGGAGCCAACAATCTGACCATTGGTGGAAAGGAAGAGATAATCGAGCATCGTAAACTCTGTACTTCCGGCTTAGCCATCCGCTGTATAGCACTACTGTCCTCCCAAGAATTGGAGAAGGTGGACTACTTGTTGAAACAAATCGCAATTGATGATGCCCCGATACCCAAAAGAAATCATGCTCTCAGCAGATAAGATTACGGAACATCAAGAAGCTGCCTATACAAGAAGAAAACTCAGAGCATCAAGTAACCGTGTTCATTGTCAGTTAATCATTCTGATCAAGTGAACACGGCTATTTGTTTTGGAGCATCACCAATCGCCAAACAATGCTTCATGCGATGGATGTCACAGAGATATGCCAATCGCAGTTTTAGTAAACTCCCTAATAGCTGTCTGTTTGTTTCACGAATCAGCAGGACAAGGTATGTCGGTTCTCTATAAAAGAGACTTCAAGTTATCCGGTATGAATGATGGAAATAGGTGGAGCTCTAGGTTCTACATGATTCGATTACGACCATCCATCAATTCATGCACCTTGAGTAACCTTATTCCAAGATGTGAAAGTTTCCGGTGTGTATGGTACTTCGTGATTTCGGAACAATGGTTGTAAAAACTTTGAAACCGAGTGTAAATGTTTTCACATTCTTCGGTTAATCAGTCGCTTTTACCAAAGTGCTTGTGTTGCATCGAGAAAAGCGGCTTTTTCCGATTTTTCCCAATGTGATCGAGAAGTATCTGTGGGGCACATTGCCATTTTGCAGGGAAAGCCAAGCAAGTTGTACCCTTGTCATTACAAAACAAGTTTTGTTCTCACAAGGGTCACTTGCCGACTGCTGGCGCAGCGGAGCGATAAATCGCAGTTCGCAGGGCGAAAACGAAGGAAAAGAACACTAATTGCGTGGACTTTTAGCGACTATGATAACAGAGAACTCTGGTAAACAGAAGCGATAAGCTTTGAATTGGATAGACATCGATACCAAAGTAGCAATTATTTCGGTCATTGGGTTTAATGAACCATGGCACCAGTTATCACTGATAAAGTTTTTCCTAAGCCATCGGTTTGATGAATCTTTGAACAAGAAGAAGATGGATGGTTGGGCAACCATACTAAGCTGGCAGCGTTCAGATGATTGAATGCTGCTAAATCATTTTACCAACGACTGGTTGTATCGGATTATCTGCATAAACCGGTAGCTTGGTTAGTCGGCTAGTGATTATAAGGCATCATGCTACTTGCGAGCAATGAATTGCAGTATTCATATTCTTTAGCATAGTGATAAGGTAAATATTTGGTCAGACATCATACAGCAGTATTTCGCTTAGACTCCTGAATCTTTTGTGCTTAATACAAAGGATAGGGAGATAATGCAACCGATTTACTCCGTGTCTCTGACACCAAGTGCCTCGGTTGGCTCATATAGTGACGCATCACCGGAATAATTCCAATTTGCTCCCAAAGAGAGAACCGGGTTCACCCATTAGGAGCATTCAGGGAGACGAGATAAGGTGCAGAAAAAAGAATCGGCACATCCGATGTAGCAAGCAGGCTTGCATGAGCGGATATGCCGACGTTACAGATGGCGAAAAGAGAAAGAAGAATCGTTAGTTTGAAGTTCTGGTGGAAGGACTGTGTCCGTTCTTGAACTTCCTTCCCCGTTTGGGTAATCCGGCTTTTTTGTACAGAATTAAATCAGATCCCTTGAAACGGATGGAGGAATTGGGTCTTTCACGGAAGAAAGGTAAAGGCTTTGACAAGTGCTTGATATACTCATAAATCGTACATCGGTGAATGCCGAGGTATCGGGCTGCCTCTCTGATGGAGTAACTTAGCTCCGGTTTGATGGTAAAAAAATCTATTGACATAACTTACTGCAATTAGGTGTTGTTTACGATGGTAAAATTAGGTCATTCCAATAGTTCAGACAAGTGTTTAACCACCCTGGAAAAGAGGGATTTTGTGGGACTTTGTGGGATTTTGTGAGACCCTTTAAACATCAAATAAATCATTATCAACCAAACATCAAATGAAAATCTATATTTACACATTGCAGGAAGCATCCTTCTCGCTTAGACACATTCATAAGGGTGCAATTGGCCGTTGCTAAAAAAAACACCCTATTTTTTTTCCGGAAGGTATATTTAGGTGTAGCCAGTGGGTGACTGTTGACACTTCGTTTTTTCCCTCAGAATCCTTCTTGAAAACCTCCTCATTATCAATACTTTCTATTTTAAAGAAAAAATAGAGATAAGAATAGTATAAGGGATTTTGTCAACCGCTGGCTATATTTTTTCGGTTAGAATTGATTTTGTCAACGCTTGTCAACGTTTGTCAACGCAGGTGGCTATATTGAAGCTGTTGATTTTCAGTGTATTTGTGCTTGTCAACACATGGATAGTGCAAAATACCCGGGTTCTAGCTCAGAGGATATGTTTTTTAAGAGCATAAAGTGGTAAAAATACAAGGTGCCCTCTGGCTCATACAACCGTTACCCAAGAAGTGCAAGTAAAGGACAAGGATTGGGCATACAACATTCTTATCCCTCTTGTTGGGTATGTTGAGACTATCAATAAAAACGCGGCAAAAGAGGTAAAAATGCCCCTTTTGTCGCGTCATTGTACCGCTTCTTTATTTGGTGCTGAATATCAAGGTACAAAGCTATTCTGAAAGAATTGCACGTTGTCTTGATACAGTATTCATGCGAGCAGCATACATGCTACCAAGTGATTACTTTGTCAATGATGGCTTGTTGCTCTGAACTGCTTCTTCGCAAATAGATGCGAGTCGTTTCAATGCTTTCATGTCCCATCAAATCGGCAAGGAGCGAAATATCGTTGAACTTCTCCAAGAAATTCTTGGCAAAACGGTGTCTGAAAGAGTGGGGATAAACCACCTTTTCATTCATACCATACTTATTGGCATAGTTCTTGAGTTGCTGCGATATGCCACGAGTCGTAATTCTATCTCCAAATCGGTTCAGAAAAAGGTAGCCGGAAGTGCGCTTTTGGTTGTCTAACCAGACTTTCGTCTCCTCCTTAAGTAGCTTAGGAATATATATTCTACGAATCTTACCGCCTTTGGTGTAGATGTCGTAGTAGCCCAGCGATATATGTTCCACCTTTAATTGAATCAGTTCACTCACTCTGGCTCCGGTAGCAGCTAAGAAGCGAACCACAAAGTACCATGTCAGATTATCTTCTTTTTTTAATTTCTTCTTGAGAAACAGATAATCGGCATTCGTAATTACGTTTTCCAAATACGAACGCTGTTGCACCTTGACCGATTTGAGACGAAGTTTCTGCTTGCCCATAAATTCCAGCCATTTATTGATAGCCTGGATTCTAAGGTTCACCGTCTTGGGCTTGTAAGTTTCAATCAAGTAGGTCTTGTAGATTAAGAGGTTTCGTTTATTAACCTCTTTATGCCTCTTGTTGTACTCTCTTACGGCATACAGATAGGCTGCAACCGTATTTCTCGTCATATTCGCCTGAACGAGTAGCGTTTCAAATGTTTCTTCTGTCATACAGTAATTGTTTTAGTGGGAACGACATTGTTCCATTTATAATTACTGCGACAGATTCTTTGAGTTCCTATTATGAGAAGTTTCTTGCTACGGGAGAGGTGAAGTGCATTGATGACGAGATTCCGTTTGAGATTCCTAAAAGTTGGGAGTGGTGTAGAATGGGAAGTATTGGGGATTGGGGTGCAGGAGCAACCCCAATAAAGAGTAATACAAGTTATTATGGTGGTAATATTCTATGGCTTAGAACTGGTGAACTCAATAACGGCATTGTGAATGATACCGAGATAAAGATCACAGATAAAGCATTAAAAGAATGTTCATTAAGATTAAATAAAGCTGGAGACGTATTGATAGCAATGTATGGTGCTACTATAGGAAAGGTTGCTATAGCAGGGTGTGAATTAACAACTAATCAGGCTTGTTGTGCATGTACCCCTATAGGAATCTTTAATTATTACCTCTTTTATTTTCTTATGGGAAGTCAAGTGGACTTCATCAAGAAAGGAGAAGGGGGAGCTCAACCAAATATTTCAAGAGAAAAATTAGTAGCTCACTTAATGCCTATTCCACCTATACAAGAACAACATCGAATAGTTGAGCGTATAAAGGATGTCTTGCCGTTAACTGACAAATATGTGCTTTCTCAAATAGCTTTGGATAAACTAAACAGTAGTATTAATGACAAACTTAAAAAGTCTATTCTCCAAGAAGCTATTCAAGGTAAGCTTGTGCCACAAATAGAGAAAGAAGGTTCTGCACAAGAACTGCTTGAACAGATACGACAGGAGAAGCAGAGACTCGTCAAGGAGGGCAAGATAAAGAAGTCTGCTTTGACCGATTCTGTAATCTATAAAGGTGACGATAACAAGTATTGGGAGAAGTCTGGTGAAAACCGTTTATGCATTGATAACGAAATACCTTTTGATATTCCATCTAGCTGGTCATGGGTGCGTCTGAACGATATATGCTCATGTATTCATCGAGGAAAATCTCCTAAATATAGTATGGTGAAGAAATACCCTGTTGTTGCCCAAAAATGTAACCAATGGTCTGGCTTCTCAATTGAAAAGGCGAAGTTCATTGAGCCTCAAAGTATTTCGTCTTATAAGGAAGAATATTTCTTGCAAAATGAAGACTTAATGTGGAACTCGACAGGATTGGGTACTCTAGGTCGAATGGCGATATATTATGAGGTACTTAACCCTTATGAGTTAGCCGTAGCTGATAGTCATGTTACTGTTATTCGTCCTTACAAGCAGTATATTGCACCAGAATACCTGTATTATTATTTTGCAAGCAACACGGTTCAATCTGTAATAGAAGAAAAATCTGATGGAAGTACCAAACAAAAGGAATTGGCTACTAAGACTGTACAAGGTTATCTTATTCCCCTTCCGCCTCTCGCAGAACAATATCGTATCATTCAGCGGATTAAGTCTGTAACAAGTATTATGAGCAGGTAGGTAATGGCAATGTTGATATAACTGAAGAAATACCTTTTGATTTACCTGACAGCTGGGCTTGGGTTAGATTTGGCCAATACGTAAGAATGTCTATCGGAAAGACACCACCACGAGGGGAAACCAAGTATTGGACAAATGGTAAATATCCTTGGGTTTCTATTTCTGATATGTCTGATTATGGAGCGATTACAACGACAAAAGAATCTGTTTCTGAATATGCCAAAAGTTTATTTGGAGAAATATCTCCTGTCGGAACTTTAATAATGAGTTTTAAGTTAACGGTAGGCAGGACGTCTCTTCTAAATACTTCGGCATATCATAATGAAGCAATTATATCCATATATCCTTTTGGAGATAAAAATTATCAAGCAAGAAATTATCTGTTTCATATTTTGCCGATTATATCTAATCTTGGAGATTTCAAAGACGCTATAAAAGGTAAAACGTTAAATTCTAAGAGTTTGAACAATCTTTTATTGCCACTTCCGCCTCTTAATGAACAAGGGCGAATAGTGGCAATGATAGAATTATTATTTGATAAGTTGAAATAATTTATTTATTTGAAAAGCTATGCGTTTCTGTTCAGCTAAAGGTGGAATACCAATGGGAAGATTGTAGAATAACTCTTTATTGAGGTGCGGAATAGCCGCACCTCTCTTTGAATTCCTCAGCTCTGATTTATAGAACAAAATGAAAGCCAATACATAAGGCTTCCACATGACAGCAGAAAGCCAAAGTTGCTTGAATGTGCTCCCCATATATCCATCTTGTGGAACAGTGAAAACTTCACCTGAATTTTCACCGTCAACCAAAATGATATTATCGCCAGTTAGTACAAATCTACCTTTCTCAATGATGGTCGCAGATGATTTACCACGTAGATATTTAGCATCCAGACAAACTCCTTTTCCGAGCTTCTTTTTTCCGTCCGTTAGTTGGCATATATCCTTCAATCGTAAGATAGCCCAGTTATTAGGATATTCAAAAGGAAGCTCAATTTCAATGACTTGCCCGTTTATCCTCTCATAATACTTGATAAGAACTCATTGATTTTATCGACTATTCGTTGTTGTTCTGCCATTGGAGGCAATGGCAGATACAGCTCATTTAGTCGTTCTTTTCCAAGATTATAAAAAGCAGCACCAGATTTCTTTGTTATTCCCTGCATTGCCTCAATTAGAAATGGACTTTGAAGAAAATACGCAAGAAGTAAAGAGTGCTTGAAGTCCTGAATATATGGTCTTATTATGAAAACGAAACCGCCAGCACTCACATCACTGTAGTCTTTTTCTATCACTGCCATTTTACCTATATTCTCCAAACTGGTAACAGCTGGAGTAATGAGGCTATTCTTTTTCAGTATGGTTTTGGGATTAACAAACTCCTCTGATACAAACACATCATCATCTTTGAATACATACTTATTAGGCAGAATATTTCCACCACGCAATACCCTAATGCCTTCTTTATTTGTGTTTGCTTGCTCTTTTTTGAATGAAGCACCAGTCTGTATTTCCATCAGGTTTTTGAGCTTACACCAAGCCCATGTTTCGGGTATTGGGAACGGTAAACGCTCGTCTATACAAACAGAGCTATTGCCTATCAACTCATAATACTTGTTATCGTCACCTTTGTAGATAACAGAATCTGTCAAAGCAGACTTCTTTAACGTACCCTCCTTGACAAGTCGCTGTTTCTCCTGTCGTATCTGTTCAAGCAGCTCTTGTGCAGAACCGTCTTTTTCTATTTGTGGCACAAGCTTACCTTGAATTGCCTCCTGAAGAATAGATTTTTTAAGCTGAATATTTATTTCTGCATTCAGTTTATCTTGCGCAATTTGATTTGTAGAATATCTTTCAAGTAATGGCAAAACTTTTTGGAACTGATTAATTATTCGATACTGTTCTTTTATGGGTGGTATTGGTACTAAGTAGCTTGTAATTGTTGTTGTTCCCAATTCTATTTGGTTTGTACTGCCAGAGCATCTATCCTCTAACCCTATTTGTATTAATGGTGAGATTAAAAAATAATATACGTATTTTGAGGCAATAGGATATATTGAACGAACAAGAGTGACGTGTGAATCAACCACAAATCTGTCAAAATTAGTAAAGACATAACTATCTATATAGCCTGTTCTACCAACAGTCCCACCACCTGTTGAATTTATAATGATGTCTCCTTTTTGGACAAATTGCTCTTCTTTATATTTCTCAATATAATCTTTGGAAGAGAATAAACACCTATCAGTATATATTTTATCCCATTGATTGCATTTTTGTGCAATTATGGGTAAAAATTTATGCTCTCCATATTTAGGAGACTTACCTCTATGTAGGTAACTACAAATATCGCCTAATCTACTCCACTCCCAAGAAGAAGGAATCTCAAACGGAATCTCCTCATCAATACATTTCACCTCTCCCGAAGCAAGAAACTTCTCATAATAGGAATTGTCCTCACCACGGTAGATAATGGATGCGTTCTTGTCACGCTTGATTTTCTTTTCCTTAATCAAACACTCTTTCTCCTGACGAATCCTTTCGAGCAATACCGATGCAGGTTCGTCATTAGGGTCTTGCGGTACAAGTTTTCCCTGTATCGCCCATTGTAATATGCTGTTCTTTAATTGTTTTCCGTTCATTATTCGTCTTTCAATTCTTTTTCAAAATTGCGTTTACCTTCTTGTAGTTCAAAGAATTCTTTTTGTTCACGTATTTCCCGGCTTAATTCTTCTTCTGTGGGAAGGTAGGTAAGATATTTAGCTGCGAATAGCTGTTTACTGTCTTTCAGAATAGAGTAACGAGCCAAGTCTTTGCTGGTGTCAGAACATAACAACAAACCGATAGTTGGATTATTGCCTTCTTCCTTTTTCAGTTCATCATACATTCGAATATACATATCCATCTGACCGACATCCTGATGGGTTATTTGTGTGGTCTTAAGGTCAATAATCAGATATGACTTCAAAATGATATTATAAAACACGAGGTCAATGTAGAAATCTCCCATGTCTGTTTTGATGTGTTGTTGTCGTGCCACAAACGCATACCCTTTTCCTAACTCCATGATGAAAGTCTGCAAGTGGTCTATAATGGCAGTTTCCAAGTTCGATTCACAGTATATAGGATTGTGAGATAATCCCAGGAATTCTGCAATAACAGGATTTTTCAGATACGACAACTTATCCCGTTCAAAGTCTGCGGTCAGGCTGTTCATTTCGTTAGTCACTTCATGACGCAACTGTTCCGGGGTTTGCAGCAAACGTCTATAATACTGAGAAGATATATTGCGTTGCAGGGTTCGATAGTCCCATTGTGTACGAGCGGTTTCTTTCAGATACCACAAACGTTCAACTTCATCCTTAACACGCATAAGACGTTCATAATGAAGCCATGATACATTCGGATAGAATGGTATAACAGATTCGTCAGGCAATGATTGACGAATGGAAAACTGAGTGATATTGAATTCGTCAAGCAATGATTGACGAATTTGCAGATTGTGGAACTTGATGTAAAAAGAACGCATATTCTTGATACTCGTCAGTCCGAAACCTCTACCATATTCTTCTGTAAGGCTTTGTGATGCAAGCTCAAGCACTCGCTTACCATATTCGGCACGTTCTTTTCCTTCTTGCTCTTGCTCTACAATACGCCATCCGATAAGCCAATTACGAACCACCAACAAATGGTCGGCAGCACGATAGGCTTGGCTTCTTGCTTCTCCTGCAATATTCTTTAAGTCAGAAATGAAGCGTGTTTCCTGTTGGGTCAATCTGTTTTGGGTGATGTCTTTCTCGCTTTCCATCGTTCTAAAATATTTCTTGTTTTGTTCCCGACATATATGTCGATAGCAAACAGCAATTTCTTAATTATCAAATAAATCTTACCGCATAAAACCTGAATGTTGTTATCAGTTACACGATTTTATGTCAATACCCAGAATTTTCTGTATTTCGGCCAGCGTTTTGTCTATTTCATGGTCGAGTGCTGCACGCTTCTCAAAATACTGTTTGAGTAGTTCAGCGGGAGGCAGAATTTCCTCTTCCTCTTTCGGAAATTTGCACTGGTCGAAATTGCAGTCTAAGTCAAGAAGCTGCTGAGCAGTAAATACACGGCTTTTTTCTCCCAATTCATCGCTGATGATTTCTTTGCGGTCATGCCACCACTCCTGAATAGGCTGCGTATGTTCCACTTTCATGGGTTTGGTCTTCGAAAAATGCTTATATCCTTCGGGCATATCCATACGGTAGAACCACGTTTCTTTCGTTCGGAAACCTTCCTCACAGCCTTCGGCTACTTCATTATTAAAGAAAAGGATGTTGGTAGCAATAGAAGTGTATGGAGCAAAAATAGATCCAGGCAGACGGATGATGGTATGCAGATTAAACTTACGCAGCAAATTCTCCTTGAGAGCCAGTTTAGCACCATCCGTACCAAACAAGAATCCATCGGGAATGATTACACCGCAGCGACCACCGGCTTTCAGGCGATACATGATAAGGGCAATAAACAAATCAGCTGTTTCGCTGGAACGGTATTGTGTCGGGAAGTTACTTTTTACACTATCTTCGGTACTGCCACCATAGGGAGGATTCATACCAATGACATCCACTTTATCGTTCTCTTTGAAATCCGCAACATTTGTTCCAAGTGAATCACAATTAGCTATGTTGGGAGCTTCAATGTCGTGAAGCAGTAGGTTGGTGATGCTCAACAGATAAGGCAATGGCTTCCATTCCTGACCTACAACTGCATTTTGCAGTTTTTCCCCATCTTCTGCAGAACGGACATTCTGGCTCATATAATTGAGAGCAGAGGTAAGAAAGCCTCCTGTACCACTGGTGAAGTCCCCAAAAGTTTCACCCAATTTAGGGTCAAGCATCTTGACGATAAAGTCAGTCAGAGCGCGAGGGGTGTAGAACTCTCCTGCATTCCCGGCTGACTGCAAGTCTTTGAGAATACCCTCGTAAATATCACCAAATGTATGGCGGTCTTCTGCATCATCAAATTCAATTTCGTTGACGATATTCACCACTTGGCGAAGCAGTGTACCATTCTTCATGTACTGGTTCAAGTCAGCAAATGTTTCTTGAACAATACTCTTTGCTCTCGGAGTCTGGGCATTGACTGGAAGATTCTTCAGCGCAGGAAAAAGCTTTTCGTTGACAAATGAAAGCAGCGCTTCACCCGTCATTGCCTCACCGTCTTTTTCATCCACGGCCCAATTTCGCCAACGCAATTCTTCCGGAATAATAGATTGGTAACTGGCATCTTTATATTCCCATGTTTCTTCTTGTGTATCATATACTTTCAAGAAGAACATCCAAGTCATTTGTTCAATTCGCTGTGCGTCACCATTGATACCTGCATCCTGACGCATGATATTCTGGATTCGCTTTATGATGTTGTTTACTGCCATATATGGTTATGCTGTTTTATATATTTGATATTCAAGTTCTCGTACGGCTTGCTCAAAAGCCAGTTTGCCGCCGAATAATTTTACAATTCTTGTTGGCTTGCCTATGCTGTTAAAAGGAGGAATTTCCAGGATGTTTGCTTTTTCAAAGTCCAGGATTCCGTTCTCTGCATACTTGTCAAGGAGGGCTTCCAACACTTCGCGAGCTTTTCCTTCGTACTTGCCGAAATAGTTGCGCTTCTTGACATTATTCGCTCTTTCCTTTCTAGTCAATGGAGGTTGGTCAAAAGCAACGTGGCATATTACATCAAAAATATCGGCATCCTTTAAAGCCGGATTGGCCTCACGGACGGCATCTATCAAGATGGCATATTCTTTCAGTTCGTCCATGATAACTTGTTTACGCTCAGCTTCTGTCCATGTTTGAATGAAATTATCCAAACTTTGGTAATGGCGCAACAGTTGTTTTCTGGCAAAAGTCTGAATACTCTCTGTCCGCATAGTTTTGCCATCTTCGCCTAATACAGATACTATTTCATGAGCAATACGAACATCCTTACCGTTAATGAGGTATTTGGCACGAGGTTCAGAAGCCGTTGTCGAAGGCTCATCCTCAACCGATGGATATGGCTTTATTTTTTTGCCGCCTCCCTTAGGCGGTTCAGGGTCACCATCGAAAGCCGGGTCTTTGAATTTAGCTGTGGCATTGCGGAAATCAAGAATTTCCAAATGCCATTTGCCTTTATCTTTGCGGAGCCGTGTTCCTCGTCCTATGATTTGTTTGAATTCCGTCATAGAACCAATTTCCTTGTCTATGACAATAAGTCCGCAGGTCTTGCAGTCCACTCCCGTAGAAAGGAGTTCAGAGGTAGTCACAATCACCGGATAAGGCTCATCTACACTGATAAAATTATCCAATTGTTTCTTTCCCTCTTTGTCTTCACCGACAATACGTGTTACATAGTAAGGTGACTTCTTGCACAAATCGCTATTCATATTGATCAGCAACGTGCGCATTTCAGCAGCTTCTTCTATGTCAGAACAGAAGACGATAGTCTTCGTCATACGTCCTATATCATGAAGCATCTGAGTGATTCGATGTGCTACCACCTTACGTCTGAGCTTGATAGCAAGGTCACGACCTATATTTTGTCTTTGATATAATTTTTGTTCGATTTCCTTTCCGAATAAATCTGTTTCCCCTTCTTCCGGAGTCCATCCTTGTAAATCTACATTGATAAAATCGGCTGTGACCCGATAGGGAGCCAAGAAGCCATCTTGGATTCCTTGAAGGAGAGAATAAGTGTACACAGGTTCACCGAAATAATCCAGATTATTAGCTCCTTCATCGGCTTTAGGAGTAGCTGTCATACCTATTTGTGTGGCTGCGCTGAAATACTCCAGCACCTTGCGCCATGCAGAATCATCCTTTGCACTTCCACGGTGGCACTCATCCACGATTATTAAATCAAAGAAGTTGGGCTGCACTTCCCAAAAAGGATCCGGCTTGCCTTCTTTACCGACTAACTGATGATACAAAGCCATATAGACTTCATAGGATGAGTCAATTTTCTCTTGTCCTTCTCCAACCGACGTAATCTTAGTCATAAACTTCTTGAATGGTTTGAAGTCCTGAACCATGGTTTGGTCTATGAGGATATTACGGTCTGCCAGATAAAGAATCTTTTTCTTCGCACCACTCTTATGGAGGCGATGGATAATTTGAAATGCCGTAAAAGTCTTTCCTGTTCCTGTAGCCATCACTACGAGGACACGTTGTTGCCCCTTTGCAATGGCTTCTACAGTACGGTCAACAGCTATGCGTTGATAATACCTTGGTTCATGACTGTGGGCATCATAATAGAAAGGAGTTTCTATGATGTGTAGTTCGTCAGATGTATAATTCTTGGATGCAAGATAGCGGTTATACAGTTCATCTTCTGTAGGGAAATCCTCTAACTTGATTTCAGTTTCCTTTCCTGTGATAAAGTCATGTTCCAAAAAGGCATCCCCATTGCTTGAATAGGCAAATTTCAAGTCAAGAATTAAGGCATACTCAATAGCTTGTTGCATACCTGCTCCTACCGAATGCTTATTGTCTTTAGCTTCAACCACTGCGATAGGTTTACCATTATGATATAGCAGATAATCCGCTTTTTTACCTTCGGCTACCGAGTGTTGATTGCCTACAACAAGCACCCTACCATCTGTAAAATAGTACTCTTCACGCATATTTACACTTACTGCCCACCCTCTTTGCTGGAGGGCAGGAGTAATGAACAATGTGCGTATTTCTTGTTCCTTAAGGTCTTTCTTGTTAACTTCCATGGCGATAAATCATTTATGATTTAAACTGCTTACAATCAAATCCTTCACGTCTATCTCAAGTGCGTTTGCTATCTCGTTGAGTGTTTTAAGGTCAGGTTGAACAGAATTACTACACCATTTACTCACAGTACAATTTGATTTTCCAATTTGCCCTGCAAGCCATTTCCCCGTCTTTTGCTGTTCAGCAAGCACTACTTTAAGTCTATTGAAATTACCCATAGAGTAAAATGTTTTAATTCTACAGCAAATTTATAGATTTTATTTGAGAGTTATGCAACTTCCGATAATAAAATACTTAATCCTGTTTGACTAAATACTTAATCAACAGCTAGAGTACTTTATTTTAAGCATCTTGCCTTTTTAATTTGAAATTGTAGACCTAATTATAAACTATCATATATAGTTAATATGTTTAAATATAGTGTTATACGACATTAAAATTTAGGACCATTCAAGAAAAGAAGACGGATATGTTTGCGTCTATCTTAAACATTGAAAGCCAAGAATTTATACGTTAGATGCAAATACTTATCATTTGCCTATCATCAACAACCATTTTTGTACCTCAGCTTTTATAACACAATTGATAATCAGTGATATATGCTATTCCACATGAACAGTGTGGTACGCCAGCTTCTGGAGCAGAATACGGATGTGGTCATGGTAGACACGGGGGATTCCTACGAAGGCATATGCGGATATTACAAGGGTACATACATAGCCTACTCGAAGGAGAAGCCCATTTCCATGAATCCGTTCAAGGTCACGAAGGAGGAGTACGAGCTTAATTTCGGTGAGAAGAAGAACTTTCTCAAATCGCTGATATTCCTGATATTCAAAGGTAACGCATTTCCAACAAAGATTGAGGACATGCTGATAAACCAGACCATCGTGGAATATTACGAGGCCTATTTCAATCCGTTTGAAAAGTTCAGCGACAGTGAGCGTGAGGCATTGAGGCAGAAACTGCTGGTTGCCGCCAAGATGGAGGATGACTATGAACAGTACACGCACAGCATGGAGGACATCGACAGGCAGATAAATACGGAAGAGGTTCAGGAGAAGGCTGAAAGCCGTGCCCTGCTGCTGCCTTCCGAAGTACGCCGTCTGAAGCTGATCCGACAGTGCCGCTCACTGACTGCTCTGATAAATGATGAAGCGGCCACAGAATCGGAAAAGGAACGTGCACTTGCCATCATAGAAAAATATAAAAGGGAACTTTATAACAATTCCATGCTGATTAAGATTGACAGGCAGATTGACCACATAGAAGAACAGAAGCGCAGGCTGAAGGTTCAGGAACTATCATTCAATTCCTACTATGAGTTTGCCCTGGAGCGCATTCCGCAGATTACGTCGTTGGAGAAAATCAGTTTCAATATACATGACTTTGCAGCCATACTGAAACAATTCTACCGTGGCGGCGAGCTGGAGATGACGCTGAACTCCGACCTGGACATTAATCTGTTTGACGAGCGTTTCATTGTGTTCGAAATAGATAAAATAAAGGATGATCCGGTGCTATTCCCGATTGTGGTGCTGATTATCATGGACGTGTTCCTGCAGAAGATGCGTATCAAGAAGGGACGGAAGGCTCTTATTATCGAAGAGGCATGGAAGGCAATCGCTTCACCTACCATGGCGGAATATATAAAGTATTTGTATAAAACCGTCCGAAAATTCCACGGAATAGCCGGTGTGGTTACTCAGGAGCTTAATGACGTGATTGATTCCCCTATTGTGAAGGAGGCCATCATCAACAACTCGGATGTGAAGATTCTGCTTGACCAGACCAAGTTCAAGGACAGGTATGAGGATATTGCAGCCATTCTGGGACTCACTGACATACAGCGTCAGCAGATTTTCACCATCAATGCGCTGAACAACCATGAGGGAAGAAGCTACTTCAAGGAGGTGTGGATTTGCCGGGGACAGCACTCGGATGTGTACGGCGTGGAGGAAGCACCGGAATGCTACTGGGCATATACTACAGAACGTACCGAGAAGGAGGCACTGAAGATTTATCTTGCCCGGTACGGTACGCTGCAGGAGGCCATCACCCGCATCGAGGAAGACCGCAAGGCGGACGGAGGGCTTCTGTATCTGGAGTTTGCAAGAAAAGTCAACCAACATCAAAAAGTTATGTCACTATGGTAAGAACAGTATTAAGAATCATATCGGTTATAATGCTTTCTGCATTTGTCTGTATTAATGCACATGCTGCCTGGAGAATCGTATTCGACCGCAACTGCCTGAAGATTGTCCTGGCCAATACCGCTTCACAGAAACTTATCGAGGAACAGCACAACCAGCGTGTGGATACCATTGCAGCCAAGAAACAGAAGGTGGAACTCTATACGGTAAGCATGGCTACAATGAAGGAACTATACAAGCTGAGCATGGAGAACATATCCGGTTTCGGGACTGAAAGTCTTTATTATAAGGAAATAGGCCTGTGCGCTCTGGATATTCTGCGAAATGTTCCGGTACTTGTCAGTACAGTAAACAAGGCTAAATTTTCAAACAAGCTGCTCTGTCTGAACGAACTTGGCAATCTTGTAGCGGAAACCCAGCAGCTGGTCGGCAACTTTGTCAATATCGTTAACAATGCCAGAATTCCCAATCCGTTGCAGGGACAGGCAACTGCAGAAAAAAAGGATGACGGCTACAACCTGCTGGACAGGTATGAAAGGTTGACACTGGCCAACAGTATCTATACTGACCTGAACAGGATACGCTACAAGGTGGAAGGGATGGTTCTGATGGCACAGTATGCCACTGCAAACGACCTCTTCTTTGCCATAGATCCTGAAGGATGGGCAAATGTGGTGACCATGAAGAATCATGTGGGGAATCTTGTACAGGACTGGAACGGACTGGTTGCTTCAAATTATTAACCCTTAATATGTATGAGTCTGTCATGAGAATCAGGAATATAAGTATCATATCAGCCGGTATTATAATGCTGTTGCTGCCTGTAAAGGCTTCCGCTTTCATAATACCCAAAGACCTGCCGACCATCGAAGCACTCATTGCCCTGCACAAGGCCATAAAGAAGGACGAGGACAAGGCTCTTACAAGAGTGGCCACAAGCTATGGCGAGCAGTCGCTCATTGAAAAGGGTGCGGAAAAGTTCAATGATGTCCGGACTACTCTGGATACAAGGCTGAACAATGCCTATTCATACCTGGTGCTGGCCGGTGCCATTTCTTCAACGGCCAACTCACTGTATCAGCTGGTAACGGAATACAAGGACTTTACCGGCAATACTTTCAGCCATGTATCGAAGAAGCCTTTCGTGGCCTGGTATTATGCCGATGCCAACGTGGCAATATCAAGGGAGATACAGCACTGTTACAAACTGTATGCAACCGTGGCCGCTTCGGGTATAAACCTAATGAAGGCTTCCATGGATGAAAAGCTGAATCTGGTAATGACACTGAAGACTTCCATCGACAGGGCAAGGTACATAATAGACAATGCCAATCTGTACTGTTTCCTTGTTACGGACTGCGGATGGAAGCCGGACTATATCTGGGAGATACTGAACTCGAATGTGAAGAATGAGATAGCTGAGCGTGTAATCAATAAATGGAATCAGGGATATGCAGGTTAGAATTATATTATTGTGCCTGTTCTGTATGGCGGTTTCAGGTACAGTTACTGTTGCCAATTCCCAAAGCATAGTCAGTGACAGTGAAAAGCAGAAACAGTGGAAGTCAATGGAGAACGGTCCGTGGGATTTTGCTCCTGACTGGTATTACTTTTTCCTGCATAAGAAATATTCCGGTGCGGAAATGTACTGGAAATGGGACTGGTTCAACTCCGGATTCCGTGTCCGTTTCAAGGAACCCAAGTCTGATGTGAAACGTATCATGCCGGTACGTGTGACTGCCGAAGAGACGCAGAGGCAGAAAATCAAGAAAGTGGAGAGTGAGCGCAAATATATCGAGGAACTGTATAAGGAAGAACTGGCAAGGGAGGCTGACAGAAATGTTGACCTGATGTATGCCACTTACAAGGACGAGTTCAACCGTATGCAGGACTGTATCACGGACGGACTGCTCTACTGTATGCAGAAGAGTGACGGCAAGCTCCGCTATCAGGTAGACGAGCTGAGCCGCCAGAATGAAATACTCTGTGCGGATATAGCCTATATACATAAAACCGGTGTCGGCTATGGACTGGAGAACGCCAAGCGGCAGAAGGCATACGAGGAAGCCAAATCCAGGATGGCAGAACTGGTCAACAGGACTGCACACCTTTGTGCCGTTGCCGCTACACACTATTAGACATTCTCTATAATTGACGATAATACAGGTAATAATATTAAACAAATAATATAATCAATCATGAATTTACTGTTTATTCCGCTGACAATAGGACTTCCGGCCATTGACGAAAGTCTGGAAAAGCTGCTGACGGCCATGGAGACATTTCCCAATGTGGCCGTTCTCGGTGATGCCGTTTCAATGGCAAAGGCTCTCGGTCTGTGTTTGGCCCTGTGTGTCGGTTCATACGAATGCTGGATGATGATGCTCGGAAGGCGTGGTATGGATGTCATGAAGCTGTTGCGTATCATTGGCATTTCCCTGTGTATTTCATCCTCTTCATGGATATGCTCTGCTCTGCAGGTTCCGGGAAAGAGTCTGGAGTCAGCTACATGGGCTATGGCCAAGGCAAAGAACAAGGAAGTGGCGGCCTTCGAGCTGAAGGTGGCACAGAAACAGAGTGAATATCTCGACAGGCTGAGAACCGTACAGGACTCCATAGCCACGGCAAAGCAGGTGGCCGAAATCGGTCAGGATGCTGCCTGGTGGGACAAGCTGATATATAATGTGGAGAATCTGGGCTCGACCATCAACAACTACGCCCAGAGGGCTGCCGTGGCGGCTGAGACAAAGGTCAGTGAATGGGTAAACGATGTAATACGCTTTGTCGGAGAACTGATTTTCCAGATGTCGTATTACGGGATGCTCGTGGCACAGAGGATTTTCATGGCCATCATGATGATATTCTGTCCGATCATGTTTGCCCTCTCGCTGGCACCGCCATGGAACTCGGCCTGGAGCCAGTGGATGTCCAAGTTCCTTTCCCTCTCGTTATGGGGATTCGTGACCTATATGTGCATCTATTATATAGACTTCATTCTTCTTTATAACCTCCAGCAGGATCTGGTGGCATACGACCACCTGCTGCACGGCTCGGTAAACTCATGGGAACAGATCGGCGCACTGGGACTGCAGGGAATAGGCTCCAACTGTATGTATGCCATGGGTATGCTCGTGGGTGCCTATATCATACGCTTCGTTCCTGAAGTGGCTTCATGGCTGATTCCGGGAGGTGTAAGTTCGGGTACAGGTTCCGTTGCCGGTTCGGCTGCAATGGGCATCACTTCGGCTGCAGGTGGTATGGCCGGAAGTATGGCAGGTTCTGCCATGAAAGGAACAGGTTCGGCTGTCAGGTCATTAGTCAAATAACTTCAAATCTTTTTACAATATGCTTATTGAATCCCTTGCACAGAAAACCAGACTGGCCATGATGACGGTATTTGCTGTAATCGGAGGCTGCACCGTCATCTGTGCCTTTATCATCTGGTGCTGCATTTCCCTTGTCAACGAGGAAAGGCAGCAGATTTATGTACTTGACGGAGACATTCCGTTTCTTGCCGAGCGTGCACGGCTGGAAGCCAACTTCACTATGGAGGCCAAGGCGCACATACAGCTGTTCCACCAGTATTTCTTCAACCTGCCGCCCGACAACGACTATATCAAATGGACGGTAGGGAAAGCGATGTATATGGCTGACGGGACTGCGCTGAAACAGAAACAGGCCATGGACGAGAACGGTTTCTATTCGGACATCATTTCCTCTTCGGCTGTCTGCACCATCATGTGCGACTCCATTCAGTTTGACGAACATGAACGGAAGTTTACCTATTACGGTACGCAGCTTATCAAGCGCAGGACCAGGGACATCAGACGCTCGATGGTGACAACAGGTTACATCGAGTCCGTACCGAGGACAAGGAACAATCCGCACGGTCTGCTCATTACCGGCTGGAGGACTCTTGAAAACAGGGATTTGGACTATTGATATACTGATATTATGAAATCATTCAGAAAAAAGATACAGGAAAGCCGTCTGAAAACGCATCTGCTTGTCAGGTCGTGGTTGCAGCCCAAACTGGGTGTCATCGGAACAAGATACCGTCTGGCCGCAAGAATCAGACTGGCCAACAGATGTGCGGCTAAACATCCGAAAACGACATTCGCAGGTGTAGCGGGAACGCTGCTTCTGCTACTTGTAAGTACCGTAGCCATAGATTCCGGCAACGGAAAACAGAGTGAACCGGATGTCAGTTCGATTGCCAATATGGAACCGGTGTTTCAGGGATTCCGTACCATCCAGGCAAACAAGGACATTCACCGCAGTGTATTGACGGACATGACGGTGAAGGGACAGTTACTGCGTCATGAACTGGACTCCATGATTGCCATACCTGTAAAGAGCCGTGAGGATTCCTTGCGGATCATCCTCAAATACCGGCAGCTGGAAAATATAGTCAAATCCATTAAAAACAATGATAACCCATGATTAAGATTAATTTCAAACAGCCCAAGTATATCTTTCCGCCGGTCATATTCGTTCCGCTGTGCGCACTGGTATACTTTGTGATGCAAACCTTCTCCGGCGGTGAGGAGACTGCCGGAACGGTAGCTACAGACCGTATCAACATGGAACTTCCCCAGGCCAATGCCGAGGAAGCCGGAGACAAGATGTATGAGATGTCCAGACGTTTCGGTGACGAGGATGCCTTCACAGCTGTCAGCGGTATCGGAGAAGAAGAACAGAAGAAGGAGGAACTGGAACACGGGTACAGCGAGGAGGAACTGAACCGTCTTGATGCAGCTGAAGCTGAAAGACAGCGGCAGCAGAGGGAACTTGAAGAACTGGAGCGTTCCCTTGCCGAATCAAGAAAGCATATCAATGCATATGCCTACGGGAACGGTCCTTCGGAAAACAGTGAAACGGGTTACGGAGGTATGGGCTATTCCTCACAGGACGAGTTCGCACGTGACCTTGAAGAGATTCAGCGGAGGAGCTATGAACGGCAGAAGGCCATTGAAAGCGGACTGGGTATCAAAGACCCGGAAGCAGAGGAAGCGGAAAGAAAGCACAGGGCTGATTCCATAGCTAAAGTACGTCAGGAGGAAAGGGAACGCAACCGTCCGAGTCTGGTAATCAAGTCCGATGATACCAATGCCGACAGATTCAATACGGTTACTGCTCCGGATGAATTTGCCGAGAACAAGCTGATACGTGCCATGATTGACCAGACTACAAAGGCGCATGAAGGCACACGTCTGCGATTCAAGCTTCTGGACGATGTGACGGTAAGCGATACAAAGCTGAAAAAGGGAACTTACCTCTATGGAACGGTAACAGGTTTCGGACAGCAGCGTGTCAGGGCTTCCATAACCAGTATCCTTATCGGCGACAGGTTCATCAAGGTCAAGCTTTCTGTATTTGACAATGACGGTATGGAAGGCTTCTATGTTCCTGAATCTGCATTCCGTGATTTCATGAAGGATGCCGGTTCCAACACGGTACAGCAGAATATCAGCTTTGAATCCACTGACGGTTACGGTACAGGTATTTCGACTGAGGCCATTGCACTCCAGTCGCTGCAGAACATGTACAACTCTGCTACCTCTGCAATATCTTCCAATATCAGAAAGAACAAGGCGAAAATCAAGTACAATACCATTGTTTACCTGATAAACTCGGAGGATGCGAGATAATATATCTGAATACAGCAAAGAAAATTATAGTAACATTTTAATATTCCAATATGAAAACCAGAATTTTTCTGATAATATGCCTTATCACAGGCATAGCCGTACATCTGTCGGCCAACGAGAAGATATACATCAACCGGGAAGTGACCACGCACATTGTCATGCCTGAGAACATCAAAATGGTGGATATTTCCACTACTAAAATTATAGGCAACCAGTGTACAGACAACATCGTCCGCATCAAGCCTTATCTGGAGGCTGATTCCATATCATCTGAAGGTTACAAGGAAAACGAACTGCTGGGTACACTCACCATTATCGGTGAGCGTCATATCGCACAGTATGACATCCTCTATACCGAATCACCCGAATATGCTTCTACCATCTACAATGTATCCTACAATGAGACACAGTCCTATATCAATCCGGAGGTTCCCATGCCGATGGCCGAGATTGCACGATATGCCTGGGCTGTCTATGGAAGCAGGAGAAAGTTCAACCAGATTGTATCCAATAAAAACGGAATCAGGGCATACATCAACAATATCTATTCCATCGGTGACTATTTCTTTCTGGACTATACACTGAAGAACAGGACCAGAATTGCATACGATATAGAGGAAATCAGGGTAAAACTTACTGACAAAAAGGAGACAAAGGCAACCAATTCACAGACCATAGAGCTTACCCCTGTATTTTCCATGAACAACACCCGTAAGTTCAGGAAGGACTACAGGAACGTGCTTGTGATTCCGAAGCTCACTTTCCCTGAAGAGAAGGTGCTTCGTCTGGAGATTTCCGAGAACCAGATAAGCGGACGTGTGGTGGTACTCACCATCGAGTATGAGGACATTCTCAATGCAGACGGCTTCGACTCGGATATTCTGGACGGTGCAGACTATTACCCCTACTATTATATTGATCATTCCATAAAAAAATAGGCCATGAAGAAGATTCTGTTCATTCTGTTTTGCCCGGTTGCATTCATCGGTGCATCGGCACAGACCGGAAAGGTTTCCGTCAATGCCGGATTCCTTTTTCCAAGTACGCTGAATGCCACTTTGGGTTATGAGTATCCGCTTTCATACGGAAATGCGGTCGAAGTATATGGTGAGGTCGGGAATCACTGGCAGAAGCCGGTATGTCACAATTTCTGGAAAGGATATTTCTGGGATGGAGGTATGGTTTACAAGCACCGTCTGGCACGGTACAAGAACGGCATGATGCGCCTTCGTCTTGGGTCTCAGTTCGGTGCGGTACAGAAGAAGTTCTTCTTCGGGCTGGAGGCCGGATTTGAATACAGCTATGTGTTCCGCAGCGGACTGGAGTTCTCTGTCATACAGAAGAACAATGTGAACTTCCTGCATGGGGATACTTTCCGCAATGGTCTGCTGTTGGGTATAAAGGTTCCATTTTAGTAAATTCATATACAGGTAGAGCGTATGGCATTTGAGGAGACAAGGGAACAGCAGCAGATGTACAACTACTTCAGGAGCTGCATCTATATCTTTCTGATTATTGAAATTATCATGAACCTGCCAGTTACGGCTGACAACAGGGTTACGCAGTTCGTACTCGACCTGCTGGCACGGTTCAGGGTTTTCAATTCCGTATCGGGATGCAAGGTGGCCGAACTGATATGCATCTGTATTGTCTGTATCGGCACAAAAGCAGAAAAGTCCCTGAAGTTCAATGTAAGGACAATGGTCATCTATCCGGTACTGGCCGGTCTGACACTTGTGGGACTTTGTTTTGTATTTCATGGCATGAGTTTCGGATTCAGCTGGCTGGGATTTCCTGCCAACCGTCTTCTGTATGCGGTATGTTCGGTGGTGGGTACCATGCTGGTACATCAGGGACTGGACGGTATTGCCAAGTATTACAACTACAAGGTCGGTGAGGACCGTTTCAACTTTGAGAACGAATCGTTCCAGCAGTCGGAAACGCTGGTCAGCAATGATTATTCGGTGAACATTCCGATGATATACTACTGGAAGAAGAAAATGCACAAAGGATGGATCAATATCATCAATCCTTTCCGTGGTACGATTGTTCTGGGTACACCGGGTTCCGGTAAGTCTTTCGGTATCATTGACCCGTTCATCAGGCAGCATTCAGCAAAGGGATTTGCCATGATGGTATATGATTTCAAGTATCCGACACTGGCAAAGACGCTTTTCTATCAGTACTGCAAGAACCGCAAGGCAGGCAAACTGCCTCAGAACTGCGGATTCCGTACCATCAACTTTACCGATGTGGAATACTCTAACCGCATCAATCCGATTCAGCGGAAATATATTCCGGATCTGGCTGCAGCTTCTGAAACGGCGGCTACTCTGCTGGCCTCACTCAACAAGGGAGGTGGAGAGAAGAAGGGCGGTTCGGAAGCCTTCTTCACCAACTCTGCAGAAAACTTTCTGGCTGCCATCATCTATTTCTTTGTAAACTTCCATCCGGTCGGGTTCAGGAACGGCAGGAAACTGAAGCGTTTCATATCACTGGAGGGAAAGAAGCTGGAAATTGTCATACGCAACTGGGATGACTTCAACGCCATCGACAAGAACGGCAATGTGGTGCTTGATTTCGTGGATGAGAACGGCAATGATGTATCGACTGACGAGGACCGTATGTTTGTGGACCTGAACGGATACAGCTATAATGACCGGACTGGCAGGAAAATTCTGATTCAGAGGTGCTGGTATGAAGACGAGCATGGCAATGAAGTGGAACCGGATACCGTAACCGGAGAGTACTCGGACATGCCGCATGTGCTTTCATTTCTTGGGAGACCATACGACCAGGTATTCAATATCCTGATGCAGGATGACAGGATTGCTTCACTGATGGCTCCGTTCAAGAGTGCTTACGAAAACAAGGCGAATGACCAGTTGGAAGGTATGGTCGGTACGCTACGTGTGAACGCCGCACGTCTTGTGTCTCCGGAAGCATACTGGGTATTCACTGGGGATGATTTCGACCTGAAGATTTCTGACAAAGCAAATCCGAGCTATCTGGTGATTGCCAATGACCCGGAAAAGGAACAGGTTATCGGCTCTCTGAATGCACTTGTACTTAACCGTCTGATTACAAGGGTGAACTCAAAGGGCAATATCCCGGTAAGCATCATCGTGGATGAGCTTCCGACACTGTACTTTCACAAGATAGACCGTCTTATCGGTACGGCTCGTTCCAACAAGGTAGCTGTCACTTTAGGCTTCCAGGAACTTCCTCAGCTGGAGGCTGACTACGGCAAGGTCGGTATGCAGAAGATTATCACCACCTGCGGTAATATCTTCATGGGTGCGGCACGTAACAAGGAGACGCTGGAGTGGGCGCAGAATGATGTGTTCGGAAAAGCAAAGCAGACCTCACGTTCCATTTCCATCAATGACCATAAGGTATCAACCACAATCTCTGAGAAGATGGATTTTCTGGTTCCTGCAGCCAAGATTGCGGATATGGCAACAGGCTGGCTGGCGGGACAGGCGGCACGTGACTTTACGGCTACAGATGACAGTATGCTTGACCATTTTGACATCGAGCAGTCGGAAGAGTTCAAGACTACCAAGTATTTCTGCAAGACACACTTTGACATGAAGAAGATTAAAGACGAGGAAAAGCACTATGTTCCTCTTCCTAAAATCTATGAGTTCAAAAACGACAAAGAGAAGGAAATCCTGCTCAACCGTAACTTCAAGCGTGTGAACCAGGAAGTAGAGGATATGGTAAAGGAACTTCTCGGTATCAGTTAAATATGTAATTTATGAATATGACCTTAAAACCGGCATTTGGACTTAGCGGCAGTGCATTGAAAGTCATTGCCATGATTTCCATGGTGATAGACCATATTGCTCTCTATCTGATGGAGCACGGTACCGTATTATACGAAACGATGCGCTGTGTAGGGCGCATCGCTTTTCCTGTATTTGCTTTCCTGATTGCGGAAGGGTTTATTCATACAAGAAGCAGGTACAGGTATTTCTTTACTCTGCTGGGCTTTGCCGTAATCAGTGAAATACCATGGTATCTGCTTAATGGAGCTGACGGGACACATAATGTGATGTTTACACTGGCCTTAGGAGTGGCCACGCTCATGGTTCTTGAAAATCTTCTGCAACGTAGTATGGTGCTGGGATTTCTTTGGACACTTGGCATGGCCGGACTCGCTTTATGGCTTGGAGTGGATTATGAGTGGAGAGGTATTATTGTAATCGGTATCTTTTACCTTTATAATATTCTGCTGAATATAGATAAAAACTATCGCTATTCATGCCTTATATTTTGTTATTTCATAATGGTAAGCATTCAGCAAACCCCGTATTTCCCCCTCTGAAAGTTCTTCTTAGTTTTGCGTGAATTTAAAACGTGAAACAATGAAGAACTTGACATTAGAAGAATTTAAAAAGATTCATGAAGAATGGAAGTCAACGGGACTTTCCATTCGTGACTATTGTCACAACACCGGCTTTGAAGAAAGCAAGTTTTATTATTGGCGTAAGAAACTTACAGAAGTCATGCTGCCGCATGCGAGCGGTTTTGTTCCGGTGAACATGTTTGACCAGAACGGCAAGCTGGGCATGTCTGTCACCGGCTCCGCTAAAGAAGCAACGGATCATGTATCCTGTGAAGTGGTCTATCCCAATGGTGTCATCTTGCGCATCCAGAGTGAATTGTCTCTGGAAGCGCTCCGTTCGTTAATCCTCTTATGCCGGTAGCCCATGTTCAATCTCAATGATTCAAACCGATTTTTCCTGTACCCGTATCCTACGGACATGCGCAAAAGCTTCTATTCGCTGAGTGGCATTGTGACCAACCTCATGGGCATGAACGTTCAGGATGGTGATGCCTATATCTTTATCAACAAATCATTGACCGGGTTGAAGATACTCCATGCCGAGTACGGGGGCCTGGTCATTTACAACATGAAACTTGAACGGGGAGCCTTCAAACTCCCCGACATTGACACCGATGACCCTGCCACTTCAAAGGGTATAAAATGGGCTGACCTGATGATGATCGTACAAGGAATATCCCCTTCGGAAGTTCACCGGTGCAGTCGATGGGAACCCAAGAAAAAGTAGTGTTTCCAGTCGTTTTTTACGGGCTGAAAATGAGGTAAAACGGCTTGATTTTCGTATCTTTGCAGTGTAAAAAAAGAACAGAAACCATGTCAGAAACCTCCAACCAGAAAGCCCTCATCGAGCAGCTGCTCAGCGACCGTGATGCCGAGTTCAGGCGGGCGGTGAAAGCGGAACAGCAGCTGAAGGAACTCTCGGACGTCAAAAGGATGCAGGCCGACTACGAAGCCAGACTGGCTGAAAAGGAGAAGGCCATCCAGGAGCGCGACCGGGCTTTGGAGTCCAAGGAAAGCCGGATAGCACAACTTGAACAGAAACTTCTTTATCTGGAGCGCAAGATGTGGGGTGCCATGTCCGAGAAGCGGCGTATCCCCGATGACCCCAACCAGCTCAAACTGGACTTTGACCTGCTGGAAATGACCCCGGAAGAGGAAGAGACGGTCCGCAAGGCTGTCGAGGAGGTGAATGAATACAGGAAGGTGACGGTCAAGGAACATGAAAAACGGGTTCAGGTCCGTCAGAAACTGCCGGACAACCTCCGCCGCGTGGAAGAGCACATCTATCCTGACGGCTATCTGGGGCATGAAGACGAATGGATCCTGTTCGAGGATGCCGAAACGTCCGAACACCTGGAACTCCAGCCTGCCGAACTGTACGTCCGGGTGACCATCCGGCATAAAGGCATGCGCAAGGAGACGAAGGAAATCGTTACAGCGCCCGTACAGAATGAACCCATTGCCAAGAGCTATGCCAGTGCATCGCTGCTGACCGACCTGATGGTCGGGAAGTATGTGGACCATCTCCCTTTCTACCGTCAGGTACAGATGTTCAAACGGTTGGGAGTCAGCATACCCCCTTCCACGATCGAAGTCTGGTTCCACGATGTGGCCGACCTGATGCGGCCAGCCTACTACCGGTTGAGGGAACTCATCCTGTCCACCGATTACATCCAGTCCGATGAAACGACGGTTCCCATCATCGACAACGAGAAGCACCGGACGGTAAAAGGTTACCTGTGGCTGGTACGGAGCATGGTCAACGGCCTAGTGTTCTTCGCCTATAATGAAGGTTCCCGGGGAGCCAAGGTGGTCCTGCAGCTCTTCAAGGATTATCAGGGAGCCATACAGACGGACGGCTATGCCGGATACAACATCCTGGAAAAACTGGAAGGCATAACGACATTGGGATGCTGGGTACATACCCGAAGGTACTTTGACAGGGCTTTATCCCATGACAAGGCGAGGGCGGAATATGCCTTGGCCCAGATCGGCATGCTTTATGATGTGGAGGGCATGGCAGACGACCAGCATATGGATACCCTCCAGCGCATGGAGCTGAGGAAGCGGCTTGCCTATCCCATCATACGCGCTTTTGAGAAGTGGTGTATCTGTGAACAGGGAAATGTGCTCCCGAAGAGTCCCATAGGAAAAGCCATCGGCTACTTCCTGAACAACTCTCGCCAGCTGGTGAGGTATACGATGGACGGAAGGTATCTCCCAGACACGAACCTGATAGAGAACAGCGTGCGTCCCGTAGCTGTCGGACGCAAGAACTATCTCTTCTGCGGCAATCACGACGCTGCTGAAGATGCTGCCGTCATCTACTCCCTGATGGGGTGCTGCAAGGCGGCAGACGTGGACTTCAAGCAGTGGATGAATTATTTTCTGAACCATGTCCACGAATATGACAGTGACTACTCCAAGGATCTGGTAAATCTGTTGCCACACTCTTTAAAGAAACAAGGTATCATTTAAGAATCTCGTAAAAACTAAGAGATGTCTCGTAAAAATAGGGACTTTTTCAGAGAAAAGTCGGAATTTTTAAGAGGCATCTCTTTATGTTTATAGACCTTGCAAGACGGGGTTTACTAATTGCTTACTCATAATGAGCTATTATGGTATAATTGGTACAATCTTTGCCATTTATATAATATATCTATATAATACCTTTAGAGGATTTATAAATATGAGTACTTTAAAGT
>OAWS01000575.1_pt1 | contig 27534 bp, 28 predicted proteins | sample 1517141 | NCBI WGS metagenome assembly OAWS01 (sample SAMEA2580173, study PRJEB22360) | human gut metagenome | biome: human gut; feature: human-associated habitat; material: faeces | place: Denmark | collected 2008/2010
AGTTTCTCCAAGCACATCCTGCCACCGGCCTGGTGGTCATCGACACACTCCAGCGTATCCGATCCACTGGGAATGAGGCAAACCCTTACGCCAACGATTATCGGGACATTGGTGTTCTGAAGGCACTGGCAGACCGGCACCGCATTGCGGTACTGCTGGTCCATCATCTGCGAAAAATGAACGATGACGATCCCATGAACATGATCTCGGGTACCACAGGCTTAAGCGGCGCGACGGATTCCAACTTTGTACTCCGCAAGAGTAAGCGCAGAGAGAATACCGCCACGCTCTACTGCACCGGCAGGGACATCTCCTACCGGGAGCTGTCTCTGGAGTTCAGCAGTGACACTCATGTCTGGAACCTACTCTCAGATGACGGTGAGCAGACAGGACAGCCAGCAGGACGAATTATCTTTCTTCTCTCTGCACTGATGCGGGAGCAGTCTGAAATTTGCGTCCCTGCCAAGGGGCTGCTGGAAAAGATCGACCCTGACGGTATCGAGGGATTTTCCCCGAACAGCGTTTCCCGTCAGATTCGCAAAAGCGTTGCCGCACTAAGGCGCAGCGGTATTTTAGTGACCTTCCGCAAGAGCAATGGCGAGCGCCTCATTTGCCTGCGTAGGGTCGATAGGGTCGATAATTCCCCTACCAGAAACATCGTCCCTATCGACCCTGTTGAGGAAACTGTCGAAGATGATGCGCCTGGTTCTGCCGCGAGAAAATCCTCGTCCTGACCGACGCCCCGGCGAAAACCAACGTTGCGGTGAGCGGGCGTGGGCGGCGGCGCAAGGGCACGGAGTTGGGGGGACGAGGGCAAGCATCGCGCCCGGCTATACGCCATGCACAGTTTCGGGGCGCTGCCCCGTACCCGGCCCCCGAGGGGGAGAAGGAGGATCAATGCAGAGAATAAAAAAGAGTGAAATCATCACGCTGCGGGTGACACCTCGTACCAAGGAAACCATCCGGGAGCGTGCGAAAGCCGCTGGACTATCTGTGCTACAGCGGATTGGCAAAAGAGATCGTGCGAGTGGAAGGGCTGGAACAGATGCTGTCTGAACTGAAAGCCCAGGGACGAAACCTGAATCAGCTCACTACCCTGGCCAACATGGGGAGGGTGTCCGTGGTCAAGGGTGATGCCCTGGCAGAAAACTACGGAAAAATCTATGAACAGCTCCGGGAGCTGCTAAAGGGAGTAAATGGGGCCCCCATAAAAGCGGTAAACCGCTTTTGTGGGGAGAGGAAGCACCCTGGAATGAATGAGCTTTCAGTCGATCAGGCTGGAAGCGAATGATACGGAGGAGGTGTCGACGATATGGCGACGTTCACCGCGATCAAGAACCGTGGTGGCGGCAGCGGTGCTCTGGGTGGTGTGCTGCACTATGTCCAGCAGGATGAGAAAACCACATGGGAAGATCGTCGGCTTGTATCCGGCTGGAACTGTACTGCTCGGTCCGTCTACGATGAGATGCGGCTTACCAAGGAGCAGTTCCATAAGACAGACGGCCGGCAGTACTATCACTTCGTGCAGTCCTTTGAACAGCAGGATGACCTGGCCCCGCATGAGGTTCACGCTATGGGGCTGGAACTGGCCCAGCGCGAGTTTCCTAACTTCGAGGTACTGGTGGCCACCCATGTGGACACAGGTCATTTGCACAATGTACGCCCGGATAGGGCAATGAGAAAAGCAGTATGAGGTACTGCCCCGTAAGATAACGCGGGAAACAACCAGCCTAACCGAAAGGCGAAAGCTGACACGGGAACACAGTACGGCTGGAAAGCGGTAAGTCACCTAAAGGCAATCGGGTGCGACTGAACCGCAATGTTAATCGGATATAAGGTATAAGTTGGATTTACTGAACGTGAGCTTCCAGTTTCTGTTATGTGCCGATAGAGGAAAATTGCCTGAAACCTCTGGTACGGAAAAGGCAAGTTATGGTTGTGGGCTTGTCGGTTATCAATCATTCCGTACAACCTGTAGGGGAACCTATGGTAACGAAGCGAAAGCGATACCGAGAATCCGAATTTACCAAGTCTCATTGCTAACCGGGGATGCCCTAACCAGGAGTGCCACACGAAAGGGGGAATGAAAAAGCGGCTATGGCTTTGGAGCCTGAAAATCCTGCATGGGTACGGAGTGCTCGTAGTAGTCCGAGAGGGATAATGACCCTTACATGGCGAAGGGGCACAGTTATTGCGCACTAAAATTAGAAGTTGATTAGGGAGGAAAACCTCACATGAAGCCAACAACGGAAATTTTAGCAAGAATCAGTCAAAACTCACTTGCAAATAAAGAAGAAGTATTTACAAAACTGTATCGCTATCTGTTGCGTCCTGACATTTACTTTGTGGCATACAAAAACCTGTATGCCAACAACGGTGCGGCAACAAAAGGAGTAAACGAGGATACGGCGGACGGTTTCAGTGAAGCCAAAATAGATAGTATTATCAAAGCATTGGCGGACGAAACCTATCAGCCCATGCCGGTGAGGCGAACCTATATCCAGAAGAAGAATAACCGCAAAAAGCTGCGTCCCTTAGGTATACCAACCTTTACTGACAAATTGGTGCAGGAAGTGTTGCGGATGATACTGGAAGCGGTATATGAACCTATCTTTCTGGATGTCTCCCACGGTTTTAGGCCAAAAAGAAGTTGTCATACGGCCTTAAAACAGTTGAGACGGGAGTTCAACGGTACGCGTTGGTTTGTTGAAGGCGACATCAAAGGTTGCTTTGACAACATCAACCACGCTGTTCTTGTAGGCTTGCTGAACAATAAAATCAAGGACGCTCGGATAACCAAGCTGATTTACAAATTCCTGAAAGCAGGATATTTAGAGAATTGGCAGTACCATAAGACGTACAGCGGTACACCGCAAGGCGGTATCATTTCTCCGCTACTCGCCAACATCTACCTGCATGAATTGGACAAGTTTGTAATGAAGTTGAAATCCGAATTTGACACGCCCGGAGTGGGACAAATCACACCTGAATACCGAGAGCTGCACAATGAAATCAAACGGCTATCCCACCGCTTGACGAAAGTAACAGGTGAGGAAAGGGAAATGGTGCTGGCAGAGTATAAGCCCAAACGTCAGAAACTGATGACCATTCCCTGCACTGCGCAGACCGACAAAAAACTGAAATATGTTCGGTATGCGGATGATTTTCTAATAGCAGTCAAGGGAAACCGTGAGGACTGTCAATGGACTAAGAGCAAACTGGCCGAGTTTATCGGAGATACACTGAAAATGGAACTCAGTGAAGATAAAACGCTCATAACCCATAGCAGTAAATGTGCAAGGTTCTTAGGCTATGATGTGCGTGTGCGCAGAAGCGGAAAAATAAAGCGGGGTGGCCCCGGTCATGTAAAAATGCGTACCCTCAATGGGGGTGTAGAACTGTTGGTGCCACTTAACGATAAAATCCGTCAATTCGTTTTCACTAAAGGTGTGGCGATACAGAAGAAAGATGGTTCCATGTTTCCAGTTCATCGGAAATATCTGGTTGGGCTCACAGACTTAGAAATCGTTTCAGTATACAATGCGGAGTTTAGAGGAATATGCAACTATTATGGTATGGCAAGCAACTTTTGCAAGCTGCACTATCTTGCCTACCTTATGGAATACAGTTGCTTAAAAACCCTTGCTTCAAAGCATAAAACCAGCCTATCCAAAACCATTGACAAGTTTAATGATGGCACAGGAAAATGGGGTATACCCTATGAAACGAAGCAGGGAAACAAAAGGCGTTACTTCGCAAATTACGCCGACTGCAAAGGTAAGGGCCCTGCTACGGATTACATCAGCAATGCTGCCGTTGTCTACGGATACGCAGTCAATACCCTTGAAAACCGGCTGAAAGCAAAGGTCTGTGAGTTATGCGGAACGACAGAGAGCGACCATTACGAGGTTCACCACATTAACAAACTCAAAAATCTCAAAGGCAAGGAACGGTGGGAAATCGCAATGATTGCCAAACACAGAAAAACGCTTGTGGTGTGCAGGGATTGCCACCGCAGTATTATCCACAAAAAGTGAGTTTTGTCTGAACGAGCAGTAACAGAGCCGTATACTCCGAGAGGGGTACGTACGGTTCCCGGAGAGGGTGGCGCAAACCTATCACAGCAATGTGACAAGGCGGTGCTTCCCTACTCCACCATATCATTTATAATTCGACTTCGCTGAATGCCACACGGAAATTCAAAAACTTCTTTCTTTCCGGTCTGGCGGTGCAAAGACTCAGTGATATGGTTTGCCTGGAACACGGGCTGTCCATTATTACACCGAAGCCGTATCGGGAGCGCCAGAAAAGAACCGTTTATCCCAAGAAGCGTACCCAGCGTGATGAATTATGTGATGCGATTGATGCGGTGCTGAAGCAGAAACCAAAGAGCTTTGATGGCTTTGTTCAGGCTCTGACTGACATGGGATTTGAGTTCAAGGATGGAAAGCAGCCTGCGTTCAAGGGTAAGAATCAGAAGCGTTTCATTCGGCTGCGTTCCCTGGGCGAAGGATATAGCAAAGAGGAGCTACAAGCTGTTATCTCCGGTAAGAGTCTGCACAGATCCAGAGGTGGTTCTGCAAAGGCTCCCACACAGAAGCAGTTCCAGATGCTGATTGATGTTCAGGCAAAAATGGCTGAAGGCAAAACGGTCGGATATGAGAAGTGGGCCAAGAAGTTCAATCGAAAAGAAGCTGCCCGTACCGTCATTCTCCTGAAAGAAAAAGGTCTGGGCAACTACGACGATCTGACTGCTCATATTGAAAATCTGTCTGCCCGGTTCGATACGCTTTCTGATTCTATCAAGGCCGCAGAGAAACGTATGGTTGAGGTTCAGGCATTGCAGCAGCATATCAAAAATTATCGCAACACAAGGCAAATCTATATCGAGTACCGCAAGTCTGGATATAGCAAAAAGTTCTTTGAGGAACACCGTCAGGAAATCACAATTCATAAAGCAGCGAAGCAAGCCTTTGACGAATTGCAGATTACAAAGCTCCCGTCTATGCAATCGTTGTATGAGGAGTTTCATCAGCTGACAGTCCAGAAAAAGCAGGACTACGCTGAGTACCGTCAGATCAGAAAAGAGAAAGAAGAACTGCTGATTGCCAAGCAGACGGTTGAAACGATTTTGAATATCGACAGACAGAAAGAGCAGGAAAAAGAACAGGAGAAAGAGGAAAAGAAGAACTTCCGTTAAAGCAAAAAGCCACGGTCTGCACTCCCCCAAAGGGTGCGGATCGTGGCTACTTTTTTGCTTTTCGACTTCGGTGCTTTCAACCATGGGCAAATTTTTATTCTACTGTTCTTTTGAAAACGATTGAAAATCGTGCAGCCATCATCGGCAGATGATGTTCAAAGGGGATTGGGGATGCTGCCCCAACAAGCAAATTGGCGAAGATTGCACCGAAGGGAAAATCGAGAAAATGAGTGAACCTGTACAGGTTTACACTGCTTGCCAATTTGTTTTTCCTCACTATATTTTACTTTTTCTTTAGCTCAATACGTCTACGCAACAGAGAATTTATATTCATCACAGCTGTATTCATTGCCTTTAGGTTTTCTTCAAAATCGCCATTTTCAATACAAGGAGCAGTATCTAAGAGAAATTGAATCTGTCTGGCAATATTATTCTCGCAGTTAATTACAGAACTCTTTCCGTATCCGAAGTCGCTTTCAACGGACAACTTTTCTTCTAGTTTCTTTACTGAATATATCAGTGAATCGAGTTGTTTGCTGTTCCTGCGAGCTTTCAACTGTTTGAGCGCATCAGTTACATCCTGAATCATCAGATACGGTTCTTTCTTTGTAAGAATGGCATTGGCCGCATTTGGCTCAGGTTTTGCTTGGAGTTGTTTCCCGACAAAGAATAGAGAAGTAATCAGTCCTGCCAACCATACCCACCAGAAAATCCTTATACCAATGATGCTATTGACCTGAGGTAAAACAGCATTTGGATCACGTATAGTATCTATGATATTCTGAGGATCAGTGAAAAGCCAATCAACGAACGATACGATCCTTCCATAGATGTTAGGAATCACGATAAAGTATGCGATTACTCCAACTAAAAGGATAATTACTGGAATGACGAACACAAATTTGTTCATCACCTTTTTATCTAAAGCAACAGGCTCGTCCGGTTCACTTACAGTAGGTGGAACAAAGTTCACGACCCGTCCATTAGATTTAGGTGGAGCAGTGTCTGCTACATTTTCGTGTTCATATTTTTGTTCTGGTCTTACAACAGGTTCTACTTCCGGAATATCTGTAGGAGGAACTTCACCAATGCTTTCAAACAAGTGCTTGTTAATGGAGTTGTTTCGTTCATCTTCAATATGTTCTTCTGAACCAGATAGCGGAGCAGTTTCACCTAATGTAGAACCATATTCTTTTGCACTTGGCTCATCAATCGGTTTTGTGCAAGAAGATATACCAAAATTTATTTTTTCATTGAATATCTCAGAAGGTGTGTTGTCGATTGCCAATTCCAAAGCGCCCATAAATTCATCGGCGGTTTGGAATCTTTCGGAGCTACTGGAGATTGCTTTTACAATAACACGTCCAATTTCTTCTCCACCAAGAGCAGGCAGATCAGGTGTTTTTCCACTCATTCTTTCCTCAAAGGCGGCATCTTCATCCTGGGCAAAATATTGTTCAGGGAAACGAGGAAGGAAAGGATTTCTGCTGTAGTTTAGAAGTCTGTAAAGCACAATACCGAGGGAATATAGATCAACAGACTTTGTGTAACCTTCTTTCCCAAGATATACCTCTGGAGCGAGAAAATTTGGTGTACCTTTTAGGGATTCGGCTTTGGAACTATCCTTCAAAACTTTTGAAACGCCAAAGTCGCCAATCTTATACTCACCCTTATCAGATACGAAAATATTATCGTCTTTTATATCTCGATGAATTACACCGTTGTTGTGACATGATTGGAGTCCATTCAATACGTCCAATCCAAGTTTAACGACATCACGGACAAGAAAATCTGTACCTTGGATAAAATCTTCAAGGGGAGTCAGATATTCCATTAGGATAAAAATATCATATCGTCTCGGTGAGTCAGTAACAAGAATATCGTTCTCGTAATATCTGACGATATGTTGCACACCTTTCTCGGAGAGATCATTCAGGATTCTGATTTCCGAAACAATATTCTTAAGCATTTGGGAGAAATAGCTGTCTGCCTTGGAAACATCACCGCCCATAGAGTTCAGTACAGAATAGTATTGTTTTTCAGTTGGAATTGTGATGTGTTTTAGCGCACGAACATACTGACCAGCAGCATTTGTTTTGATGACTTTATAGACCGTACCAAATGCACCTGAACCGAGTTTTTCGCTGACAGTATAGCCCAAAATATTCTTCCCAATTAAATTTGTTTGTGCCATGAAATCACCTCCTTAGTGGTATAAGCATAACGGTTGCGTTGTCTGCATCGTGTGACGCTACCGCTTCGTTAACAAGTTGTTTGCCGGCACTTTCCAAATTGTTTGCTGAGTGCAGGATTTCTGAGATTCGACTATCCGGAAGATAGTCTGAGATCCCATCGCTGCATAGAAGCATCACACCATTATCTAAAATAGGGTAGTATTCATCAGCTTGCAAAACATAACCATTCTGGCCATAACCAATATAACGATTCAAGTTTTTTCGAGCAGGAAAACCAGAGAGTTCCTTTCTGGTCAAAAGCCCAAGGTCAAGCATTCGCTGCCCTTCGGTATGATCTTTTGTGATTTGAATGAGTGCATCATTGTTAAAATGATAAGCACGGCTGTCACCTATATTTAAGATGGCATAATCCGCCCCACAAATGACAAACAAGACAAGGGTGGCACCCATGCCCTTGAATTCGTCTTGCGTGTGGCTCAGATTGCAAACAGTGTTATTGATTTCTGCAATGACTGTTTGAAGATAAGCAACAGCGCTTTTAATGGAATCGTGTCGTTGCAGTTCTTTCTGTGCTAATGCAAGTTTCTCAACACATATCCGGCTGGCAACTTCGCCTGCATTATGTCCACCCATGCCATCACTGACTGCGTAAAGGCGTACGCCTGATAGATCAGGTTCACTGAAAAAATAACATCGATTATCTGACATCTGCCTTTGCAAATCAGGTGCCAGATAAAAGCCATTGACAAGAAAATTATCTTCATGATTTGGCCGTTGTCCGATGTGAGAGAAGCAAATTGCGGAAGATAATTTAGTGTTCATATAAACTTGCAAGTTTTTCAAGAAAATCGTTTCTTTCAGTATCTTCAAACCCACGGAATACAATTTCTCTTATATCCTCGTGATTAAACAAATACTGAAACTGGTCTCCAATATGTCCTTCAGGATACAGAACCCCTAAGTAGTCGTATTCCTGCCCATTTCCGCTTGCATCGCTTTGCATAATACCGTTAATCATCAAACGTTTTTCGCCATCTTTCAAAAGAACGATTGAACCAATCGGTAACAAATCTTTAATTCTCATGATTTTATTCCTCCGTTATGTGAATGATAATTTCCCGAACCAACTTCCTATCGACTCAGAAACATTCTTTGCCGCATTACTAACTGCACTACCTATTGCTTCACCAGTATCGAGGATAGTGTCGGAAATCCATTCGGTGGTTGTTTTCCCTGTTAGAGCTTTTACACCTGCATTGAGACCAGCAACAACTGCACCGCTTGCAGCTACTACTACAATACCTGGCGCTGCAACAGTGCCTAAGGCTGCTGTTACAGCGGCACCAACAACAATACCTGTGCCGTAAGTTAATGCGGTATCAACTACTGTTTCTGTAATAGTTTCTGCAATAACCCGCCCGTCTGACATAGTTCCATTGGAATTGGCTTGTTCATCTTTGTTACTAAACCAATTTAATACTCCATTAACGGCAACTGTGCCCCAGGATGCAACAGCTTTTCCGACTCCATTTGCCCCCTTAAAATTATTCACAATATTTTTGAACTGAGCATTGAATGGCGAGGTTTTATTTGTCAAATTATTGGCAAAACGAGTAAAAGGATTCTTGGCCGTTGAAGCTCTGCCCAACGGTTTTAGACCTGTAATATTTTTTGCCCACCATGCCATTGCGGTTTTTGTCCCAACTGCATTTCCAATTTTTTTGTAATTATTATAGGTTTTTGCGGCTCCTGATAAAAACCGATATGTGTCTACACCCGTCTTAGCAAGATCTCTCCAAGACTTGCCGTCTCTTATATCATTAATCAAATTATAGATTGTACCGATATAACCTGCACCAGATAAAATTTCTTTCCATCCATAATTCGACAAAAACTCATCAGTGAATATTTTAAGTTGTCCACCTGGTCCAACCAGATGAGGTATAACAACATCGATTTTTTCAAAATAATCAGTTGTTTTTTTGTATTCATTTAACTTAACATATTCGCCTCGTGCGTCTTCGATAAAGCGTTGATAAGATTCTAATGTTCTCGAATAAGATTCGAGTTTTCTGGAAAGCTGCGTAGCGGTGCTGTTTATGTTAGATTCAAAACGAATATCCCAGTCAAGTTGCCGAACGGTACGTTGAAAATCAGATTGGATACTATCTACGCTTGATGCAACAGATTTGCAACGGCTTCCAATCTGATTGAGACCAGAAAATTCAACATAAATTCGTGGCAAACTTCACAACCTCCTTTCTATCGGTTCCCCAGCGGAACGTAAAGGTCGCTCCGCCAGGGATAACCGATTATTTCAAGCTTCCAAAAAATCAGAAGACTTTGCCCTGCTCCTGAGCTTTCAGAGTGCCTTCACGCTCAGCAGCTTCATAACTTTCAGCAGCCTGGGTGAGGAATGTGCTGTATGCCTTAATGTCCTTGACAATAGTATCAAAAGTATTCTGCATATTTGCAAACTGCTTTTTTTCAGTTTCGATGGTGGTGCCTTTCATTTTGTTAGCTGTAGTCGTAACCTCCTGCAGCATTTCTGCATACAGAGACTGGATAGTTACTGCTGCATTTTCGAGGGTCTTAGCTTTGTCACGCATAACACTGGAATCTACTACTACTTGTGCCATAGTTTTTCTCCTTTCAAAATGATGATTTGATTACTTTCCGACACTAAGAGAGCTTGCTTTGCTCTTAATATCGTTTTCGGTGCTCTTCATTTTTGCGGCATATTCACGAAGGAACTGAACGTAGTTCTTCAAGGCTTTTTCTGCTGCGGAGAAGTCGTTTTTGTAGCCTTCGATTCTCTGGTTGAATGTGTCGCTTGCTTCACCTTTGTAAGTCACACGAAGATCAGACACAGCTGTATAGATGCTGGTGTATGCTTTGGTGAATTCTCCGGTTTTTCCCTCGATTTTGCTCGCAGAAGCTTCGAGTTCTTCAGGGGTTACATCAAAAATTGTAGATGCCATAAAAGTTCTCCTTTCGGTGTTTGAATTTTTTGAATAAATACTTAGTGTCCAGATTTCAAGGTGGCGGCTCGTTCTTCTGCTTCACGATCTTCACGCTGAATTCTGTCGGCACAGTATTTAATCGTTGACGCTAGATTGGACATCTGAGATCTTGTCCTGTTCATTTCACTGCGCAGGGTGCTTAATTTTGATATAAAAGCATCAGCTGCTTGGCCTTTCCATACGGCACGACAATCTTGTTCCATCTGTTCCAGAAGTTTAATCAGAGATGAGAGCTGAGATGCGTCATCTGATATGGAATTCGCTTGTGAAATAACTTTAGAGTAGTTTATTCTATATTTCATGGTGTCGTATCTCCTTCCTTTGCTAGATTAACAGCAGCTTGGCTCCATCGGAGATACCAAGTTGGGCAAAGCTGCATTCCAAACGTAATGCCGTATTGTCGCTTGTATCGAACAACATCGCATCGGCACTCTTATCTGAGATTCCGTACTCTGAGTTTAATATTCTTATCATCAGATTCTGAGCATTTTTGACAGACATATTGTTTGGAACGATAAAATCGTATGTACTATCCAGGGCTGGTATTTTTACTGTGATAGATATTTTTTCCATGAACCTCACCACCTTATCTCAACATTTTTTTCTTTAAGACAGAAGTAACAGCTGTGAGATTTTACATCTGGTACAAGCGGTAGGATTTCTATCTTTGCGGAAGCATTTTCATAGCAGTTTGGGCAGAGTATGTAGTTTTCTGCATTGACAACCAGTGACATAAACAGACGATCATTGTTCTTGGCTCCATTAACATTAAAACCGCATATAAAATAAATTCCGTATTGTGGAGCATCAATATACTGGAACACCTTTCGCATAAAGGCAGCCTGCTCATTGGTAATCATATCGAAGAAATCGTTGAATTCAGAAATGACAATAAACAGCTGTTCGTGCTGTCTGCCTGGTTCTTCTAAGCGTGCATTTAATTCTGGTTTCAATTCCTCGATGAACTCATCAAGAGCAGTAGCTCCGCTAATATACTGATACGAAGAACATTCATCGACAATATTTCTAAAAGTGCCATTGTCATCATCAATGAATACTAAACGTCTGTTACTGTATTGGGCGATGTTCATTAGAATAGTTCCGTAAAACTTACCCAAGCTATCTGTATCATTTGCACAGATACAGACTTTGTAATCCTCGGACAGAGTTATGCCATACATCAGTGCTGCAGACTTGGAGATTCCAAGGATAAGATTTCCACTTTCATCAAAAATGGATTCAGGTGGAGTGCTTCGTGGTGTCGGTGAATAATAGCTTGCAGGAGCTTCATAAGAATTATTTGAATCCTTTGTAGCTCCGTCTAGCTTAATTGGAGTGTATCCGTGCCAATTCGATGCCAATTCGATGTATTTCTGACTAATGGTTGCGATACGATCAGCTTCGGTTTCACCGTCAAAAGCGATTGCAGTCTGGAATTCAACAATTTCTCTATTTATTACAGTGATGCCCCGTCCGCTGATATCTTCAGGAACAACCGGAGGGCGCACATTATGAATATCTAGGTAGTTACTAGGATCATTCATTTTCAGGGTGAAATAAGTGGCAATATACTCAGTTACCTTGTAATATATAGAGTTTCGTGTACTTCCTGTAATAACGAAATAAACGCCAAAGGTTTTTCCGGCACTGATGATGTCGATGAAACTGTCTGATATATCCATATATTTGTCCCGGAAGGATGCAAAATTATCAATCAGGACAAGAATGGCAGGAAGAGGTTTTTTGCAAATAGCACGATAATCAGAAAAAGTACCACAGTTATTGTCTGCAAAAATGCGTTTGCGTTCATCGATTATGTCGTGCAGAACAAAAGCCAATTCAGAGAGTTTGCTTTCATCGTCTGCAAATACGACCCCGCCGGTATGCGGAAGATATGAAAGATAGCCTAAATTTCGCCCGCCAAAATCCATAGCATACAGATTCAGTTCTTCCGGGGTATAGGCATACTCACAAACCATGGAGTAAACCAGTGTTTGCAAGAATGTCGTTTTTCCTGTTCCACTTGCACCATACAATCCAACATGACCGGTTTTGGAGAAGTCTATCGTAAGCGGTTTTTGCTCCTGAGTGCGAACGTAATCTACCAATCCAATTGTTGCAGAACACAGCCCCTTCTTTTCTTTTTCAAGGGTCTGCAAAACAATTTTTTCAGGGAGCATATCTAGCCACAAAGGCTTCGCTACAACATTCTTCTTTTGCCCGAGGGCAACGATTTCAGAAACAACTGCTTCTAGTTGCGTTTTGTCAGACTTGTCACCAGACAGGTCAATCTTGGCGCTATGGATAGGATTGGCTGTATTATCAGTCATCTGTACCATGATTTCTTCGTCTGGCATATATGTTTTAGTAGGAATATAATCAGCTCCACTATAACCAGACTGAATACATTCGTAGATTTCATCATAGCCGACTTGCAGATACAGACGACCGGGGTTTTTAATCATTGCAGAGTCAGGTTTATTTATCATATCGATGCTGTCCTGTTTATCTGCAACCTTCAAGCAAACTCTAAAGCGAGAGTTGCTCATAATCTGCGGATCAACGATACCGCTTGGCTTCTGTGTCGCAAGAATCAGATGTATTCCGAGGCTACGACCAACTTGAGCTACGTTGATGAGTTGTGCCAAAAACTCAGGCTGCTGTGTCTTTAACTGCGCAAATTCGTCAATAATAATGACTAAGTGCGGCAATGGTGTATCAAGGCGTCCGCCTTTGTAATACTTGTGGTAGGAGTTAATATCCAGTTTATCAACACCAAGTGCAGCAGCAGCTTCATTAAATATGCGCTGACGAGACTTTATCTCTGCTTCCAACGAAACCAATGCACGATAGAGAATATTTCCCGACAAATTTGAAATTGTTGCTGACAAATGCGGCAGTGCAGGAGCGAACGGTTTAGCCATGAATGGTCTTGCCATATCTCCGCCCTTGAAGTCTACTAAGACAAAAGCAACTTCTTTAGGACTATAGTTAATAGCCAGCGATAAGATGAATGCCTGTAGGAATTCGCTTTTACCGGAACCTGTAGTACCTGCAACAAGTCCGTGGCAACCGTGATAGGCTTCGTGCAGATCCAGGCTGAACACTTCACCGCCTGCCATGACTCCTATTGGGGCTGCTAGAGATTTGGCAGAATTGTTGTTATCCCAATGACTTTCAATAGCAAGTTCGCTGACATTGCCTACTTTATACATTTGCAGGAACGATATACGATCAACGATACCCAAGGAACGAGAGTCTCTCTTGATAGGCAGTCGAGAGAGTTCATTCGCAAACGAGTGAATACGGCTCATTTCTACATCATCAAGAGTAAATGGGATGAACCTATTTGCATTTTTGTTTTTTATATAGTATCCAGTGCGAGTATCATCGCTTTGGATAATTGTTTTACATGATTTAGGCAGTTTTGTGATATCGCCATAGGCAAACAAAGTTGTGATACCAACTTGGTTCTCGGAATCATTCATATATCTGAGCAGAGCCTCTTTTTCAATCAAATTCGGCTCCGTGACGATCACAACGTAATGGGGGATAGGTGTGCCACCTCTATCCTGAGATTCTTCTCGCTCTTTTATCATCTCATCAATGATATTAAAAATATAATGAACCTCATCGGGATTTGTAGCAAAGAAACGAACCTTTTTATCGTTGCTCCAGATATGAGGTACATTCTTGAAATCATCAAAGTTATACACCTGTTTAGGAGATGTTATAAGCACGAGCTTTACTTCATCGTAGGAATGAAGTGAAATAATATTAAGGATCACCTCATTAAGAATAGTGCGTATATTCTTCTGACTGCCGATAATGCCAATCGTGTGATTAGTAAAAATGTCGAGCGTCAGTGGAACATTGTTTAATGTCCCGTACTTCTTGGAAAGCTCAACTGGCAAATTACGAAGTTCATCTTCATGCAGCTGAAATCCTTGCTTTGGAATTTTTAACTGCATTTCAAAAGGTCTGCTACCTAAACCCATACGGATAGCAAGAAAATCAGCATCCTCATGGGAACGCTCCCACAAGCGGAGTCGGTTACTTTCGTTATCAAGCATGGAGCATAAAATTTCAGGAGAAGGGCATAACGAATCGTTCAAAAGACGTACGGTTCGCTCTCTCTTTGAAATTAAGCTTTTTTCTATATCAGAGATATACGATAAGTATCTGCTCTTTCTATGGCTCTCATCAGCCAAGGTGCGCCTTTTCTGGTAGCTTCTAAGTAAAGAAGGCCACATAAGCGAACCCAATAGTAAACCTACTGCCATAGTGCCACTGGCAATAATGGTTGACATCTGACCGCCGCTAATTGCATTTGTGATAGATACGCCCAAACTTGCCAGCATTACCATAGACATAGTAATGCTCGGTCCGAGAGTTAGAATTGCAGGAGTTTTATCTACGGTAAACGGGCTAGGAGGAGCATCAATCTCAATTACATCGCTATCTAATGATTTTAGAATACGAGGTGTACTGACAAAGTATTTCTTTTCCGCTGCATCATTGATAGGCATTTTCACAGCAAAGGATGTCATCAACGATAAGGTACTTTCAGTTTTGAGATTACGCACAGCTATGAAGTCACCCATGTAAATGAGGGAAAGCCCCATGATAAAGACTTCATCAAAAGGCTTTAACTGTTGTGAATGAACAAGGCGACCGTTTACATAGATACCAATACTGCGTTTCAGATCCTCAATAAAAGCATTTCCATTGCTGTCAATGCGAATAGCTGCGTGTTTTTCTCTTGAAACAAAGTCGCTAAAATCATAAGAAATATCGTTTAGTGGAGTGCGCCCGATAAAAATATTTGTGTCTTTTGATAATGCGTATTTTTTATAGCCAGCCTGTATATCCGAGGTGGCAATGAACAGGGTTTTAACTGTTTTGCCGTTGCTTTTATTCTTAAATGCAAAATAGTCTCCACTATGTATTACATGGTCATTACAAGGATGACCATTCAGCGTTACTTCATATTTATCATCGAAGCTTTGTTTTAAGGTGTAGATAACGGATGCTTTTTCTTCTTCCTGAGAAAAAGGAATAGCGAAGTCTGATGGAAGTCCCAATGTTTCGAGAAACAGGCGATTCGTTCTGTTTTTCAAGACATCGCTTAACATCCGTGAAATTGCTCGATCTTCAACAAAGAACGTTACCAAGAAATCTAACATCGAATTATTCTTGGATTTAGCCATCTTTTCACCACCTCTACAAAATACTATTTACAATTTTTCTCCGCAGTTGCCGCAGAACTTCATGCCAGGCTTATTCTCAAAACCGCAAGAAGGACATTTTGATGCACTGAGAGGTTTTCCACATTCACCACAGAATTTCATTCCATCTGGAACTTCTTTTCCGCAATGAGGACAGATTATGGTAGTAGCGAGCTTACTTCCACAACTACCGCAAAACTTCATTGTTGAGTTATTCTGAGCACCACACTTAGGACAAGTGATCTGCGCATCAGGTTTAGTTACATTCATATTTTGTCCGATTCCGGAGAATACATTTCCAAATTGACCGGCTGCGCCAAGCCCCATGCCTAATCCGATGCCAGCATTGGCAATACTGCCAGAGGAAGGATTCTCTGCCAGTTTTTCTAAAATGTCGAGGGAACGGCGTTGCTGATAGAAGCCCTCACCAAGTGCAAGTTCTTCTTTGTAACCACGAAGTTTTTCGTATTCTTCTGGTTTTGGTGCGATCGACTCGCAATAGAAATTGACCAGTTCAATACCAAAACGTTCAAATTCCTCGTTAAGAGCTTCCTGAAATGTTGCTGATAGTTCAGACAAAAACTGCGAAATTTCCAAGAAGGAAATTTGCTTCTGAATCATATATGCAGCCGTTACAGACTTAATTTTCGAGTTAATCAAACCGTTAAAATATCTTAAGACGAGCATCGGATTGGTAGTTGTTCCATTAGGAACAGCACCAATAATTTTTGATACAAACAAACGGGAGTCTGTAATAGTAATTCCGTATTGTCCACGAGCACCAACATTCAAGATCAATCCATACTTAGGATCTTCGAGAGGAATAGGGGTAGAAGTTCCCCATTTCATATCGAGATTTGCCGTCTTGTTAATGTAGTAAATCTCAGCAGAGAATGGTGTTTTTCCGCCAAAAGGCAAATTTACAAGTTTATTCAGTATTGGTAAGTTGCCGGTCGAAAGAGTATGCGTACCAGGACCAAATAAATCAAGAGCTTCGCCCCCTTTAAAAAATAGGGCTTCCTGACCTTGGTTAACTATAAGCTGCGAACCCAGGACGAACTGTTCGGAAGGGCACTTATAAATAAGCCATTGTGAACCATTCGAGTTGCCATCATATTTAATTCGGTCAATGATTGCCATTTACATAACCCCCTTCTCAATTATCCTTCCTTTTGAATCTGCTTCTTTAATTCATTGCAAAAAACGCTATACGAATTGTCACGTGACAAATTATCAATATACGAAAGAATAGTATTCTTGGCATCTTCGCCTTCGTTTTTAGCCAGACGGTATGCACGAATAAAAATATTTAAGACTTCAGCAGCTGGTGCTGGTAAATGCTTGCCGGTAAAGAATCCGCCTTCTAATTGGCACCACCTTGCACGAATTTGCCTGAATTTTGCCATAGCAAAATGAGCACGCCAGTCATCAGGGCAAAGATCTACTGCTAATGATGCAATTTCAGATTCATCACAGCCAATTACACCGGAAACAAGATCAAAAATGTTATGACGGTCTTTTCTGGAAGCTACATTGAATGCACGAATGAAAGCAGCCCTCATATTACGATCTGGCAAGTACCGTGTCATGTCAACATATGTATCCATTTCTTGCTTTTCACCAGATGCTATGTTATATGCCTTCCTATATGCAGGGACTACCGACAAATACCCTGTTCTATCTCCGCCGGTAGAAGCATATCCAAGCCATGCACTCCAGCAATTTGGATCAATGTTAATTGCTTGCTTAAATTTGGTATTAGCCTTTCGATCATCACCCAGGTCAATTAATTTATACCCATCTGTAAGTAATTCCTCGACATCTTTCCCTTCGTATCCGTACACATGTTTTGTAATATTCTGAGTGATTTTTTGAACAATCTGATCTTGTTTAATAACAAACTGGGAAAAGCAGTGTTCACAGGTACCAATCTCATGTGAATTGTCAAGGATAATGTTACCGCCACACTGTTCACAGATTAAACTAATTTTAGCCATATCTGATATCTCCTTACAAAACAAAAAGCGGGACGAGATAATTGTTTTCACATACCTCATCCCGCCTTAATGTTATTTTTTTAGCCTTCGTTAGAAACAGATCTCTGGGTTGACTTATAACCGCTATTGGCCAGCTTAAGACCTAACTTACCAAATGCGGATTCGGTTGCCTCTTTAGCAGCTGCATAGTAAGCATTACGTTTCTGCTCCTTAAATACGTTACCAATAGCAGCATCAAAGGCCATAGCGGAGAAAATCTTCTCCTGGATCATCAAATATACTTCAACGTACAGATAGGTACCAACCGTGGTGTTGGAGATAGCGATCTTAGCTTCGCTGTCCACGTCAACAACAACGCACTGCTCTTTTGCAGCGAAAACTGCACCCATCAGACCCTTGCCACCTTTAAGAGTCTGGATAGTGGCCTTCAGAGGATACTGCTTTGCCTGCAGTTCGTTCAGGATAGCCTGCTCAAGCTGATCTCTCTTTCCGCCAGCATCTTCGAAGATGTAGCTGTCGCTACGGCCGGTGAATTTAGTGTTTGCCATGAATTTTTCCTCCTTGAAATGTGAGTTTTATATTCCTAAGCACTCTGGTGGAACTCAGACTGCTAAAGGTCCAATTACTTTACTTTTTTTCTGTCAATTGCCTAATTGTTTGTATATAATCCGGGATTTGATCCAACATGACAGATGTGGCTTCATTCATATCCAAAACAGCTATTAGCGCCATAAACATTGTCCATGACATTTTTTTCGTTCTTGTCTCTATAGCGCTATAAGTTTGTCTTGATACCCCTATGGCAGAAGCCATCACTTCCTGAGACATTCCCAATCGTGCTCTCATAACTGGAAGTTCTGCTGTAAGAGTCATGATTAACTCATCTCTAATTTTTGCTTTATCATCATACATGCTATTTTTCGCTCCAGTTTCGTAGAGTACCTTACTCCATGAAAAACACCGCCCAATACTGATAATTCAGCATTATTAGGCGGTGTTGACGATTTACTTGACGGCTAATAGGGTAGAAAGCCGCTGCATATTTTCCTGTTTTAACTCCATTGTAGGATGAACATAGCGATTCATTGTAATATTTACACTGGCATGACCTAATATTTCGCTAAGACTTTTCACATCAAAACCAAGCTCTATACACCTCGTTGCAAATGTATGGCGTAACGAGTGATAATTTGCAGGGGCAATTCCGCTTTTTTGTAACGCTCTCTTAAAGTGGTTTTGCATCGTTCGTGGCTCTAAAGGCGTTTGCTCACAATTAGTCAAAATATACCCTTTGGAAGAGGCCTTATATGACGCAAGAATGACTATCAGGTCATTTGGAACAGGGATTGTGCGAATGGAGCAGGCACTCTTGGGAGTTGTAATGACAATCTTTGTTTTTTGTTTGTTATTGGCTCTGTTCTGGATTCTTTGGAGCGTTTGGTGAACATGAATTGTGTGATCCGAAAATGAAATATCCTCCCAGCGCAAGGCACAAATTTCTCCTACTCTAAGTCCAGTAAATAAACACACCAATATGCCAATGTTGCAAGCATCAAGGTCAGAATACAGATATTGACATAATTTCTCCTGTTCAGCACGACTTAATACTCTCATTTCTGGAATTTGACGTTTTACCTGTATGGATTGTGCATCACAGGAAATGATGTTTCCTTTTTTGGCGGCGAATTGCATTATGTTCCGAATTAAAGATAAAATGTCCGAAACTGTTTTAGCCGAAAGTCCATTTCCTTTCAATCCACCCTCTGTAAGAAAAAGATTGCATTGTTCTTCAATAAAATCATGAGTTATATCGCACAATGGCTTGACCCCAAATGCTGGAAGTACATATGAGTTAAGGAGATTCCAGTATTTATTGCTTGAAGATTCCTTTACCTGGGGGCGTATAGTCTGAAACCATTCCATGGCAATACATTCAAAACAGACAGTAGGCACTTTTTGATTGGCAGTGGTAGAATTGCTTGCGAATGAGATTTGGTTAACAAGTTTTGCTTTGACTTCTCGATATGTTTTTGCATAAACATAACCATAATTTGCTTTACCAGCAGGGGTCCGAGATTTAATATATCGTCCTTCCCACCTGCCGTCTTTCCTTTTGTAAATGTTTTCACCTTTTCGGGGCATAAGGTGCACCTCCTTCCTTATGACTATAATTCTGACGGCAAATTGTGAATGTGGATCGCCCTTTGGAGACTTTTTCTACAAATATTTCGCTTTTTACTCACTTTACACATTGACAAATAGAGCGACAACGTGTAAAATAAGAATACAAACTTCAAAAAACAGAGAAAAATGTAGTTCGTGGAGTAAGGTACTCTACGAATTTTTTTATTATTTATCCAGAAAAATCGTTTGTGGTTTTTCTGGTTTTTTATTTCAATCATTTAATGCAAATTGCCTATAAAATTTTATCACATTGCATTTATAAATGCAACTTGCATCTTATGTTGGTTGTTGAGATTTTGGGTACATTTTATAATGTATAGCAGAATCATACACAGCGTGGAGGTGATTGAAATGCAACCGGAAATTGATTACGTTAAGATTGGTCAGCGCATTAGAGCTGCCCGATTGGAAAAGGGTTATAGCCAAGCTGATTTGGGTGCGTTGGTTGGTTGCTCGAACAATCATATGAGCCATGTTGAAGTTGGACAGACGAAAGTTTCTTTGGCAATGCTTCTAAAACTGGCATTCGTCTTGGAAAAGAACTTTGACTATTTTTTACTGGATACCCCATATGCAAAAAGCGACAGCATCATTGATAATGAGATTGCTGCAAAACTGAAAAAGTGCAATGTAACAACATTGATAACCGTAGGAAAGTTGATTGATGTCTTGATTGACCAGCAAGAGATGATAAAAAAAGCGGATCTTGATTGATATAATGAAAAAGAAGCCCATTGGCAGTTCTGAGTGAACTGCTATGGGTTTCTTTTTTTTGCAACACAATATACCGATCCTTTAAGAAACAAAAGTCCACCAGTTATGATGCATTGCGCATCGTACTGGTGGACTTTTTCTGTAAAGATATAAAAACAGATATTTATATATCGCCATAACTAATGTCGTTATCGTAGGCATGAAGATCTTCTTTCAGGAAATCTGCTTTACGAATATACATCGAATTTACCAGCTCCCCTTTTTCATGGAGCAGGCTGAATTTGTAATCTAATAACGCTGCCGGTACATAGAGCATTTTAGCCGTTTCAAAAAATGTGTGTTCCGAAAGGCATTCCAGAACTTCCCCATCTTCTAACAGAAGCTCCGCCGCAAAGAAGTTTGCTTCATTTTCTTCGATTGATCTATCATCAAACACTTCCATTTCTTGAAAGCCGTGCATCATGGCAATTTTCGTATGCAGGACAGCGTGTCCTAATTCATGTGCGACTAAGATACGTTCCAGGATACCGTTCACATTGTGGTCTATCACGATATTCTTCTGTCGGGACTGGTAATAGAAGAAGCCCTTCAATTTCTTCTGTAAATCGTAATAATGGATTTTGATACCTAACAGCTGACACAACTCGTAAGGGTCTCTGGTGTGATATTTTCGCACAAGCTTATCGACAGTTTCAATGATATGCTCTGCCGTTTTCATTTGCTTCACCTCCGAATCGCACACAGAAAACATATTCTGTGCTTGAGGATTTTACTCTTTATCTTTATGCTTTCTGTATTTCTTCGGAGTGTACTTTTCCCGTGCTGTTTTCTTAGAGTCCATATAAACTGACATAATCGCCTGGAAGAATACATCTTTTGCGTCCTCGTCCAACTCTCCACCGGCAAACAGAGAATTTACACGACCCAACACTTCCTGAGCTTCTTTTGCTCCTTTTGAACCGAAGTTTTCCTTTGCCTCTAAAATAAACATATCCTGATCTATATGGCTCTGGCTATCCGTTTCAGATTCGTCCAAAAGATAGGACACAGAGATATGCAGCGCTTCAGCAAGTTTTCTGATGTTGCTTTTTCTGGGGAGTGTTCCGAGCTGCTCATAGGTGTAAAGGGATCTTTCGGAAATGCCGGTCATCTGGGCAAGCTCCGTTTGAGATAGGTTCATAGCCAAACGAGCTTCTTTAATTTTTTCTCCAAATGTCATGGTAGTATCCTTCCTTTCAAAAAATATTTATTCGTAACTTCCGATTATTTGTTGACAAACTTCTGGAAAATGCTATAATGAGAATCAGGGCAGAAGTTTTAGTTCCACTTAATTATATATCGGAACTTTTATAAAGTCAAGAACTTCCGATTTCACTTCTGTTATTTTAATCAAATATCGGAAGTTATAGTCATTCTTGTCCCATGGTATTTGTTTCCCTTTAGCCAAGTGACAGGAGTTAGAAAGGAATTCTTATTTTATGGATTAGGCTGAAAGGAGATTCTGAATGAGCAGATATAATACACAGGTATTAAGCAATATTCGAATGCTTTGCCGGATGCAGAACATTGACGAGAAGGTTCTGTATGAAAGAGCAAAGCTGATTTTATCCATATATCGAGAGGTGTGCTGGTCTACCATTGATCGTGCGAACGATGTATGTGATACCCTTATTTGTACTTACGGTGATAGCTTAGATGGTGCATTGATTTATCTGGAGAACTTTGCTCCGGATGAAGCGAGAGAACGATTTGAAGAACGTATTCGCAGCTTATTCGAGACAAAGTGGATCATTGAACTGGTAGATATGGCTATGTTGAAAATCAGAAAATATCCGGATAAAGGCGCTCTGTATTGTGAGATTATCTCAAAGGCATATCTCAACCGCTTCAAGTACAGGGAATCAGAAATGCTGGAGGTACTGAATATGGAACGCAGCACCTACTATGACCGAAAGAAAGAAGCGATACTGTTATTTGGTCTGTCACTTTGGGGAACAGCCATTCCTAAATTGAAAGATTTTCTGGAAAGTGCCAGGGAGGAAGAAGCATTGTGCTATTGTGAGTGCTAAGACGGGATTTTAGTCCGACTAAAATCCGATGAAAATACGACGGTTTCCCTACTGAAAGTCCGACTTGTCCAGTGTTAAAATGGCTATGCTGGGAGATAGTAGCATAAAATTGAATAGAGAGAGTTACGCCTCGTACCTGTAATGGGTACGGGGCTTTTTTTATACCTGCCTATCTTCCTTCATTTTAACACAAAGGCATGAACGAGAGCTTGGAGTAATTTACTCCGGCTCTTTTTTTATGCCTGCAAGGAGGACAGGCAGATGGCAAAGGGCATTGCGAATCGGGCACGATCTCCTCCCTCTGTTTTTGATTTTGCAACTTCACAAATTCAAGAACACGGAGGAACGAAAATGTATTACGACTTGGTTGAAAGCGGAAAAAGAATTAAAGCCTTGAGAAAGGAACATGGGCTTACACAGGAACAGCTTGCGGAGCAGTTAGGTGTTGCCGCAAACACCATTGCACGAATTGAAACTGGCAACAGAGGTATCTCTATTGATTTGGCAATCGAATTGGTTGTGCGCTTTGAAACAACCCTTGATTACATATTTTTAGGACGTGAATAACCTCAAAACTATACCTACGAGGCAATAAAAACTCGCATGAGGAACAGGTACAATTTAGATACAGCCAAAGAAAATCGGCTGCTTGATCCTTGAAAACTGAATACACAGTCATCGAATACGTTCCTGTTGCCGGTGCGAGAGCATCAGCCACATCAGCGGTACGCCGTGACGTATCGGACAGAGAAACAGAACGACTTTCTTCTATAAATTAAGCAGTTGTCTCTCTCCCGATGCCAGCGATCAATACTGGCTTGTAAATATTGGGTTGCTCCCAATACGGCCATGAAAGCAACAGGATTAAAGATACTTCTCTACGGAGCTGGCGGAGAACCCGGCAGAGGTTAGATTCCTATGGAACTGATTCGCAATCAGTCGTTCGGTGATTCCCTGAGGGCGTAAGCCCTCTTTCCCAGGGGTGCGTGGCAAATATGGGACACATAGACTTTTGGACTGACTGCCTGATTCCTTTCGGGCAGTCAGTTATTACATACCCAACGAAAGGAGGTCATGGCACATGATGAAAGAAAATTGGGTATATTGCCGTGGTGATATTTATTGCGCCAATCTGGACCCGGTAGTTGGGTCAGAACAAGGCGGCATCCGTCCGGTTATCGTCATTCAGAACGATACCGGTAATAAACACGCTCCCACATTGATTGTGGCAACGGTCACCACCAGAATCCATAAGAAAGCGAATATGCCGACGCACTTTGTTATTTACGACAATCCTGCATTCAAAGAAGCGTCCGTTGTTCAGTTGGAACAGATTCGCACCATTGATAAAAGCAGGATTGATAATTACTTAGGTAAGGTAACGCCCCGTGAAATGGTAGCGATTGAGAAAGCCTTATCCGTCAGTCTGGCAATGGAGCAGCTGAAAAAGTGTCCCACAAAACATAAAGCAAAGAGAACGAAGGAGTGAACATAAATGTTTGAAGAAAGAATCGCTGCCATGAATCAGCGCACCGAAGAAGCGATGGCTACTAACGCAGTTCAGTTTGATAAGAGAACCTATACGGTTGATGAGATTCAGGATATTCTGGGCATCAGCAGAACCAGTGCATACAACCTTGTGAAAAAGAAAGTTTTTCACAGTGTCCGCATTGGCGGCAGCATCAGAATCTCCAAAAAGAGTTTTGATGAGTGGTTGGATCATCAAATGTAAGATTTGTCAAGGGTGTCGTACAACCCGGCGACAAACTTCAAAACATATTGAGAGTTCGATAAAATGTAGCCATGACAAGAAACACATGGCTACATTTTTTACATAGGAGGTTGTACGATGGCGGAAATGAGAAAACGCACGAGTATGTCTGTTCCGGAAATGGGCAGGATGCTCGGTCTTGGTAAAACGGAGTCATACTGGCTCATTAAGAAGAATTACTTCAAAACCATTCTTGTCGGCAATACCATGAGGGTGATGATCGACAGCTTTGAAGAATGGTATGCCAATCAGTTCAAATATCAGAAGGTCGATGGAACCCCTCCCGGAGAAGAACTGAAGAAAACTACATATTCAATGGAGGAGCTTGGACAGCGCCTTGGGCTGAAAGAAGCGACTGCTTACGAGCTGGTTGCCAAAGGGCATTTTGATGTGGTTGATGTCCTGGGCAAGCGCAGAGTGACCAAGGAGAGCTTTGAAAGATGGTATGCTTCTCAAACCGATTACCGCACGATAGAGGATCAGGAACTGGATGCAGATATTATGGCATCCACCTACGGTCTGCCGGAAATGGCAAGAATGCTTGGGGTACATCGTCAGACCATTTACTATATCGTTGCCAATGAAGATTTTGAGCTTATCAAGGTTGGCAGATATAAGCGAGCTACCAAAGAGAGCTTTGAAAAATGGTATCAGAATCAGACCCGCTACCAGTTAGCGGAAGATAGACAGGAAAGGAGCTGATTACATGGCATCTATCGTTAAGAGAAAAAAGAAGTATTCTGTGGTTTATACATACACCGATGAGAACGGCAACAAGCGTCAGAAGTGGGAAACCTTTGAAACGAATGCCGAAGCAAAGAAAAGGAAGTTGCAAGTTGAATATGAGCAGGAGTCCGGAACCTTTATTCCCTCTTCTGCTAAAACCGTCAACGATCTTTTGGATGAGTATATGTCAATCTATGGTGTGAACACCTGGGCGATGTCTACCTATGAAAGCAGAAAGAGCCTGATTGCAAACTATATTCGTCCCCTCATCGGTGATATGAAACTGGAGGATGTCACACCGAGAATCATGGACAAGTATTACAGGGATTTGCTTTCTGTCAAAGCGGTTTCTTCTAAATATGTAAAAGCCCGTACAGAATATCTGACGCCGCATACAGTCCGAGAGGTTCACAAGACATTGCGAAATGCTTTCAATCAGGCGGTCAAGTGGGAATTGATGACCAGAAACCCTGTGGAGCACGCTACGCTGCCGAAGGAAGAACACAAGACCAGGGACATCTGGACAGCAGAAGTGCTCCAGAAGGCCCTGGAAGCCTGTGACGATGATATTCTTCGTCTGGCTATTAACCTTGCCTTCTCCTGTTCCCTGCGAATGGGCGAGCTTCTGGGGCTTACCTGGGACTGTATTGACATTTCCCCTACCAGTATTGAACTTGGTCAGGCAAGCATCTTCGTTGAAAAGGAGTTGCAGAGAGTAAATCGTGAAGCGATGGCAGATCTGGACGGTAAGGACATCATGTTCAAGTTCCCGCCGACCTTCGCCAGTACGCATACCGCATTGGTTCTCAAAACTCCTAAGACCAAAACAAGTGTCCGCAAGGTGTTCTTACCGAAAACCGTAGCGGAAATGTTGGTACAGCGAAAGGCTGACATCGAAGAACTGAAAGACCTTTTTGGTGACGAATTCGTAGACTTCAATCTGGTTTTCTGTTCTTCCAATGGCAAGCCGATTGAGGGGCAGGTTATCAACCGTGCTTTCAATAAGCTGATTGAGGAGAAAGAACTGCCGAAAGTGGTTTTCCATAGTCTCCGACATTCCAGTATCACTTACAAGCTGAAGCTGAACGGCGGCGATATGAAATCTGTTCAAGGCGATTCCGGTCATGCACAGGTCAAGATGGTAGCGGATGTTTACTCCCATATCATCGACGATGACCGCAGACTGAACGCTGAAAGAATGGAAGCTGCGTTCTATTCAGGCAGACAGGCAACGCCTGAGCCGGTTCAACCAGCCGCAACGGAAAGCTCCGCTGATGATAAAGAACTTCTTCTGAAGCTTCTGCAAAATCCGGAAATGGCAGCACTCCTGAAGTCGCTGGCAAAAACATTATAACAACTGCAAGGGCAGATCCTTTTACATAGCTGCAATAGCTGTAAAAGGGTCTGCCCTTATTTTTTTGTTTTGGAGGTCAACGAGTATGGATAGAATCTTTATGGACGAGTATTACGAGCATCTGAGAGCTGACAATATCGAGGCATTTTCCAAGGAAAGGAACGACGAATATGTTGGCAGAGCTGAGGAATACAAAGCAGCAAAGTCGGCATTGCTTGAAGGATTGGGACTTGAGCATTTGTTTGACCATAGCCATGAACTGACTCCGAAAGAGAAAGAAATATGGATGCTGTTTGATAGGGTTGATGTAGCAGAGCTTCTGGCAAGGGATGCTTTTGCCAAGGGTGCTTATATGCTCGGCGCTGAGGATAGAGAGATTATGCTGAAATAAAAAAAGACCTGCTTCGGCGGGTCTAAATTACATAGAATCATTGAGTCTGAAAAAACCTTTGAAATTCTTAATAATGCTGGTTGAAAAATCTATTTTGAAATGATATATTAAACAGACTAAGATGGTGTCTAAAGACATCAGCGCCTCCGCACGAGAATGAATAGGATTTCCTATCATTTCGTATCACGAGAAGTTACATAGAGGAATTTGCTTGCACTTGCAACGTCCACCAAAAATCGAAAGCCTTGCTAATTTCGAGCCAATTGGACGGTGTAAAATCCCTATGAAAATGCTTATGAAGCTTGATACCAGATAGGATTTGAAACAGTGAAAAACCTTGTATTTCCAAGGATTTTCTTGCACTGTGTTGCACTTGGTTTCATCGTATCGGGTCTACTCCTAAGGGCGAGGCTGGGGGTTCGATTCCCTTCTGGCGTGCCAAAAATCCCGGAAATCGATCGATTTCCGGGATTTTTATTGATGATGCAAAATACAATACACATAAAAAAGCCCCCGACGTGGAGCTGCAAGAAACAGCAGCATGCCAGGGGCCTTGATATGTTTTATTAGAATTCGGCGTTGCCCCAGGTTCTGGGATGCAGCTCCACGTCGCGGATGTTGTTCACGCCGGTGAGGTACATCACCATACGCTCGAAGCCCAGGCCGTAGCCAGCGTGGCGGC